>Ga0315309_1000971_pt1 | contig 17438 bp, 18 predicted proteins | sample TDP4_MG_FD_203080 | JGI IMG/M metagenome (GOLD analysis project Ga0315309, IMG submission 203080) | Freshwater sediment microbial communities from Lake Towuti, South Sulawesi, Indonesia - TDP4 | ecosystem: Environmental > Aquatic > Freshwater > Lake > Sediment | place: Indonesia: South Sulawesi... | reverse complement strand
GCGACTTGCGTACGAGCGAGATCGCGTAGCTTCGCAAGTTCAAGAGAACGAGAATGTTATTGACATGTTCGCTGGAGTTGGGCCTTTTTCGATTCTAATAGCGAAAAAATGTCGAAACATTCGAGTTTATGCCATTGACATGAATCCCGACGCGGTGAAGTATCTAAAGTTGAACATTGCAGCTAATGGTGTTCAGGATAAGGTGTTTCCGATGCTTGGGGATGCCAAGGAGTTGATTAAAGAGAAATTAAGAGGAATTGCCAATCGCGTAATCATGAATTTGCCAGCTGAAGCCATGGCATATATTGATGTCGCTTGTGAGGCATTGACTCACGAAGGAGGTACTATTCACTTTTATGAGTTTGCTTCGGAACCAAATCCGTTAGAGAATGCGCGATTGCGGCTGATCGAAGCCGTAAGTAAATCCGGTAGAAAAGTGCAAACTATTTCCAATATAAGACTGGTGAAGCCGACTGCTCCTCGGGAGTGGCAGGTAGCTATAGATTCGATTATTCGTTGATCTCGGCAATTAACGTGATAACAATCATTTGGTTCGGGTCTTGTAGCGTTACTACAAACTCACGTGTAAGATCGTAAGCTCCTTTATCCGAGTGAATGCACAGGGTTCGATCGCAAACATAACTGCTTTTTCTAACGACTAGATCGTTTGGATGGCGGAAAGTGAGCTTAGCGCTTCCACAGCCTCTTACGACTTCCCTTTTGTGGCTAGCTTCCATAATCATAGTAATAATGGCATCGTCATGGCTAGCTATCTTTTTGAATTTGGGATTTAGGTTGGATGCTCCCTTAGAAGCCTTAACTGCAACAATACAGTCTCCCTTCTCTGTCAGTTGATCCTCCGTTGTTATCTCGAGTGTTGTTCGATGAGTTGCTCGAATATTTGGGTTACCAAACGCTCTAATTTCTTCGACAACCCTCATATAGAGACCCTCGCCACAATAATGTTGAAACTATAGCCGACCAATTTTAAGTAACGGTTTGGAAAGATCATGGCTAAAAGCTTCGAGGAGCAACGTGAACGCGTAGTAGACATGCTAGTTGCGCAGGGTATACTTTGTTCTCCCTCCGTAATCTCAGCTATACGCTCTGTTCCACGTGAAGAGTTCATTCCGCCAAATCTTCGGGATTACGCGTATATTGATACTCCCTTGCCAATAGGCTATGGACAGACTATATCTGCAATTCACATGGTAGCAATGATGTGCGAAGCGCTGAAACTAGAGCCAGGCCATAAAGTTTTGGAAGTTGGAGCCGGAAGCGGCTATCATGCAGCCGTGGTGGCTGAGATTGTTGCACCGAAGGGAGCGCGTGAATTAGGGCACGTTTACACGGTTGAGGTTGTTTCTAAGTTAGTCGAGTTTGCTCAGAAGAATTTAGAGCGGGCAGGTTTCGGTGGTAGAGTGACCGTGAGCTATGGGGATGGATCAAAGGGATACCCGCTGGAGGCTCCATATGATCGTGTATTTGTGACGGCTGCAGCCCCCAATATTCCCGACCCTCTAATTGAACAACTTAAGCCCGGCGGTTTATTGGTAATTCCTGTAGGAGGACTACACTTGTTCCAGAGTCTTCTATTGGTTGAGAAAGGTTTGGACGGAAAAACTTTAGTCAAGAATCTAGGTGGTGTCGCGTTTGTTCCGTTGGTCGGCGAATATGGTTGGAAGACCTAATTTAACCAACCTTCCAGTGTTACTTTTCCTTTAGCTTCCTTAATTCCAGCAGTAGCTTTTTCTAAAGCAACACGTACTCGGTCCTCAGAAAAGTCCCTTTCATAGCAAAGAAAATCTATTATTCCACTAGTGTTAGGTGGCTTCCACTTAAGCTGGTAAGCGTCAGTGATCGTGGGCTTTAGGAAAATTAATCGTATTTGATCTAGGTTCACATTGTGGTATGCTTCTTCGATTGTAGTCGAAATCTTTTCGATTCTTCTATGTTCCTTTACGAGTTTGAGTGCGGTCTTTGGGCCAATCCCTTTAACGCCAAGATTGTAATCAGTCCCAATCAATATTCCAATGTCTACAAGCAACTCTCTGGTAATGCTTAACTCAGAGAGAACTTGATTGAGTTCAACTACTTCCGGGACTACTTCAATATAAACCTCTCTTCTTGGCAACTTCCTTTTTCCAGAGATCGTAATGTTGCGAACAAGCCTTGGGGCTCCAAATAACAATGAATCATAGTCTTGGCTTGCGGCAGCCCATACGTCTCCTTTTGCAGCCATGTGGGCTGCTTGTGCTTCTCCTTCCGAAGGTGCTTGAATCCAAGGTATTCCCATTAAGTCTAATAGGCGTGTGGCATCCTGGACCATGTAGTCTTTTAGTTGGGCAGTTACTTGGGCGTACCGTTTTGCTTCCTCTAGTGCCCCTCTCTTCAAGGCTTCTTCGTATTTTATCAAGGCTTCTTCCTTAACTTTGGTTCTTCGTTTAATCTCCATTTCTTTTAATGAAGGAGGTTCACCGTCGAAGACGTAGGCCAGTTTGATTTCTTTCTCCATAAGGTTTGCATTCCGGTAAAATAAGCCGCTGAGGTGGCTAGTAATTCGGCCCTGTCTGTCCATTAATGGAGTGCCGTCTTGTTGGCGGATGATCGAGAGAAATTGGTAGAGGGTATTGTAGGCATCGATAGCGATTGTCTTGCCGGACAGTTGGTCTAATGAGATTTCCCTTCGGGAGACGATATCCTTGAGATCGACTCCCAATTAGCTTGCTCCTTCTTTCTTCCAAGTTTTTCTTATCAGTTCAATACGTTTTTTTGCTTTAGTTAGGCTAGTTACTTGAATTATGCCTTCGATTTCTAGCTTCATCAGCGATTTATTGAGAGCTTCGTAGTTTATATCTTCATATAAGTCCTTTAACGCCTTGTAGAGTTCTGTATCTGTTAAGGCTCCTTGGTTTTTATCCAGCAACTCGACTATTATAGTGTGTACAGGAAGTGCTTCCCGGTATCGTGGCAAATTTGTCACCTTATAATCACAAAATTAAGCAACAGGTGGAGGCAAAGGTGCTTTCTCTGCCCGTTTGTACTGTTGGGTAAAACTCTGATACCAACTTTCCATATCTGCAGTAATACTTGGTCCTATTTTTTCTAAGGCTTTCTTGAAATCGTCAAACGTAACTTCTTTTGACTCCGGATTCCTTCGAAGGGCATTCATCGCTGCTTCGCGACATAAGGCTTCGATATCTGCACCTGAATAGTTTTTTGTGTTTCGTGCAAGCGTAGTGAGATCGATGTCTTTGGCTGTGGGCATGTTCCGTGTGTAAATTTGGAAAATTTTGAGCCTTGTCTTCTCGTCAGGTACTGGAACATAGATTAATCGGTCATATCTTCCTGGTCTAAGTACTGCTGGGTCAAGAATGTCGGGTCTGTTGCTTGCAGCAATAACTACGATATTTTCTAGTGCTATGATTCCGTCCATTTCGGTTAGAAGTTGGCTGATAACTCGTTCAGTAACTCCAGAATCCGCGTAACCAAGTCCTCTCCTAGGAACGATTGAATCAAATTCGTCGAAGAAAACAACGGCTGGGGACGCCATTCTAGCCTTTCTGAAAACCTCGCGGATAGCTTTTTCCGATTCCCCAACCCATTTGCTAAAAATCTCCGGGCCTTTAATAGTGATAAAATTTGCTTCACTCTCAGTTGCTACAGCCCTCGCTAAGAGGGTTTTTCCACATCCAGTTGGACCATAAAGAAGAATTCCCTTCGGCGGTCTAATCCCCATCCGCTCGAACAATCCAGGGCGTTTCAACGGCCACTCGACGGCTTCTTGGAGCTGTTGTTTGACATCATCAAGACCGCCGATGTCATCCCAGTGGATGCTGGGGACCTCAATGTATACTTCTCGCATTGCAGTGGGGGTGATCTCTCGATAAGCGGTTGTAAAGTCTTCCATTCTCACTTCCATTTTCTCCAATATATGAGGTGGAATTCGTTCTTCTTCGAGATTAATTTCCGGCAGGTAGCGGCGCAAAGCCTTCATGGCAGCCTCACGGCAAAGCGCAGCTAGATCGGCTCCAGTGTATCCATGTGTGACCTCTGATAGTTTCTTGAGGTCTACGTCCTGTGCTAGTGGCATTCCTCGGGTGTGAATTTGGAGAATTTCGTATCTACCATGCTTACCCGGGACTCCAATTTCAATTTCTCGGTCAAAGCGTCCAGGTCTTCTGAGGGCTGGGTCAAGGATTCCCTGCATATTGGTTGCACCGACAACGATCACATTGCCTCTTGCTTCAAGCCCGTCCATTAGAGCGAGGAGTTGAGCTACAACCCGTCGCTCAACCTCTCCGGTGACCTCTTCTCGTTTCGGAGCGATGGCGTCGATTTCGTCAATGAAGATTATGCTAGGTGAACTTTCTTGCGCTTTCTGAAAGATTTCACGAAGCCTAGCCTCGGATTCCCCATAGAATTTGCTCATGATTTCTGGTCCATTAATCGAGAAGAAGTTAGCGTCGGATTCATTTGCTACAGCCTTTGCAAGAAGGGTTTTTCCACATCCCGGTGGACCGTAGAGAAGTACTCCCTTAGGCGGTTCGATACCGAGCCTTTGGAAGAGTTCCGGATGTCGTAATGGAAGTTCTACCATCTCCCGAATTCTCTGGATTTCCTCGTGGAGTCCTCCTATGTCTTCATAAGTGGTTTTGGGGATTCCTCGTTTCTCAGGCGTTGGTTCACCCATAACTTGTAGTGCAGTTGCGTCTGCGATTTTTACCACTCCATGTGGTCTGGTCCGTGTTACAATTAGGGGGATAGCACTGCCAAGGATAGTCAGAAAAACTGTATCGCCCTCAACGAGTGGAATCTCCGTCAAACGGCTCTTAACGAAGTTTGTGAAATCTTCGTCCACGTTTAGGCGCATGTCTAGGGGGGCAAGGGCAATGTTTTGGGCTTCTTTAACTTCAGCTTTCTTGATTGTTACAAATTCGTTAATGGCTACTCCTGCATTTTTGCGGATCAATCCATCGATCCGAATTATGCCTTGACCTTGATCCTCTGGATAGGCTGGCCATCCAACGGCTGATGTACTCCTTTTTCCACGAATCTCGATTACATCACCCGCGGAGATGCCGAGCGATTCCATAGCCTCATTGTCGATCCTAGCTTTACCCCGACCTACATCGCGCTGCCTAGCTTCTGAAACTCTTAATTGGATTTCTTTCTCATTGGTCATAAGGCATCCTCTTTTTCAAATTAATTATGATGTTTATGAATGTTATGTGCAGCCTTCTTATGCGCTTGTTAAGCGAATTGTGGTCCAAAGTCGAGAACTATCGCAGCCGTATTTAAACTTTAGATTGGATTGGCAAATCGTCTAAATCCGTCTAACCATCATAACCTCAAGTTCACTTACATCGCTGATCTTTCTGATTTTTGCCTCAACCAAGTCTAACTCGCCACTTTTTTCTTCTGGGATGACTATATGGGCAATCAACGCGACAAGACCGAAGGCTATTGGTTCTTCATCAAATCTATAAACTGAAGCATCAGAAGGGAGGCTTTTCATCACTTCTTTTTTTAAATTTTCCAAATCGACGGTGACATCTGAAGGGAAGATCTTAATGGTCGCTACAACCCTAGCCATGCTAGCCTCTCCATCATGGTCCCTTGAAACCGCATTTCGGGCACTTATATGGGCGACCAAATTGGCGGCATTTCCAACACCGCCAGATTGTAACTTCGCCACAGCCTGGGCATGCGAATTTAACTGCGCGCTCCCCAGTTATGATCATGTGGCCACACCAATTACAGATTGGCACCTTGGTTTCTTTTACTCCGCTCACGTTGAATAAGCCTCCATAGTTGCGAGAAACGAATACTCACGGGCTCCGATATATATGCCTTCCTAGAAACGTACTGGAATAAGGCGGCAGATTGTATGCCAACAATAGGCTCAGATGTTTTCAAGCAACTTGATGATTTGACCTCTGTTGATGTCGGCAGCCGTGGCGTGGATAAGCTTCATGTGGCAGCAACTAAAATCGAGGGCGGACCAACGTGTATGAAGGCTGCAGAAACCCTTTGTAATTCAGTTCAAACAAAACGCCCGGTAATCTTGGCAACCGGTTTCACTATTATTTCGGCTGGGCGCGGGGAAACAGATGGTCCGCCTGGCGCAGCTATTTTAGCCGAACAACTTGAGAAATATGGAGTTAGAACAGTGGTCCTCACAGATAGGCATTTAGTTCCCTTAATTAGATCTGTTTTTGAAACATTGGAGTTGACAGACATAAACATCAGGATTTTTCCACAAACTCGTGAACAAGCCAAAGTCGAGGCGGAAAATATCTTACGCGTTATTCGTCCTTCAACTCTCATCGCGGTTGAACGTTGTGGATGGAATAAGTTACATGTATACCATAATATGTTGGGTGAAGATATTTCATCTGTTACCGCACCTTTAGATATCCTATTCAAAATTGTATCGCAAGCTCGTATTGCTACTATTGGAATTGGCGATGGAGGGAATGAAATTGGCATGGGAAAAATCAGGTCGACGGTACGACGTTATGTCCGCTATGGTAAAGTTTGCCGATGTCCATGTAAAGCGGGAATCGCGAATATAACCAAGACAACTAATCTCATAGTAAGCGGTGTGTCTAACTGGGGGGCATATGCGCTAGCAGCAAGTTTTTCTATTTTATCTCGGCTTCCATATTCTCATAATGGCAAGAGGGAACTTGCGCTTTTACAGGCAACAGCGGATGCTGGTGCAGTGGACGAAAGGAGTGGCATTATCAGTTCCTCAGTCGATGGAGTCTCACCGAGTATAATGCGAAGATCGCTCAAATCATCAACTTTCTGGCAAAATCTGTTAGGCTTCCTTCAACTACTTAGTAGAAAGATATTATCTTCAAAATCACTAAAACAGTATTCTCAAAGCAGAACGAAGGCTGTGAGGTTATAGGGATGATCCCAGAATCAGTTAAAAAATACCTCGCTCAAACTCCAAAATCGAAGGCGCTTTTTGCAAACGCACTGAAACTAGCTCCAGGAGGGGTTCATCACAATGTTAGATACTACCCTCCCTATCCAATATTCGCCGAAAAAGCGAAGGGCAGCAAGATCTGGGACGTAGATGGAAACGAATATATCGACTTCTGGATGGGGCACGGTGCCCACATTCTGGGTCACGCCCCTAACCAAGTCGTGAAAGCACTGCGCCTACAATGTAGCAAATCAACACATTATGGTATTCCAAGCGAGATACAGTTGAAACTTGCGAAGCTTATATGCGAGATGGTTCCCGGGGCAGAAAAAATTCGCTTCTCTAATACTGGTACTGAGGCAACAATGTATGCCATACGCTTCGCTAGAGCTTTCACGAAAAGGAGCAAAGTTGCGAAATTCGAAGGGCACTGGCATGGCGGGCATGACATCTTAAACATCGCCGTGAAGTGGCCTATGAATCAGCCATCGACTTCTGGAATTCCAAGTGAAACTATCAAAAATACAATTGTGTGCCCATTTAACGATATTGAAATAACTTCACGTACTCTCAAACGCAATGCAAGTGATTTGGCAGCAGTTATAATTGAACCAGTTATGATGACTGGAGGAGGAATACCCGCTGATGTAGAGTTTCTTAAGATGTTAAAGGAAACTTGTGAGAACTCGGGCGCAATGTTAATTTTTGATGAGGTAGTCACTGGCTTCCGACTTTGTAGCGGTGGCGCGCAAGAATTCTATGGAGTCCAATGCGATTTGACAACTCTTGGGAAGATTATTGGTGGAGGGTGTCCCGTTGGCGCTATAGCTGGTAAAGAAGAGATAATGGATGTGTGCAACCCAAGCAAGGGTTTACCTTCCGCTGAAGTGGCACAACATGGGGGCACATTTTGTGGAAACCCACTTACAATGGCTGCTGGTTATACTACTTTAAAGATCCTCAAAGAGAACCCGAAAATCTATACACGTATCAATCGACTTGGAGAGAAAGCACGTGAAGAGATCGACGAGATCTTTGGAAACGCTGGAATTAACGTCAAATCTACTGGTGTTGGATCAATATTTCTAACTCATTTTCTCAAGAAGCCAAGAACTGAGATAACAGACATTAAGATCGTTTCGACAATGACTGATCAAACAAAACTATTTGATTATCACCTTGAACTCATGACCAACGGAGTTTTCTTCTTGCCTCGTAATGTAGGCTTAGTTAGCTCAGCGCACACTGACGCGGATTTGAGTAAGTTAATTGAGGCGACTGAGCTGGCTTCTCGCTGTTTAAAGTAGTTTCCTGTTTCGGGTTGACAGTTTTCGAATTAACCGAATAAAAGATCGCTTGCAACGGAAGTTAAGGCCTTTAGAACCTTTGGATGTTGAATCGCAGCTTTTATTATCCCACTTTGAAAATCCATGTCCCCTTCCAGTTCAATTACTTGATACAATTCTTCTTCAATGATAATTTGGAAGATTTTATCAATGGTCTTATCAGAAAGTCGATCAGCTAACTTGCGCGCTAAAGACATCGTGGAAAATTCTTTGCCCAACAACTCTCGCCAACTTACTTCATATTCTTTCAAAGTTTTTTCAGAGGTATCACTTTGTTCAATTGCTTTGGCTGCAGTTTCTCCAGCGACTTTTGCACAAATAGCACCAGTTATCACCCCGCCACCGGTTGTTGGTTTAACCTGCCCAGCTGCATCACCAACAACCAAAAAACCATCTTTAAATGTTCGTGATATTGGACCGCCAAGTATAACACATCCAGGGCGAATCTGGTTTACCTCAACTTTTCCCAGCGTCTTATCGACGAATTGTTTAAGGCGCTGATACTGGTTTCCGCCTCTACAAGCGAGGCCGACCCGAGCTGAATCCGAGCCCGTGGGAACAATCCAAGCAAAAAATCCAGGTGCTATATCCCTTCCAAAAAAGAGTTCAACCATAGTTGAATCTACATTTAGGTTAACGATTTCAAACTGTAAAGCAGGAAGCATCCATTTTGGATCTGGAGGTTTTAGACCCGCTTGTTTCAGAAGACGGGATGCGTATCCCTCAGCGTCTATTACAACTTTTGTGCGTACATTCCTGCCATTGGTTTCGGCGATATATGTTCCTTCATCCCTATTAAGTTTCAGCCCTTTTATTCGTGAATTAAGCCTTATTTCAACCCCTCCTTGAATAGCTCTCGTACCCAGTATTTTATCGAAATTACTTCGATCGACAACGTAGGCTTTTACCTCTTGAGCCTTAATCGTAAAAGTTAGGCGTGTAGGTGAGTGAAAATGCGCTCCTTTAACCTCACTTTGGACAAAGCGTTTGTCAGGTACTACTCCGATTTGTTTGAGTCCGCTGGCACTCAATAACCCTGTGCAATGGTTTGGGATCCCTATTTCTTTATGTTCCTCAAATACCGCCACGGTTTTGCCAAGATCCGCTAGCCTAGTAGCTGCAATTAAGCCGGCAGGCCCAGCACCTACGACTACTGCATCAAATTCTTCAGTAGCATTTACTAGCAACGCTTAACAATCCTCATTTATTTCTAGAGTTGATGTTAATTGACTGATAATTCGATTACGGGGCTTAACTAAATTGTCGGAGTTTCAATTCAAGCAAGTTATCGTTGTTCGAACTGATTTAAAAATGGGCAAGGGAAAGGTTGCGGTTCAAGTTGCTCATGCGGCGGTTTCAGCTGCCGAAGAGGCTAGGAAGCAACATAACAACTGGTGGAAAGGCTGGCTGGCTGAAGGTCAATGTAAGATTGCGGTGAAAGTTGATTCGGAACGGATGCTCTTCGAGTTAAGGCAAAAAGCTTCAGAACTAGGTCTGCCGACGGCATTGATCCAAGATAAGGGTCTAACCGAAATTCCGCCTGGAACTGTAACCTGCTTAGGCGTTGGGCCTGGTCCGTTTTCTTTAGTTGATAAAATAACTGGTAATCTCCCCCTTTTATGAGGAGCTTATAATTAATGCAAGTTCCGGATCTCGAAGCCAAACTTGGCATAGAAGTTTACGCCACGAGAACCCAAGGGATCGGTGGGTGCCTTCGCCTTATTCCTGAAGATTTTATAGTTGAAGAGATTTTAATTGATGGTTCTTTAGCTGAGGTTCAAAATGTTCCTGAACTGGTGATCGCAGAAAAAGGGCGTTTTCTTATTTGTCTTCTTGTGAAAAAAAATTGGGATACATTTTTGGCAGTAAGGTGGCTTGCTAAGCATCTGAAAATCAGCGAAAAAATGGTGAACTATGCTGGAATAAAAGATGCTCGAGCGTTAACAGCCCAGCACATAAGCATTCAGAACATGTCCTCATTAAACTTGGAGGGGGCATCTAGGAGTGATTTGAAAGTTTATCCGCTTCGGTTTAGTAATCGTCCGATAACGGCAAGGGCTTTGCTTGGGAACAAATTTCGAATAATGGTAAGGAACGTTGATTCTGCATCTGAACAGGTTAAACATGTCGTGGAATCGATTAGAAGGGAACTTAGCTTGCTAGGAGGTGTCCCAAATTTCTATGGGCATCAAAGATTTGGTACTGTTCGACCAGTATCCCACATTATTGGAAGGTACTTATTAAAAGGCGATTTCGAGAAGGCAGTTCTAACTTTTCTTACAGAACCTAGTCCATATGAGCCTCAAGAAGCTTCAACCGCTCGCAAAAACCTTTTGGAAACTGGCGACTTTAAGGCGGCTAATACTGCCTTTCCTAAGTACTTGGTATATGAACGGCTGATGCTTAGTAGGTTAAATAATGAACCTAAGAATTTTGTAGATGCGTTTCGCCGTCTGCCAATAAGGTTGCGAAAACTCCTCGTTCAAGCCTACCAGGGGTATCTTTTTAATCGTATTCTAAGTCGCCGAATAAAGCTGGGTTTAGCTCTCAACCGCGTAGAAATTGGGGACTTCGCCTTGAGGCTTGATGTCAGTAGACTTCCCAGGTTTTCTGTTAAAGTTACTAGCCAAAATCTGGAAGAAATAAACAGGCAAGTCACTTTAGAAAAAATGTGCTTGGGAATCCCAATTATAGGTTACAACAATGTTCTTTCAGATGGAAAGCAAGGAGAGATTGAACGGCAAATCTTAACTGAAGAACAGGTTAGCCTAGGGGATTTTTACAATAGATCCATGCCCGAAATAAGTGCATCATCTGAGTTGAGGGTAGCATTAGCCCCAATTGAAGGTTTTATCCCTGTAACCGTCTCTGAAGACGAATTGAACGCCCGTCGATACAAAGTAGGCTTCGGTTTTGAACTGTTAAAAGGCGCTTATGCTACGATTGTTATGCGCGAATTTATGAAGAGCATAGACCCTGTGAAAGCAGGCTATTAAGCTTGCTTTAATCAGACGTAGGCAATCAAAAGTTGATGGGAGGCAATGTTTGCAGTTTCAGATAATTTGTTCTATTCGATTAAGATTCAAGTTCCGCTTTTATCATACGCGTGGCGAGTCTGACAGATTCTGTGCTGTTATGTTTGGGTTTCCATCCTAACGATTTAATTTTGTCGATAGCGAGAAACGAATGTTTAATGTCGCCTTTCCAGCCACGCCCGCCATCTACGCCCCCAGTAAATCTAAGTTTGACATCACGTAAGCCAAGTTCGTTTATTACAATTTCCGCCACGTCTTTGACGCTGATTCTATCCTCAGAACCTATATTAAATAACTCAAATCGGTCATGCAAATGCTCCAAGCCGAAAAGTAAACCTTCAACACAATCATCGATAAGTAAAAACGACTTCGATTGCGTTCCATCTCCTAATATTTCTAACTCGCGTGGATTCGCCATTAGTTTTTGAATAAAATCGTAAATCACGCCGTGCTTACTTCTTGGACCCACGATATTTGCAAATCGATAAACTGCTGCATGCATATCGAAGGTATGACAGTAGGAATATATGAGGCTCTCACCAGCCAGTTTAGATGCGCCATATAATGAAATTGGCATTAGGGGGCCGTAATCCTCCATCGTTGGCAACGATGTTGCGTCGCCGTAAACCGCTGAAGTTGATGTGAATACAATTGTTTTTGCTTCTTTGCTTTTTCTCATTACTTCCAATAGATTGTATGTAGCGACGATGTTTTGCTCAAAATGGATGCGTGGGTCTTCGACGCCCAACCTGACTTCTGGGTTTGCAGCCAAGTGAAAAACAAGCTCACAACGATTTACGGCTTTTTCTATCTCCTTGATTTTTAAAAGATCTCCCACGATCAGGGTGAAGTTTGGATTATGAAGCCATTTTTTGATGTTTCTTCGTTTTCCAGCGCTTAGGTTATCGAGAACGACAACACTTGCGCCATGTGCCATTAAAATATCAACCATGTGGCTACCTATGAAACCGGCGCCACCCGTAACTAAGATTTTTTTGCCCTTATAATTCATTCATCTCACGCCCGTTAAATTATAAGCGAGGGCTGGTTTTTCTGTGTTAATGATTCGAGTGTTAAGGGGTTAACCTAAATCGGTCTCTGGGGAACAAGACAACTTCGCGAATGTTTTCTTTGCCTGTTATGACCATTAGTAGCCTAGCCAGTCCTAGTCCCCAGCCTGCGTGTGGTGGCATGCCGTAGTCGAAGGTTTTTAAGTGGTACTCAAATAGTTTTGGATCAAGACCCTGTTTTCGTAGTCTTTTTATGATAGTCTTCTTGTCGTGGATCCGAGTGCCGCCTGATGCAACCTCGATCCAACTATACATTAGGTCGAATGCCTCGCAGAGTTTGGGGGCATTATTGCAGGGTTTAATGTAGAACGGTTTAGATTTTGTCGGCCAATCAGTGATGAAGTAAAAGTTGGGATGAATTTCCCCGAGGGTTCTGAAGGCTGGCGTTGGAATGTCTTCTCCCCACGGAATTTTAACACCTCTTTCTTTTAGCTCATTAACGATTTGATCGTAGGTATATTTTGGGATGGGTAATTTTAAGTCTGGGAGATGGTGATTAAGGGTTTTCAACTCGTCTTTACACTCGTTTTTAACAATTCGAAAGACATGAAGAAGCATCTCTTCCAACAGCCGCATTACATCCTTAGCGTCAACAAAAGCTTCTTCGATATCAACGGATATGAATTCGCTAATGTGTCTAGTCGTGTGCGACTCTTCAGCTCTGAAGAAGGGGGCAATCTCATAGACCTTTTCAAAGTCGCTAACAAGGCCTTCTTTGTATAATTGTGGACTTTGAGCGAGGAATGCTTCTCGTTCAAAATAAGCAATTGGGAAAAGCGCTGCACCTCCTTCAGTAGCAGACAATATTATTTTTGGAGTTTGAACTTCAAGGAATCCCAGATTTGATAAGAATTTCCTAATTTCCCTATTTACAATGTGTTGAATCTGAAAAATTGCCCGACACTCAGGTCTCCGAAGATCTAGAATTCTTGAATTTAGGCGAACGTCTATGTCAGCTGGGGTTCGACCAGTCGGGTCCAATGATAAAGGATGTTGGACTGTATTAAGGATTTTAATCTCTTTTGGGATAATTTCAGCGTTGTGAGGAGCTTTTTCCATCTTCTTAACAACGCCTCGTACACCTATGACGTATTGTTTCTGCAGTGAATCGGCTTTTGCTACAACTGCATCATTTGCGATATTACGGGGAATGGTGACTTGAACTATGCCTCCCTTATCCCTAAGGACGATAAATCTAATTCCGCCGAGGTCACGAATTTCTTCAACCCAGCCAAAAACGGTCACTTCTTGTTTGTCCATTTCTGGTCCGATTTCGGTTGAATAATGCGTACGGCGCCAGCTCCCTTGCGCGTCAATTTGCAAAGGTTTCACCTTGCCCTCGCGGTTTCAGATTCAATTCTTAGGGTTACATCACGGATTTTTCTTGCCAACTCCTTTAAGGTTTCAACGCTAGCTGGTAATCTTTTGAGGTCTCGCTCGGACAGTATAACCCGCGTTTCAGTGCTTCCATCGGGGAGCCAAATTGTGTTTATTGTGACAATTGATGCTGGGGCGAAAATATCCTCCAAAAACTTTCGGAGGTCACCTTTATACTCTAGGATACGAACCTTCTTTCCAGTTTCATCTCCGATGGCGCGTAATATTTTTCCTCCTTGACTTAAAATCCGTGAAACATCGTTACGATTAACTAAAAGTGTAATAATATTTCCAGTTTCAACCGTACGATGTAAATAGATGTCTTGAAGTACAGGGAACTTTTCCTCTAACCCAAGAAGTAATTTGGCTATTTTAATATCTAGGTCAGTAATTTCGCCCGCCCGAACTTTTTCCTCGCATTTCGGGCATAGCATCCCACTCTTTAAGCAGAAGTTGCATAACGGTGTCTTCACTTGGTTTCCTCCCAAAATAGGGAGGATGGGAGAGCGGGCTAAATTAGTTAAATGGAATTACTTCATTACGGTGATTTCGATAGTGCTGACATTTTTGGGGGTGCTTTCCTCTTCGGAGGCAATTTGTTCCGTGCCTATTTTAATCTCTTTGACCTTAATGTCCGGCACAAACCGACGCCGAACTATTTCTGCTACGTCAACAGCCCTGCTAATGGCTTGCCCCAGAGCTTTAATACCTACTTTGGAGGTTCCTTCTGTTATTAGAGTGACACACGCCAATACATAGTTCATTACTGGTTTTCGACCGACTAGGACTACGTTACTTTCTGTCATTCCTCGTTTCCTTCTACAGTTATTCGCTCACCCATTCTCGGCTTCCTACACCTACGTTAATCTGAAAATAAATATGTTGTGGTGAACTAAAAAACGAAAGTATTTTATTTATTTCTTTACGAATGTAAAAGAACATTTAACTCTTAAGCCTACGAGGTATCTTGCATGCCCCAAGAGATTATTTCCGGTCGACCTTTACGCATTCTACATATGCTCTATGAGCGAAGTAAATCTATGACTACTTTCTCGATCCAAACAAGACAGAGCGAACTGGCTAAAGAGCTTGGAATTACCCGACAAGCTCTAAACGTGCACTTAAGGAAGCTTCGAGATGAAAACTATATTCGAACTGGTAGGGGCTTTATCGATATCACTGAAAGGGGATTGCGTGTGCTTGGATTATCTGCAAATCCTACCTTCGTTTTTATCAAGGTTTCTCCACAGAAACGGTCGGATGCCTATGATGCGATCTCCAAATTGCCTATCCAGCGAGTTTTTCGGGTTGCCGGGGACATGGATCTTGTAATCATCGTCGATCGTGACAAGTTGGATGAAGTCCTTCGGCAAATTTCTCAAATTGAAGGCGTAGAAGACACACGTTCATATATGACCATTGAAGCTATGAAGTGATTGAGGTGGCTTCTTCTATTTGCGACTGTTGGAGTATGAAGCGAAAGCCATCTTTTCTCGGTATGGAATACCAGTGCCAAGAGGAAAAGTTGCTTCATCTCCAGCCGGTGCACGGCGAGTCGCAGAACTACTCCATAAACCAGTTGTTATAAAAGCCCAAGTAGCAGTTGTTGGTCGGGGAAAGGCTGGAGGAATCAAATTTGCATCCACTCCAGATGAGGCAGAAGCCGCGGCAGCTAGCATAATCGGCAGAAAACTTAAGGGGTTTAAAGTTAGGCGCGTTCTTGTTGAAGAGCGGCTTAAAATTGCAAAAGAACTGTTTCTAGGAATTATTGTAGATAGAGTTACCCAAAGTTATGTAATGTTGGCATCATCAGAAGGCGGAATGGAAATCGAAGAAATTGCATTAAAAAGTCCAGAGAAAATTATTAAACTTCCAATTAATCCATTGTTTGGCCTTCGTCAATACAAAACCACAGAAATCGCGGAAACGCTGGGATATCGGCGTGAAAAAATGCTTTCCTTAGCCGAATTGGCGCTACGGCTTTTTCAGGTTGCATCTTCTTATGACGTTGAGTTAGTGGAGGCAAATCCATTAGTTGAGGTAGCTGAGGGAACTTTTTGCGCGGCTGATGCCCGTATGATCATCGATGACAATGCATTGTATCGCCATCCCGATCTCAAGGAGAGACGATTAGAGATTGAAGCAGGTCTGACTTCGCGTGAAATCAACGCCTCGAAGAAGGGTCTTGCTTATGTTGAACTGGATGGAAACATAGGGGTTATTGGAAATGGAGCGGGTTTGGTTATGGCAACCCTTGACTTGATCAGGTTGAGGGGTGGAAAACCCGCGAATTTTTTGGATGTTGGGGGAGGGGCATCTGCTGAGAAGATCAACGCGGCGTTAAACATAGTTCTCTCGAATCCTAAGGTCAAAGTTGTGTTCATCAACATTTTGGGAGGCGTTACCAAGGGTGATGAGGTTGCAACTGGGATTGTTGGGGCGATTCAAGGCAAGCCTCGTCGTAGGCCAATAGTCATTAGATTGACAGGGACACATGAAGAGGAGGGAACAAGGATTTTGCAAGAAGCGGGATTACAGGTGCTAAAGACTATGGAGGATGCAGCTCAAAAATCAGTTGAACTTGCTTGTGCATGAGGTGTTATTTTGGGGATTCTCGTAAGCAAGGAAACCAAAGTCATTGTTCAAGGAATCACTGGAGCTCAAGGGAGTTTTCATACTAGGCTTATGTTAGATTATGGGACAAAAATTGTGGCTGGCGTTACTCCCGGCAAAGGTGGGGTCACGGTCTGTAACGTTCCTGTTTATGATACCGTTAGTAAAGCACAAAGTGTGCATCAAGCAGACGCCACTGTTATATTTGTTCCAGCGCCGTTTGCAAAAGACGCTGCCTTTGAAGCGCTTGATGCGGGATTACGCTTGCTCGTAATTTTGACGGAACACATTCCAATCCGCGATTCTATGGAAATCATGGCTAAGGCAAAAATGAGGAAAGCTATTGTTATTGGTCCAAACTCTACTGGTATAATCACCCCAGCTGAATGCAAACTTGGCTTTATGCCCGCGCACATCTTCAAACCTGGAATTGTAGGAGTAGTTTCTAGGAGTGGGACCCTAACATATGAGATCGCTAACCAGTTAACAGCTAAAAATCTTGGCCAGACCACATGCATTGGCTTAGGCGGAGACCCCATCCTTGGCTTAAGTTTCGTTGATGTAATGAAGATGTTTCGTACCGATCAGACGACTAAAGCCGTTGTTCTGATTGGCGAAATTGGAGGAGACCTAGAAGAGCGAGCCGCGAATTACATAGTTGAGGAAGACTTTGAAAAGCCGACTGTAGCTTTTATTGCAGGCAGAACTGCCCCACCGGAAAAGCGAATGGGACACGCTGGAGCTATCATACTTGGCAAAGCTGGATCTGCTGAGAGCAAGGTCGAGGCCTTTCGTGCAGCTGGAGTGTATGTTGCTGATACTCCTGCTGAGGTTGTCAATTATTTAGCCAAATTGTTCGGTGTGAAGGAAAAGTCTATATTTAACAGCCTTCAATCATAAGCGAGCCGTGGAATAACACTATGCCAATCACCGACCCGACTAAGAAAATAATTGCGCAAAGGCACCGTTTGTTTATAAAAATCTGCAGAAGCTGCGGAGCGAGAAATCCTGGATCCGCAGTTAAGTGTCGGCGATGCAGAGGTAGCAATCTTCGATG
>Ga0315309_1000970_pt1 | contig 17440 bp, 17 predicted proteins | sample TDP4_MG_FD_203080 | JGI IMG/M metagenome (GOLD analysis project Ga0315309, IMG submission 203080) | Freshwater sediment microbial communities from Lake Towuti, South Sulawesi, Indonesia - TDP4 | ecosystem: Environmental > Aquatic > Freshwater > Lake > Sediment | place: Indonesia: South Sulawesi... | reverse complement strand
GCGGATGATTAAAGCAATCACCGAGGGAATAAGTGATACCAGTGTCCGGGCGGGTTTCATAAAAGTGGGATCACATCATGTGCCACTCACGTCCATGGAAAAGAGGATCTTCAAAGCAGCCGCCTTGGCCCAGTCTCACACGGGCGTGGCGATCTGTACTCACGCTGTTACTGGCTGTGGGGCACAGCAGAAGGTCCTTATCGAGAATGGCGCGGAACCCGACCACTGCTACTATTCTCATATAGAAGCCGAGATGGGTTGGGAGCGGCGGTCATTAGAGGAAGAAGCAGAATACTTGATTGATGTCGCCAGCAAAGGTAGTGGGCTCTTCTTCAACAATTTCTATCTAGATCCGCATACTCCTTGGGAAGATATGACTTACCTTATGCGCCGTCTTATCGATGCTGGGTACCTGAGCAAAGTCCTAATCGGCATAGACCACAACTGGAGAGTACACCCTGACGGTGTTCTGGAATTCGAACATGAACGGGAAAACCCAGATTGCCGCAAACGAAACTATACTTTCCTTTTCGAACATGAAGTCCCGAGATTGCTAGAAGCAGGCTTCACAGAGAAAGAGATCCATGCAATGCTGTTAGAGAACCCAAGATCTATACTTACGCCTTACAAGCCTTGAGCTTGGGTAGGCAATTTATTCTAGCTACAATCTCTCATCAATGAAATACTGTGTTTCACAGCAACCTCGAAGACTCTTCTGCTTCTTTCTTCACATACGAATCGACTGAGTTGGCGTCGCCTCTGTGTACAGAATCACCAATGACCGGTATACAACGATTTCATGGTTATCTGATACTTAACAAAGAAGAAAGAGTAGATGGTCAATCATCTATCTTTCTTATTCTATCTCTTCATTCCATTTGAGGGGGGCAGGCACGCTTGGTAATGTAAAGTGGATATTTAGTCCCCACTCTTTTATGCCTTTGATGCTGTAGATCAGGCGTGTTTGTTCGACAGCTATTGGTTCTGTGCTGACTAATTTCGCCCCGTACCCCTTGTTGGGTTTGACCAGTCCCTCGATGTTTATGTTGAATACTCGTTCGGCGGAGACTTTGAACTTGAACTCGTCTTTTGTCTTGTCCCTGTAATAACAGCTCATCGTTACTTCAGCATCCCCCTTCATTGGGTTCAGAATGTTTATCCATTCAAGTTCATCGAAGGGTTGCCTTGGTTTGTCTGGGGGGAAGATCAGGTTTAGCCCGTCTGCAATGTACCAGACCTTGGAAAGGCGGATGTTCCCAAGAAAGTCTCCAACTCCGCCCTTGTACTTGACATCTTCGCTATCCACTCCTGCAATGACTATGTTATTTACGATTACAGGAACTGTGCTCACAACCTTGAGGCCGAAGTATCCGCAGTTGTTGAAAGCTTCCACGTTCATGTCGGGAAATACCAGAACGAGGTTTGTTTCTGCCTTGACTGTGAATTCTGGCAGCTGCACGGGCGGTTTGTCTTCGTAGTAAACCGTCATATTCACTTTGGCATCCTCTCCCGTTGGATTGAAAAGGACAAATTCGCCGAAACCTACTCGGCGATCGTCATCTATTGGAATAACCCATCTGCCTGTTGTAGGATCTCCCTTCCTTCCTCTGCAGAAACCACTTGCGCAGTAATTAACCGTAGACAAACCTATTTCAACCTCTTTTTGATGTGGATATTTGCCGGAATTCTTTAAAAGACTTTCCCAACCGACAATGAAGAAATAACGATGGACCCTACGGAATCGAGACCACTCTTATGCCGATAAGGGAGCCTAGTTGCATAAGTTCCTTTTCTACATCGCCGTACCCGATCATCCAGTGGTGGCCCACTCCTTCTTTTGAGACAATTTCTAAGAACTCATTTACCCGGACTGGCAACCGAACCTTCACTGGGTTTCCCGGGAAGATCATGTCTGTGTGGACAGCTTCAGCCTTGATTACACACATGCGATATGTACCTTTTCGGCCAACCAGGTTCACCAAGGTAACCTTCCCGGGATGTGCTGGGAATAGCACGCATAAACCTTCCTCGGCTAGTCTTACGGGCTTTAGAGCAATGTATTCCATTTTTTCAGCTAGTGAGAATCCGCCTGAACCGCAATGAGAGAGAATAACTGAGTCATCTTCCCCGTAAACATCTAAAAGGTCAGTGTTGTGAACGGGAACCCCAGTCAATTCATAGAGCATGAACATAGCTGCAAGCGAGTTCACATCGCCCTCGCAACCACACACTATTCCTTCTTCACTCAGAAGCGAGAATGCCAGACAGACTCGTCCCATGAAATCGTAGACGCATTTGATCGTCACACCTGATAGTGAGTTCTCTTCGATGAAATCCTTGAGCGCGAAGTAAGCCTTCGCGGAGTATAGTCCATCTTCCTCCTTTACGAATACGCCGCCAACTTTCTTCTTAACATCCTCCCAAAGCTCCATTGCTTTGGATTCAGGGACTTTCTCGATCATATCTTTCAGTTTTCCAATGTCCGTGTGGACGATTCGAGGACCAATGATACCTTTAAGATCAAATTCGTCGAACGCGGTTTCGGTCATTCCTTCGGTTCTGTATCCTATCAATCCCAATTTAGCAGTTCTCAACCTTCTCTTCAGAGATGCTACCCTAGAATAGCTTAAGATCTCTTGAATAGATGATTCGTCATCTCTGTAGACGAGTTTACACGGCTTGCTAAGTTCTTTCAGTACGCAATTTATCTGCTGGGCGCCGCAAAGCGAACCTGTGTGAATTCCTGGAAAACCCCACACGATTATGGGGACGTCCCATTCTTCTAGCAAGTCTAGTATGAGTTCATCTGAGCTCCACGTGGCCAAGAGAACACAAATGGCATCAACTTGGTTCTCTCTGAATGTCTTTCCATTCTGTACAGCTGTCTTAGCATCATGGAGGGGTTCATTCGCCTTTATAACCTCCATACCAAGACCTCTCAATACCTGGCAGTATTTAGCAAGCAACTCTGGGGCTTCCTGAGCTCCAACTTCTTGAGGGTGATACGTAACGGTGAACCCAATCCTTGGTTTCAACATTACCGATCCAACAGCCTTTCTAACCTAAGACTCACCTAATATCAAAGTGGGGAAAGCCTACCAATCATTTCACGCTTCCAAAGTAAGAGATAAGCTCCTCTTTGTGTCCTGCGATCTTAGCTAATGCTTCTGATACATCCTCGAGGTCCTGTTTGCTCAGAGTTGGATATACGGGCAGAAGAAGATCCTCGTTGCACAATTTTTCAGCTTTGGGGCACATGCCCTCCATGTATTTCGGCTTTTCCCCGTAGAATGGGCAATCGAAGGGGCAGTGGGATTTTCCATATCCCACTTTCTCTCTAATGACTTTCTGCAGATGAACAGGTATTGGTGCGTATCCTTCAGCCCTGATTCCTTCAGCCAGCAATGCCTTAGCGAACTGATCTCGAGAAATGCCTAGTTTTTCACTGATAACTCTAGCTCCGTATGCCCAGTAAACGTGTTTAACATTCGGGCTGACATATGGTGGTTCCAGTCCATCAATTTTCTTGATCTCTTTTGTTAGGTATTCGGCGTTTTTTCTTCTGACCTCGTTAAATTTGTCCAGCTTCTTAAGTTGCGTTAATCCGACTGCTGCTTGGATAGCGGTCATTCTATAATTGTAGCCTATTCCCCAATAGATGTTGTGCGCGGGCACATTCGGGTAAGGCGAGACCTTGACGCGGCAATGATTGGCGATTGACCAAGCTTTTTCAGCTAAGTCGTCGTCATCAGTAATGACCATACCTCCTTCTCCGCCGCTTGTGATGTTCTTATTGAGATAAAAGCTAAAGCACCCGAACGTCCCGAATGTTCCAACTTTCCGACCCTTGTATTCGGCGCCGTTTGCTTGAGCGCAGTCTTCTATCACTATCAAGTTTTTTTCCTTTGCGGCTTCAAGAATCGAGTCCATACCAGCCGGATGACCTAACATGTGCACGGGGATAACCGCCTTTGTTTTTCCGGTGGCCATCTTTCTGACGCTTTCAGCATCTATGTTGTGCGTTTTCGGATCAATGTCGGCAAAAACTGGCACAGCATTCTGGTGCAGAATCGCATTCGCAGTAGCCATAAATGTATATGGAGGAAGGATTACCCCATCACCAGCGCCAAGTCCCATTGCAGCCAAGGCTACATGTAGCGCCGTGGTCCCAGAGCTAACAGCGATCGCGTGTTTGACCCCATAGTATTTTGCGAATGCTTCTTCAAATTCCCTTACTTTCGCGCTAGCCAGTTGCGAAAGCTTTTTCGACCTGAGTACTTCCAAGGCCGCCTTGATCTCTTCTTCATCTATGTTGGCGTCTTCTGGCACAAAAGGAAGGATTTCTCCCCTAACAGGATTTCCTCCTAATAGCGCAAGTTTCCCACTCAACCTTCTACCTCCAACATCTAGGTAAACCGACATTCTCACTATTTATAACTTTTTTGCGAGCATGGTTTACCCCAACGTTTACATGCATGTGGAGATCCTGACAGATTCTTAGCTCCGTAATCGGATCTGTCACAGGATTTCAAGCAAGTTCGTTCAGGATTTTCCTTGCTAGCGCCTCTGCCATCTCAATGTCCTCATCCTTTATGTTTTCGCTTCCACGAGCTATCGCTATGCTGCCAATATCTCTCATCTGATGCAAGCTGAAGAAGCTGCTAATATCTGAGATTGCCAGATTCTGCCCGTCAGCCTCTGAGACAGCCACAGCGGCGCCAATCTTTCCCTTCAACTCTCGTGACGTGTACAGCGGAAGCGTTCGGTCAATGAAAGTCTTCAATAACCCACTCACATTCCAGAAATACACAGGTGTCCCGACGATGAGCGCGTCCGTCTCTCTCAACTTCGGATAAAGTCTCTGCATATCGTCCTCAACACGGCATTCCCTCTTCCTATCACAGTAATCACTACATCCATTGCAGTGCTGGATATCCATATCCTTCAGTAGTATAAGATCTGTCTCAATGTTTCTTTCCTCCAACACGTCACACATGGCTTTTACAAGCTTACAGGTGTTCGCTTTCCTAGGGCTACCGACAATCGCAAGAACCTTCATCATCCCACCTCACACGAAATGTCTTTTCGAGTTCTTTAGAATGCGCATATTGTTACCCCCGATCATGCGGAACAGTCCACGGCTGATATCTTGGTCACGGTTTGAAGGGTGTCAGAATGTCTTTCGGGTTCTCAGTGAGGAAGGTATCAATGTCTTTCGTGTTTATTCCTGCCTCTTCCAGCATGGGGAGGGCGTCGGTAAAGAGGTAGGCATAGTTTCGTTTGCGGCACCCGGGGTTCGCAGTTTCAGCCTCGAGTTCTACGGACCCGTCGTCATGAATGACCCAGTTTACATCGATTGATATGAGAACCTTGTTCGCGAATCCTTCATCTACTAAGCGACGGATCAAGTAGACAAGGTCTTCCCAAAGAGTGTCTTGGGCAAATCCAAAGTTATTAAAGAGTAGAGCCCCACCTTTGCGAGTGATGTCTAGTAGGTATTCCGCCTGTTCTTGCAAGGAACGCCCTTCCCATCCGAACTCGGCTTCAACGTGTGAGAAATAACAGTGATTAGGATCCGCACCGCCCTTGATAAGAGCCCCAAGCTGCTCGCGGGGGCCAAAGATAGAGTGGCAACATATGGGTGCACCGGTCTCAGATTGGGCTATGCCTGCTGCCACGAATAACTTTTCTTCTACAGGCAGAAGAGGAACGTTATTTGCCGCCACTTTTATTATGCCCGCGCGAACGTTTGTTTCGTCAATACCTTCGGTGACCTCTTTGATCATTCTGCTGGCTATTGTCTCTACGTCCATATCGTTCATCTCGGGAGAAATCCGATAGTAGCCTGTGCAGCATACTATGTTTAGGCCCGTTTTTCTCGCGACTTCTTGGAGGATAGGTATATTCCTTCCGCCACTCGGTTCTAGAAACATCCCAGGCGGACTGACCTCAACAATCGTGTGACATCCCCACATTCTTGTTTTTCTAAGCTCCTTGATCGCGTAATTCAGTTCCCGAGCTTCAAGTTTTTCATTAAAACGCGCAACCACATGCTCATGCATCATTGTTACGCCTAAATCCTCAGGAGCAACCGCTCCTAGAACAGTCTGAATCTGCCCCATAGAATCGCCTCCGGATTTTTTTGACGGATAATTGTCATTCTGTAAGTTTAATAAGCTTTTTTCCCGAATCGTAACCCCCGTTGTTACGTGAACGCTGGCATTTGTGTGATTTGGCGAATGGCAACAAAGATGGATTCGACCATCTGGAAACTTAGAGAGGAATGCTCGAATAGAAGCCGCAGTACAGGAACTTCGCAACAGAAGCAATTGTGGAGTTAGCACTAAGGAGATATCTTAAATACTTTACTGAGCCATAAAAGGATAAGTGAAAAAGTCTAGTTGATGATCAAAACGAAGTGATGAGCAACCATGTTTCCAAGGATGGTTGAAGTCCGGCAGAAGGTCCCATCCTCTAAGATCGAGGACTACGTGGAAGCTATAAGGGACGAGCTGAGAAACAAGAACTTCCATGGCAAGATCAAGCCGCGGTGGAAAATAGCCATTACCGCTGGAAGTCGAGGTATAGCCCACTACCCGGAAATCCTTGCAACGGTTGTTGAAGAGATTAAGAGTGCGGGAGGCGAACCATTCATAGTTCCGGCTATGGGAAGCCACGGAGGCGCAACCCCTGAAGGTCAGCTTCAAGTCTTGAGGAGTTTAGGCATAACCCCCGAAACTGTAGGTGCGCCTATACACGCGACCATGGAAGTCGACGAGGTCGGCAGGCTCGATAGTGGCGCCCAAGTTTACGTAGACAGGATTGCCTTGAAGGCAGACGGCATAATCGTAGTTGGAAGGGTAAAGCCCCACACAGATTTTAAGGGCAAGATTGAGAGCGGGTTGATGAAGATGATGACAATCGGATTGGGAAAACAGAAAGGAGCGGAGATGATCCACTGGTACCAACTCGAGGGCTACCATAGGCTCATACCTGAGGCTGCTAAGTTGATTATGAAGAAGGCACCGATACTATTAGGCTTGGCTGTGGTTGAGGACGCCAACCACGAGATCGCCATAGTTAAGGCTCTCGAGCCAGAAGAGATTGAGCAAGAGGAGATGAAACTTCTAGAGAAGGCTAAAGAGTTGTTGGCGAGGCTTCCAATTAAGGAGTTAGACATCCTCATAGTAGAGGAGATAGGGAAGGACATAAGTGGGGCGGGCATGGACACAAACGTGACTGGAAGGTTTTGGTTGCCTGGCGAAAGCGACGCAAGAGCACCAAAGATAAAGAAGATCGTCGTGCTAGACCTTTCTGAGGGGACGCATGGGAACGCTATCGGGATAGGACTCGCCGATCTGACCACGAAGAGGCTTGTATCCAAGATCAACTACGACGAAACCTTCGTGAACTGCTTGACGCAGGGATCAACCGAGACTTCTAAGATAGCTGTCTTCCTTCCAAACGACCGCGATGCTATTGCCACGGCTTTGCGCACATGTGCGCCGATTGATCCGAGGAGGGCTAAGGTCGTCCGAATTAAGAACACGCTTGAGCTTGAAAGATTCTGGATATCGGAGAGCCTGGCTCAGATGGTCAGCTCGGATTGTGAACTTTCAGAGAGAATAGAGTTCCTAAGCGAACCGAGAGAGATGCAGTTTGACGTACTTGGAACATTGGCGAGGTAGTTCCGTTCCTTTTTCTGTCTTAACCCTACCTTATCTAGTGGCGAAAACGCACCACCGTAGGTAAGAAACACGACTTATTTCATACCTGCAACGCCGTCTCTAGTGCTTTGTTCACATACCCAACTTCATATGGGCTGAGCCTGCATTTTGTGTTTCAACTGCATAATCTTCCGTTCCAAGATGCTTGCTGGACCAATATTAAGAGAATAAATCCATAAATCTCATACAGTTTCGCAGACGCCATTCAATACGCTGGATACAATGATTTTCCAATGGCGGGGTTAGAAGTGACAGAACGGGAGCAAATGAACAAGCCGTTGCGAGATCTGATTGGGATTATTCGCTTCACGGGAATGTGGCGGCGAAGATACATGGCGCGCAAGGCGAAGCTTAGATTTGCGAAACTGTGAAGAGCAAATATGTGAAGTCGAAAATGTGGACCTCTAGCATCTCTCTGTTGACATAGGACGATGAAAATCCTAGGTTTGCTGAGACATCGCTAGTCCCTGAATAGGTGAAGGCGAGAGAGAGGGCATTGGGGTTCCAATTGTACAAACGCTACGAGGTTGACCTTAATAGATCAAGCTTTTTCAGGAAAGTCGTGAGTGAAGGAAATCTCGCTCAGCACATTTCAACCGCCTTGGAACTGGCATATGAAAACGCCGAACGCAGGAAAACAGAAGAAGCCTTGAGGGAATCAATGGAGAGGCTTAAGCAGTTGATAGTATATGCTCCAGATGCAATCTTAATGAACGATCTGCAAGGCAACTTCATAGGCGGGAACAGGCAAGCTGAAGACCCGACTGGTTACAGGAAGGATGAACTTACCTGAAAGAACTTTCTGCAATGATAGAACGGAGGCGCGTTCTCACTAACCTAATCATAAATGCATTGCAAGCTATGCCAAATGGAGGAAGACTGACGGCAAGAGCCTCCAAGACGGATGAAGCCACATTCATAAACGTCCAAGACACAGGTGTAGGAATACCTGGAGAGAACATGGATAAGCTTTTCCGGCCTCTATTCACCTCGAGAGCTAGAGGAACAGGACTGGGATTAGCCGTGTGTAAGAGGCTTGTGGAGGCCCACAACGGTACGATCATGGTCCAGAGCAAGACAGGCAAAGGCGCCACAGTCACAGTCAAGATTCCGCCATGACGAAGGTTTGCCAAATCCGAGAAAACGAAAAAAGCCTCTCAGTCGTGAACTATGGCAGGAGAAGATGGAAGATTTAAGGTGGCCACTGGGAGCTCATCCAGAAGATATTCTGCATATCGCTAGGACTTCTTCTGCGGTTGTATGTAGAACAAATGTTAAAGGTTAGTTTCGAATATTCTTGAAAGAGAAGTGAGAAGGTCTCGGGATGGAACACGAGAAATTTAAAGGTATACTTCCAGCGATCATAACGCCGTTCAACTCAGAAGGAGACGTAGAGCTCGAATACTTGAGAAACGTTGCACGTTTCCAGCTAGATAAAGGTGTGCACGGCTTCTTCGTCTGCGGCTCGGCTGGCGAAGGTCCGCTTATGTCCACTGAGGAACGGAAGGCTGTAGCTAAGGCTCTCATTGACGAGGTGGCGGGTCAAGTTCCGGTTATCGTTCATGTCGGATCGACTAACACTAAAGAAGCGATTGAGCTATCGAGACATGCAGGAAAAAGCGGAGCTGCAGCCGTAGGCGTTGTCTCACCATTCTATTTCAAGCCTGATCCAGAGGGCCTAATGGAACACTACAGGCTGATAGCTGAATCAGTCAGCATACCTGTTCTAGCTTATAATATTCCATCCTTGACGGGATTCAACATAACACCAGATATTGTAACGAGACTATGGGGTATCGGAAACATTGCGGGAGTAAAGGACTCCAGCGGAAACCTCATCCAGGTCAGGGAAATCATAGAGAACAAGCCGAAAGACAAAACAGTGATCAACGGGGCTGACAACCTACTTTTCGCGGCGTTAATGGTAGGTGTCGACGCCCAGATATCAGGAATCGCCAACGTGGTTCCAGAGCTGTTAGTCGAGCTCTACAATGCTTACAAGAAGGGCGAATACGAGAAGGCTCTAAACCTACAGAGCAAGATAAATGCCGTCAAACGGGCAGTTGAGGGTCCACCGATAGCACCGATCAAAGCAGCCCTGGAGATGCGGGGAGTGAAAGCAGGACTTCCCAAGAGACCGCTAAGACCTCTCAGACAGAGCGAGATATCAGGCCTAAGAGAGAAGCTGAGATCTCTAAACCTCTTCTGGTAAAAGTAACAACAGGGGCAGGTCAGACTTTCAAGTGTCTGACTACTATCATATTGCTTATGCTTGGATGTGAGGAAGCTTTACCCCCTTACCAATGCGGAAGCTAAATCTCCGGTTGCCACGCGTGCGCGGGATGCCTGCGGAAAAACTTTCCCCGCTGTTGTTAAGGCGGTTGACCACTTGCTTGTTAAGTACGGGTATCTGGAGGCCGAAAGTCATGATGAAGAGGTGGAGAAAGCCCGAGAGCTAACCAGAGAGATCGAAAAGTTCCTCACATGAGATGTCAAACTATTATAAGGATACTAGTGATGTTCCGTCATCTGAGATGACACTTGGAAACAAGCGAGACCATAAAAACTGGAGGAAGGTCTAAAGATCTCTTAGCTCGTCAAGGTTTTCTTTGACCTTCTCGAAGGTTGCTACTATATCATCCATATCTTTTTTGGAGCCTAAGAGCACGTATTGCGGAAGCCATAAACCTTCGGTGTAGCAGGCTTTTTCGACTATGGGTAGGCTCAGCTTAGAATAGTCTATCGGTCTCCCATAATAGGGGCAGGACACAGGACATTTCTCAAAGTATTCCAGATAGGGCTCTCGGTACAATGGTCTAGAGTAGCCCACGCTGACAGGTATTCCTTCGGCTTGTAAGGCTTTAGCTAGCTTGTCTTTCGAAACTCCGCCGAAGGCTTCGGGGTCAAATCTGAAAATATACAGATGGTAGGCATGTCTAGTTATACGTTCATCATCTCTTAAGGGCTTTATGCCGTCTATCTTGGAAAGGTCAGTGTTTAGATGGCGGGCATTCTCCATACGTCTTTCTGTTTGCTGGTCAAGTCTCCCTAATTGGGCTGAGAGTATGGCTGCTTGGAATTCTGTCATGCGATAGTTTACGCCGGGAAGATGATGCTCGTACCATGCTCCCTGCGGAAGTCTTCCGCAGTTATGGAGAGACCAAGCCTTGAGATATAGATCCTCCTCGTTAGTCACCATCATGCCGCCTTCACCGCTAGTTATGTTCTTACTGGACTGGAAGCTGAAGGCTCCCATGTCGCCTATGGCTCCGACTCTTCTTCCCTTCCACTCAGAGCCCCAAGCTTGACAGGCATCCTCAAGTAAGCCTAGATCATATTTCTGAGCTAGAGACAAGAGAGCATCTATATCAGCGGGTCTGCCACCGATATGAACTGGAAGAATGGCCTTAGTCCTCTCTGAAATCACGGATTCGACGCTCTTAGGGTCTAAGGTATAGGTTTCATTGTCTACATCAGCGAAGATAGGTATAGCATTAACATAGAATACGGCTGTAACCGTAGCCATAAAGGTGTAAGGTGGAACTATGACTTCGTCACCACAACCCACTCCCAGAGCTCTCAGAGATATCTCTAGGCCCACCGTACCGCTGGTCACGGCTACACCATACTTGGCATTCTGATAGAACGCAAACTTCTCTTCAAACTCTTTCTTGCGAGAGCCCCCTATGCCCCAAAGCCCGCTCTCTAAGACATTTTTCAAAGATTCTAACTCTTTCTCGTCGAAGATAGGCCATTTGGGGAAAGGCTGGCTTCTGATAGGTTGACCTCCGTTTAAAGCAAGCTTAGCCAATGAGAAACCTCCGAGACTGTCTAATACTGGTACTTAAATATGGATAGATCTATCAGTCCCTATTTTAAACTTTTTATCATTTTTCCACCCCAAATCTGATGGTTTAGGCCTAGAGCTTGAACACTACTTCTAATCAACAAAGCTTCTCAGGGTTTTAACCGCGGTATCCAGGAGGATTTGATAAGCTTCCGCTTTAAGAAAGCTCCATCTGGGCCAGTCTAGTCTCGTAACCTCCCAGCGTAAAATCTTCATCTGAAGCTATATATCCCAAATATCCGTTTCCATAGCTAAACCTAGACTGACAAGAGCCTCGCCTGGCAGGGCAACCATAGCTGTATCGCCTATAGCTAAGGCCTGGACCTCGCCTCTCACAGAACCTTTGAGCCCTTTCAAAGCCAAGAGATGTTCTTCTCTAGCATATATCAAGTCCGCATCCAAAGGGCTTGAAGCTTCGGCTTCAGCCTCACCAACTTTTTCCTAGCCTCCTTTAGGGGGCGAAGGTTCTCTTGCAGGCAAATCCACAGTGAAACTCTTCGTTCTAAGATTCTCAGGCTTTTTGGGTCTAAGCCCCTTATAGACTTTCAGGGCTTCAGCCGCCACAATAGAGCCAAGCCTATTTGCATCCTCAAAATTGCCGGGACAAGTATATCCTATGCTGGTTGTGGGATTTATATCCCCATAAGCTCCGTTAAAGAACATGGTCTCTAAACTTTTGCCTCTAACCTCCGTGAGCTTTTCGAGATTTCTCACAGCGAAGCCTGGATAGTCGGCGGAAATGTAGAGGTTTTCACTTCCTAAGACCACAGCGTGACATGCACAGTTCACCATAGCGGCTAGAGGTTGCATGGAAGCCTTATCCACTCTTAAAAGACCTAGTTGACTCTAGACGCAAAGCCTCCCAAATATACACCTATCGGTGGGGTTATCACGGCTTCCGATATGCCTGCTTTGAATAAAGCTTGTGTCATCTATGGTCAACTATTCTTCAATATCCTCTCAGCATTCTTAAAGGTTATAGCCTCAAATATTTCCCCTCTAAGCCTAAGCCCTCTAGGAACCTCAGGTGCATTCTATCGACTCCGAACTGTCCTCCAAGACTGTCTATGCAGGGAAAATCGGTGCCATAGACTATTTTGAACCTGTGCTTCTCCAGAAACTCTTTAGCATGGGCGAGATCTCTCTCGAGAGCGTTCAAGCCCGAAGTAGCTGAAATATCGGCATAGACATTTGCTCGGTCTGAAAGAATCTTGTCTACTAATCCTCGGGGTTTCACAGGACCTTTAGGATAGACTTCTAAACCTGTATCTTCTGATATGTGACGCCACCATCCGGGTCCATGCATCAAGAAGACCGTCTTAGCATATCTGGAGGCTAAGTGGGAAAAAGCTTCTTCAAACCTATAATTGTGCAGATCGTCCACGTGCATAAGCAAAGGTACTCCTCGCTCTCCACACAGTCTGTACGTCTCCTGAGAGAAGGGATGGTCTATGGGAAGCTGGACTTTATGCTCCCCGTATCCTCGAGCACCCATATCTATATATGCTTTGACAATCTCTAACGCTTCAGACTCGTGAGGGCTTACACAGCAGAAGGGTACAAGCTCTTTGTGAAACCGGCAAATTCTGAGAATTCTCTCGGACTCGTAGATGTACTCACCTAGCTCTCTGTTCAAACTAGGTGCAGGCAACACTACAGCTTTATCTATGCTTCCTTCGGCCATGTAGCTTAACAAGTCATTCTCCGACGTGAAGACTTGACCTTTCAGGTTTCTAGTCCAAGACCTAACGCCTCCTATGTGAGTGTGAAAGTCGATTAGGAAAGTCCCACCTCCTCGATTTGATCTGTTTCCATCCTATATAAATGGGTTCGGTGCTTCCAGACGAATATATCAGTCTGTACAACGCAGCCCGTGCTAATCACGTAACATCAGCTTAATATGCGCGAAAACAGAGAATCTGCTAGTTGGTGAAGCTCATGTATGGCACCACGAACAGACTGTTGCGTGCCAACTTAACGGATGGAAAGATAAAGACTGAAATGCTAAGCGAAGAGGTCGTAAAGAGATTCTTAGGAGGAAAGTGCTTGGGAGCCAAGATCCTCTATGATGAGCTTGAGCCGGGAATTGACCCTTTAGGCCCTGAGAACAAACTCGTCTTCGCTGCGGGGCCGCTAACTGGTGCTCCATTTCCAGGCAACAGTCGACATGTAGTTATGGCCAAATCTCCTGTAACGGGCGGTTGGGGTGAATCTCATGCAGCTGGGTTCTTCGGTCCTGAATTGAAGTGTGCGGGCTACGATGCCGTCATCGTTGAGGGAAGAGCCGAGGAGCCCACTTATCTTTGGATTCGTGAAGGCGAGGCTGAGTTAAGAGATGCTAAGGATCTCTGGGGAAAAATAACTGGCGATGTCCAACGTGGGATAAGGAGGGACGTTGGAGACGATAAGACAAGGGTTGCAGCCATAGGTCAGGGAGGGGAGAACCTAGTTAGGTTCGCTTCGGTCATAAGTGACCTTTATTGTGCTGCCGGAAGATGTGGGATGGGCGCTGTCATGGGCTCCAAGAAGTTGAAGGCTGTCGCCGTAAGGGGTACGAAGAAGGTCTCAATCGCTGACGAGCAGACCTTCAAGAGCCTCCTAGATACGGCTAGAGACGAAGCGATGGCTGGATGGGGGCAAGAAATGTTCGATTATGGAACAGGTAAAGACCTGGACAACCTCAGCTATACAGGAAGGCTCCCAACTAAGGCTTTCATGAAGTGCACCTTTGACGGCGCCGATAAGATAACCGGCGAAACACTGTCAAGAACAATAATGAAGAGGCGCGGCACTTGCCCAGCGTGTCCAGATGCGCACTACAGGATCGTTGAGACGAGGGGTCGCTACGCTACAGACCCAGATTACGGAGGACCTGAATATGAAACCTTAGCCTCGCTTGGATCCCTCTGTATGGTTGATAACCTTGAAGTCATAGTTAAGGGTAATGAGCTCTGCAATAAGTATTCGCTCGACACGATTGCCACCGGCGTTTCCATAGCCTTCGCGATGGAGTGCTACGAGAAAGGCGTCATCGCCAAGAAGGATACTGGAGGCGTGGATCTCTCTTGGGGTAACGGTGACGCCGTGATCGAGATGATCCACAAGATAGCCAAGAGAGAGGGCATAGGTGACATTCTAGCAGAAGGCGTGAAGAGAGCCGCAGAGAAGATTGGCGGAGGATCCGAATCTTGGGCCCTACATGTGAAGGGGGCTGAGCTACCCATGCATGAACCCAGGGGGAAGAAGGGAATGGGGCTAGGCTACGCTACCTCGGATAGGGGAGCCTCACACCTCCAGGTCTATCATGATGACAGCTTCGAGAAGGAGGCCAATGTTGCGCCAGAGATCGGAATAGACTCTTCCCTCGTGCCTCAAAACAGAACGGAGACCGGTCCCAGAAAGGTCAAGCTCGTCAAGATATGTGAGGACCTCATGGCATTGTACAACAGCCTCGTAATCTGCCGATTCGTATTCTACCCGGCTGGAATCTTAATGAAGACGTTTATGGGCATTTTCAGATCCGTAACGGGTTGGGATGCATCGCCTTTGGAGCTCCTTCAAGTTGGCGAACGCTCCTTTAATCTGACAAGGGCCTTTAATGCTAGGGAAGGCTTCACTCGTAAGGACGACGTCTTACCTATGAGAGTGATGGAGCCCCTATCTGAAGGCGTCCTCAAAGGTGAAGCCTTTCCAGCCGATGTCTTGGAGAGTATGCTTGATCTCTACTATGATTACAGGGGTTGGGACAGGAAGACAGGCTGGCCAAAAAGAGAGAAACTCCTGGAAGTAGGTCTAGAGTGGGTTGCAGAGGACTTGGCGAGAAGCCTCATTTGATTAGCTCTTCTCGCATGTTCTGAGCAAACGCATCTTAAGTCTAGCTAGCTACGAAAGGACAGAGTAAAGTGACGAGTATAAACCCATGATAGATCCTTTCTAGGAAGCTTGGCATATGCAGAGCTTCTTTTTTGCATCATGTGCTCAAGAAAAGAAGTACTCAGATTGGAAGCTCTTAGCAGAGAACCAATAGCGCTAACATGTGCCTGCTCTTAGAGCATTAGACAGCAGTTTTTCGCCCGTTGAAGCCACGTTTGAACACGCCGAATTCCTTCTTGACTTCTCTAAGCTGGTTCGTTGTGAAGATTGGCCCGTCTCTACAGACTCGATATTTTCCTATTACACAGCTTCCACAGATGCCTAAGGCACAACGCATCATCCGTTCCAGACTCGCCTGTAGAGGTGTCTGATATTGTTCTGAGAGTAGATAAGCCTTATACATCATCTTTTCTGGACCGCACGCATATATATTGTCAAATCTCTCCGAGGATAGAATCCTGTATAGGGCGTCTGTCACGAGTCCCTTTGCTCCGCAGCTTCCATCGTCGGTTGTGACGATTATCTTACCAATGCCACGTATTAGTTTCAATCGATCGGGAAAAAGAAGTTCGCTCCCTGTTATAGCGCCAATCAAGACAGTCACATTAAGATGTTCCTTGAGTAAGTCTTCGATCAGCGGCATCAAGGGGGCTGTCCCTATTCCGCCGCCGACAACTATTGCCCTTCCGCCAGTCATCTCAAAATGGTTGCCAAATGGTCCCCTAACACCGATCTGGTCGCCAATCTTCATCTGATTCAAAGTCCTAGTTGCTTCCCCAACCTCAGCGACGGTCACCGATGAAAGCCCGTGCCCCGAATTCATAGAAGATAGACTTAGGGGGATCTCGTCGACACCTGGAACCCAGACCATGAGGAACTGTCCTGCTTTAGCTTTGGCACAGAGATCATCCTTGAAGAAGATAGACTTAACACTTGGGCTTTCGCTTTTGACTGCTTGTATCTCGACAACCCTCATTCTGTTAGCTTCGATGAGAGAGTCCGACAATGTCTCCTGCACACCTGTATCCTTTTTTCTCAAGATAGGACTCAATTCCCTCTGTTATCGATCTGAATAGGCCTAAGCCCTTATATGCAATCGCCGTTCCAATCTGTACCGCAGATGCCCCGGCCAACATGAACTCTACCGCGTCTTGCCAGGTGAAGATTCCTCCACACCCTATTACGGGGATGTCAACAGCCTCGTAGATCTCGTATACGCATCTAATCGCTACGGGTTTGATCGCAGCTCCGGACAATCCACCTGTCTTGTTTGCGAGTATTGGTCGAGCCGTCTCTACGTCGATGGCCATGGCTCTAATCGTGTTTATGGCTGTTATAGCGTCAGCACCAGCCTCAACCACAGCTTTCGAAATGTCGACTATGTTTGAGACGTTCGGAGACAACTTGACGAATACCGGTTTGTCCACATTCTTCTTAACCTTTTTCACCGTTTCGGCAGCACTCGCTGAGTCCTGACCTATCTCCAATCCGGTTCCTCCAACATGCGGACACGAGAGATTCAGCTCCACCGCGTCCGCACCGGCTGATATGGAGATCGACGCAGCCTCAGCATACTCGTCGGGAGAGAAACCATAGATGCTCACGATGAGAGGGACTTCCAAATTCTTGGATTCACCTATCTCTTCCTTAAAACTCTGTATTCCTGAGTTGGGTAACCCCATAGCGTTAATCAAACCAGCCTCAACTTGGACCACGGTTGGGTTCTTGTAACCGTTGCGTGCCTTCAGCCCAACGGATTTTGTCACAATGGCACCCGCGCCAGCTTGAGCAACTTCCTTGATCGTGGCTGATGTTAATCCGAGAATCCCTGCAGCCAGCATGGTTGGGTTGCCTAGCTTCAATCCGGCGACTTCTATCTCAAGCCGATTTGACCTTAGCATCGGTATCACGTTATATTTCCTAGAATCCAGCCGTTCTGTAAACTTATTCACGGTAGGTGTTTAAAGAATTTTCCTATTCTACAAGAAGGATA
>Ga0315309_1000968_pt1 | contig 17466 bp, 19 predicted proteins | sample TDP4_MG_FD_203080 | JGI IMG/M metagenome (GOLD analysis project Ga0315309, IMG submission 203080) | Freshwater sediment microbial communities from Lake Towuti, South Sulawesi, Indonesia - TDP4 | ecosystem: Environmental > Aquatic > Freshwater > Lake > Sediment | place: Indonesia: South Sulawesi... | reverse complement strand
GATGCCACTTCCGAATCCCCAGCCTTTCTGTATCATTTCGTCCATCATCATTAGCACTAGGCCCGCAATCATCAGTTGTATGAATACCAGAACTGAGGCTCGGGGGTCCAAGCTTCCGTAGACGCCACCGATTATGTAAGCGGATGCTTGAACTCCGATTAGAACGAATGAGAATATTTTGCTGGCTGTGGTGAAGAGCATTCTGTCGTCTGGGTTGGACATGTCACACCCTATCATTCCAGAGCCAGCTAGTAGCTGTAAGATGAGCCCTGCTGTTACGATGGGTCCAATGCCTAACTCCATAAGGGAGCCGCGGTGAGAGGCGAAGATGACTCGTAGGTAGAGGAAGGGGTCGCCCTGCGTGGGGTCGTAGCGTATTCCATATAGGGGGATTTCAGTCATGATGAGGTAGAGCGTGAGCGCTAAGCCTGTCCAGAAGAGTTTTTCGTTGAAACCTACTTTCCTCTCTGGTTTGCTCACTTCAGGTGTGAATCTGGATAGAGGCTTGAACGCTCCTAGAAATCTGCCTGCCATGCGGCGCCTTTCACCCTTTTTTTCTTCTCTACGAGCAAGTCGTGTTGGATGGTAATTAATCTTTAGGCGTTTCTTCTGCCGTTGTTTTCTCGGTTTCCCCCGGTTCTTCTTTGGCTTCGGCTTCTTTTCGGGCTTTGTCTTCGTTTAGGATTTGTCCGCCTGCTTCTTGGATTTTTTTGGCGGCGTTTTCTGAGTATGCGTTGACTTTGACTAGTATGGGTTTGGTTAGTTTTCCTGTTGCTAGGAGTTTTTGGTATCCGTGTGTTGCTAGGTCGATGTAGGGTTTTCCTTTCTTTTTTGTTATTTGTTTTTGTTGGGTGAGTTTGTCGGTTAGTTGGTCGAGTTGTCCTATGTTTATGGTGTTTATTTTTCGCTTGAGGCCTTGCACGGATGTGAAGCCTCTTTTTCCGAAGTAGTTTGGTTCGTATTTGAGGACGTAGCTCCACAGGTGTTTGTGTCTGCCTACTTTTCTGCCGCCTTTTTGTCCGTGTTTTCTGTGTTGTCCGACTTGGCCCCAGCCCATTAATCGGCTGCCTCGGCGTTTTCTGGTTTTTCTTAGTTTGTGTGGTGACATCTGGTGTGTTTCATCCGTTAGTGTTGTGTGTATGGTTTGTCTATGTGATGTTGTAAGGGTTGCTTTTATATCTTAACTATGTGGGGTGTGGGCTGGACGAGGGTTAGTGTGAGTGCGGAAAAAAATTTTTGGAGTTGAAGTTGGATTTTTCTGTTTGTTTTTTGGGTGCTGTTTTTGTTTTTGGATGGTGTGTTTTGGTTTGTTTTCGCTGTTTTTGCGTGGTGTTCTATGTTGTTTGGCGTGGAGTTTCATGTTGTCATGTGTGAAGTTGGAATGTTGCAGAGAAGGCTGAGAGAATGTTTCTCTTCGTGAAACTTGTGGAAGCGTATGCTCTGAGACTTGCGTTTGGGTTTGGGGTAGGAATTCTGTCTTTTTCTCTTCTTCTTTCTTTTTTTCTCTCTCCTTCTTCTTGACCCATAATTCGCACACATAGCTATCACGCACAAGAGACAGATCAAACTGAGAGACTAGATGAACACGCGTTAATGATTTAAGGAGGAAATTTCTGCTAGAAGATGCTTTCATAAGTTGTAAATATGGCGTTGGAGTATTGAATTATTTAGGGAGTAGAGAGGAGATTGGAGTAAATTAGTAGGGAAAGCGATTTCGGAATAATGCTGACGCTGATGCTAGTAGGCGCAGCACTGACTTTCAACATTCACTCAGCTATGGCATCTGGAACTATTTACATTAGGGCTGATGGTTCAATAGATCCATCGACAGCGCCCATCTCAAGCCTTGATGACACTACATACACGTTCACAGATGACATTTATGACTCGATTGTTGTTGAGAGAAGCAACATAATCATAGATGGAGAGGGACACACACTTCAAGGGTCTGGAAGTGGAGACGGGTTTTATTTAGGAGGGACAAGCAACGTGACAATCCGAAACACGAACATCAAGGGCTTTGACTATGGCATCCAGACCTTTTTTGGGTCACAAAACACCATATCCGGAAACAACATAACAGCAAACGACATAGCTGGCATATGGATTAATTATTATTCGAATTATAACAGTATTTCTGGAAACAACATAACAGCAAACGACTACTCTGGCATCTCGCTCTACTTGTCATCTTTTAACACTATTATTGGAAACAACATAACAGAACCTAGAGATAGTCTGGATCCAATTCCTTATGGCATCTTTCTCGAAGAAGATTCCGGAAACAACATAATTTCTGGGAACAATATTACTGGGTTATGCCTTAAGGGAATATGGAACGAGGGTTCTTCATACAACACTATTTCTGGAAACACTATAACAAACAACGTAGACTCAAGCCATTACGACCCATATTACAGCTTCGATGGCATCCACGTCGTTTCTTCTTCATACATCACTATTTCTTTGAACAACATAACCGCAAATCACTTCGGCATCTGGATCTCTTTTGGGTCATACTATAACACAATATCTGGAAACAACATAACAAACAATAGCTTTGGTATCCTTGTCAACGAGTATTGGTATAACGGGGAGCCTTCAAACAACAACACAATATCTGGAAACAACATAACAGCAAACCACTGGTATGGCATCTATTTCGATGAAACATCGTCTTTTAACACCGTTATGGAAAACAACATAAGAAACAACTTTATGGGCATCTATGAATCCGCAAACAATAGATTTTACCATAATAACTTTATCGACAACTACAGGCAAGTGATTTACACCTGGGCAAGTGTTTGGGATGACGGTTATCCGTCTGGCGGCAACTACTGGAGCGACTACACCGGAGCTGACTTGAGCTGGGGAGCATACCAGAACAAGACTGGGAGTGACGGAATAGGGGACATGCCGTACACGATTGCCGCTGACAATCAAGACAACTATCCCTTGATGAGTCCCTATGAATATTGGAACAATCCAATTCCAGGCGATATTAACAAGGACACGAAAGTGGATCTTAACGATCTATCTCAGATTGCAGTGGCCTACGGCTCTTCAACCCAAAGCTCAAATTGGAATCCAAACTCCGACATCAACGGAGACGACAAAGTTGACGTCTCAGACCTGTTCACCGTAGGCAAGAACTACGGAGAAACTGCACAGATAATGGGAGCCAACGCAGTTGAGAGGCGTTTATCAGCGACAACTCTGCCGACATTCACGGTTCTCCCAATGCTGGGAACCCTCGTTGGAAAAAGAGAAAAGTCGAAGAAACCCAAGGACCAAGTCTAATGCCGTTTTCCCACTGAACAATGGATGTCTGTTTCCGAATATCTTCGGGGCTGTGTCTCCTAATTTCTCCATTCTCTAGCGTGAGCGCTTTGTTCTCGGGGTGCCAGTCAATCTATCACTACCGATAGAGTATTCTCTCACTTGTTGTGTGTGATAGAAGTTCTATCCTTTATCCTCCTTTTTGCTTGGAAGGAGTCTTAGTCAGTTTTTCTTTGCAGCTTCGTAGATTTGTAAATTGGTAAATTTCGCTCCTTCTTATTAGTGGCGACTTGTCGTTGTTGATTTGGATTAGACAGGGGGCGGGATGGTTTCATGGTGATTCAAGACAATGTTGATGAGAAGAATAGCAGAAGTGATGTTGAGGTTTCTGATGAGCCGCTTTTGATTGCGGTTGACAATTTGAAGAAGGGCATGAAGTTTACGATGAGTCAGCTTAATTCGAAGCGGGTTCTGCCTGAGAAGAAGTTGCGGTGGTTGAAGGCTCTCACGAGGCAGGTTGAAGCGTTGGTTAACGTGGTTGAAGCTCTTCACCACATTGGAAGTAGATCGGCGTCAGATCAAGACTTAGCGACGTTTCTGTCTTCTCTGGAAAAAGAGTTTCCGACACAACCGCAGACGCCTTCACTGGGCTCTGCTGCTAGGGAATGTCGCACCGCAATGCGTCATGCTTCGATGGGTATAAGCGGTATGAGTGGTATGCGCCGTGCAACCGCCAGACGATACTAGAGATAAGCTGAGCAAGCTTTGCAAGAGTCCAGCGTACTTTGCAGTTGTAGTCCTGAACCTACGGCTGTTTTCGTATCAAACTGAGCTGCTTGAATGTACTAGTAGGCGGGTTGTGGCTTGTTGGGCTCGGCAGACTGGTAAGACTACGGCTATTGCGGTTCGGGTGATTCATTTTGCTTTTACGAATGCATGTACAACTACGCTTATTGTTAGTCGTGGTTTGCGGCAGAGTATGATTATGTTTGGTGTTATTGAGCGTTTTATTTTTGGGCATCCTGTTTTGCGCCGGTCGGTTGTGCGGTCGACTCGTACTTTGATTCAGCTTAGTAATGGTAGTCAGATTATTGCGTTGCCTTGTGGTCCTGATGGAGCTGGGCTTAGGGGTTTCACGGCGCATTTGGTGGTCATGGATGAGGCGGCTTTCATGCCTGAGGATGTGGTGGCTAGTGTGATTTTTCCTATGTTGGCGACGACGAATGGCACGGCTATCATGCTCAGCACGCCTTGGGGACGTGACCATATCTTCTATCGGAGTTTTAAGAACCCGAGTTATTGGAGTCAGCATGTTAAGGCTGAGCAGTGTCCAAGGATTACGAAGGAGTTTTTGGAGGAACAGCGCAGGGACATTGGTGAACTGCGTTATAAGATGGAGTATGAAGCTGAGTTTGTGGAGGATGAGAACAGCTTCTTCAAGCAAGACTTGATCCGTGAATGCACAGAAGACTACGACCTCATAGATGAAGACGTGCTGACAAGGGATGAGAGGGTTTTAGGCAACTACTATTTGGGCGCTGATTTCGGCAAGAAAGTGGACTACAGCGTAATAGCTCTACTAAAGGAAGAGGACAACGACCATTTCAGGCTTGTCTTCTTGAAACAGTTTCCTTTGGGCACGCAGTACACTGACATTGTTGCGTACATTCATAATTTGAATCAGAATTCGATATCATTAGAGGCTACTGCGATCAAGGCGCAGCTGGTGAAAGCCTAATCGAAGAAATCCAACAGTTTGCCCCTCAAGTTAGTGGCTTGACATTCACAGCCAAAACCAAACAAGACCTGTTAACCCTGCTGCAGACGCGCATGGAACAAAAACGCTTGACGCTGCCACTTGACCGCGAGTTACTTACGCAGATAAATGAGCAGCAATATCGCTTCAGCAGATCATCAGTGAAGCCGACGGAGAAACCTACGGAAACAGGCACGCTCACGTTCTACCATCCACAGGGAACACACGACGACCAACTGTGGGCACTAGCATTGGCAACCTACGCCACAAAACAAAAAGAAAGTGAACACCAGCTATTCATAGCAAAATGAGTAACGACCTCAAAGACATTAAAAAGTGATCTTTTCACTGTCTACGATTGGGGTAGTTTGCCTTCTTCGTCTGAGAAGCTCCAACCATCTGAGCGTTATCTGATTTTCCTTCCGCATTTCCCACAGAATTTACTCTTTATATTAGGAATTTATTAACCCAAAAGCATTTATCTCAACCTGAGAAGAGATTCGACAGGGAGAAATTAACGTCTAGTTTCAGGAACATTTTTCTCGTGAAAACGAAAAGGATAATACCCTCATTGCTAGTCTTACCCTGAAAGTATTACGTATCTATTGATACGTAGAATTTCTATCCCGTACAAAGAGTGCCTGAAGAACAATAGGCACCCGCTGCTACGGGTGTTTTTTCTGCAACGCACTACGTTTCAGGCGTTCCCTCAATAACTCAGAGCAAGGTTGCCCCGAATTCCCTCTTTCAGCCCACACCTGTAATTTCCAAAAAACTCTTCTGAGATCATAAACGATTCTCGAAAATGCCTTAATGCTTACTCTCAATTTCGAGTTACTCTCTTTCACGATTGCAATCACATTGTTTGAAGATTTATTCTTTTGGAACGCGCAGGTAAACTAAGGATTATCTGCAGGAGTGAATTAAGATACTAGATTAGTCTCTATGCTTTTGTTTTCTAGGGAGAGTCAATAATTTCCTTTTTCAATGCAGCCTCAATAAATTCTGACTTTACTATTCTCAGAATTTCCAAATTATCTTGAAAGAGTCTCTTCCGAGTGTCCTTGAGTTTCTGAAGGTCTTTTTTCTTTTCTTCTTTTGTTTCTTTTGCTTTCTTCTCACTGATGCGGGCATGAGACAAACGATGTCTTATTTCCGAAAAGCGCTCTTGTCGGTCTGTGTTTTCTGGAAGCATATAAATCGTTTTGAATGCTTTGCCACTTAAATCAAAAGCGATTTTGTAGGCATTCATAAAACTGTCATCGAAATTGCCCTCGATAAAAGAATCAAGAGATAAACGAAGGTAATACATAAGCAAGTCAACATCGTTGCGGGTATCTTCATTTGAAGCCCTCTTTAGAAATTCATCCTTAATATTTCGTATGAATTTTGCTCTATCACTTATTCCGAGTTCTCTGTGTAGAATTAAAGTTCTCCATGACATGTTTAAGCCGATTATTGATATGAGACTGAAGAGGAGCATCGTTGATCCGAAAAACGTGTCTGAAGCGCTTCCCTCTATTGCTTGCGAAACTCCCAATATCAAAAGCAAGCAAGCAAAAAAGATTGAGAAAGTTGGAATCAGTGGAAAGTCTCCAAGTCTTTTTCTTGTGAACAAGTGAACCACTAAAGGTATGGAGACCAACGAAGCAGCCCCCAAAACATACACTGCAAGGTATACATCAGTAAAAGGCACATGTCGAGCTATCCAATACAACAATGATATTGCTTGGACAGAGAAACACGAAAACATGTAGAAGACATATGTAATCCTCAATGTAGTCGTTAACAGCATTTGCCCTATCAACATCATGCAGACAGTAACGGCAATAGAAATGAACAGCAGGTCAAATCTGAAAATCAGCAAAACATTCACTATTATGAACGCTATATAAAACCAGGCGAGGTAAGCGTTTACGTTGCTGAGAAGGTTTTTTCTCAGACGGGTAAATACATCCAATTCATTTTTTTCCTCAGGCTAAAAGCGTATTAGCTTAACTATCCAATTCGTTCCCAGCTCCGTCGCTTTCCCAGCGAGTATCTCCAGAATCTGGTATCTAGTCCAATCATTTGCGGGCTCAGGCATACTTAAATGCTTAGGAATCTGCTGATTTAACTCTTCTTTCCTGAGTCAGCAGCCAGACATGAATGAGAGTCTGATGCTTAGGATATAGTTGGCAGATAGGCACGGGTTAAAGCGGGTTTTCACCCTTATCTCTGGTTCCCCATAATAGCTGTCATCATCACCTTGCGCCTCTTCTTGTAGATAAAGCCACACTGCGAAAGTAAGGCTCAGGCTTCCTTCTTCTACCTCATTAGTGCCTTAAGAAGATTGGGTGGTTTGTAGTGTTGTGGGGACTTCGGCTTGTCGGGCTCTTTTTGTTAGGTGTTCGTTGTCCAGTTTGCCTGCTTGTCTCACGAGCACGCTTTTCACGTCTTGTTCGTCGACTGCGCCCCTGTCTGGTCTGGCTGATTTGTTTACTATGAAGTCTTCAGGTGAGACGAGTAGCTATCGTGCTGGCTTTAGTTGCATACGCTACAAAGGAGAGAGAGGGCGAGCACCAACTGTTCATAACCAAGAGATAGGTCCTCACGCAGAACGCAGATGAGGCGTCGTCAACATCAAGGACACTTCACCGTCTTTATAGCTTAAACTCGTCTTCTAGGCTCTCGCATAGAAATTCTATTGCCGCTAAGCAAGTTTTTTATGCGTAGCCTTTTGATAACCACTTTAAAGGGTTTAAGAATGGATGTCAGTAAAGTATTGAGGCTTTTGGCTGCTACGTTAATCCTGATTTCTGGCATTGTTGGCGTGGTTGCTGGGCTGACTTTTTCGGGAACCTTTGCTTTAGCGGCAGGTGTGGGATTTGGAGTGCTTTACCTCGTTATCGGTGTTGGTCTTTTTGTCGGCAAGCGGATATTCAGTTATCTTGGAGTGATTTTCCCTCTGATAGGCGGAATCGGTGGAACGTACTTATATGTCACTACTCAAATGACGAGCACTCTGGTCGCAGTGGTAATCGATGTCATCGTAATTCTATGCTGTGGATACCTCTTACTTCACAAGAAATCCTAGCCTCATTCTGGATAGAGAGAGTGGAATACGCGGGCTGAGCAGATGAGAGTGTTAGAGTGAACGGTAGTTTGGGTTTGGGATAGAAATTCTATGCACACACACAAAAATCACGGTGGTTGGGCATGTCGCCCCGTTGCGTGGGCAGAATTTACCTGACGTCATTAGTTTTTGGTTGGATGGAAATTTTAAAAAAATAATACGTTGGTTAGCCCTGATTCGCCATAAGCGCACGATTTCAGCTATAAAACTCCTTTGCTTCAGTTGTCCTAATGCAATCCCTTTTCCATACGCTTCACTAGAGAGGCCACCAATCTTCTTGTGGCTATTCCCTTAGCTGCTAGTTTAGCAATCAGCACCCTATCCAGAACCGTGTAATGTTGCTGGATCTTTCCATTCTTGAACTCGTAAGTGCATATACCTGGCACTTCATATTTCACACCACCTAGGGTTTTGGCCTCCAGAGTGTACTGGCTAACAGCCTTGTTTCCCTTCGTCATGATCCCAATTCCTGCATCTTTAAACTTTAGTTCTGCATTAACCCTTGCCATCCATGTTAAGTAGCGCTTCCACTCCTCCTTACCCTTGAATGTGCCCTCAACCGCGAACCAAACTGCGTCTTCAGCAACGAAGGAAAGTGCCTTTTCCACATCCTTTTTCTCAAGCGCCGCACGCCAACCACGTATGACACTTTCAATCTTTTCCTCAGACATCTCACTCACCCCCAACAACTTGTCTGTTCCCAGTTCAACTTGCGATGGTATATAATTTGCGCTTCTTTTACGTTCTCATAGAAAATACACGCGCGGTTTGGGTTTGGGTTGATTGGATAGAAATTCTATGCACACACTCTTCAATGTTGAAAAAGACTGAATCACGCGTAAAGGTAATCTGACCGATCTAAACAACTTTACGGGAGTAAGTTGTTGAGTCACATGGATGTTAGCAGAGTCGCCGACGAGAAATACATCTGCTTAGCGACCAAGGGTAGTCAGACTGGTAATACTGAGAGGATGGCGGAGGCGGTTGCTGAAGGCTCCGCAACATTGTCTGATGTATCTGAGCATGTTAGCCTGGAATATGCACGGTTGTGTACAAAAGTAAACTCAGATTATTAATAACGATTCATCAGAATGCTTCAGACTACTTGTTGAATCAAGGATGAAACAAGCCGAAAAGAAAGGAGAATAAAAAAAGGAAAATTTCAAATTCGAGAGGAGATTTGCAAATGAAGAGAATAAACAAGAAGCATTTGACATCAGCGATACTGTTAGCAATGTTTGCGGCACTTCTGTTAATGCAGCTGGTAAGAGCAACCCCGATAACGATTTCAATTGCGCCAGTTGGCGGAACTGTCGGTACCGGCGTGTTTGTCTCAGGTTTTGCCGACACACCAGGCGGCACCGTCAACATATACTTTGACATAGACGGCGATGCGCTTACTGAACCTGAAGAGTTCATCAAAAGCACCTCAGCGGGTATGGAAGCTCCTTACATTTATTCAGACACCATAATAGTGCCTCCATCCGCAGCTGGCACTCACGCCGTCACTGCAACAGACGTAACAGCAGCACAAAGCGCCGGCGCTGACTTCACCGTGATCCCACAAATCACTGTTAGCCCAGACTCTGGTCCCATTGGCACAGTTGTCACCGTTACTGGAACAGGATTCGCCCGAACTAGCACTATTACTATCACGTTCAAGGACGCTGACGTTACCCCTTCACCCACCCCAGCGACCAATGAAGTCGGCAGTTTCACCGCAGACTTTCCCGTTCCGCCCTTAGTCAAAGAAGATTACACCATCACCGCCACCGATGCAGCCGGCAACTCTGCCACAGATGTCTTCAGCTTGTTTGGAATAACGGTCTCCATAGACCCAACTAATGGACCTGTTGGAACGCTTGTGGCAGTCAGCGGAACTCAAGCTACACCTGACGGACCAGTCACAATTTGGTGGGACAACGTTGCCATAGATTCCGTCACAGCACAAGAAGACGGAACCTATTCATACGATCTCACGGTGCCTCCGTCCCCAGCGGGTGAGCACGATGTAAAGGCTGAAGACGTGGAGTCTACAAACACAGCAATCGAGACCTTCACTGTGGAACCTCAGATAATCCTAGGCGTAAGCGAAGGCCCCGTGGACACCGAACTAACGGTAACGGGCACAGGATTCGTTGCCAACGCTTATGTCGACGTCACTTTTGACACAAACCTCATGGTAGATAACTCGGAAACAGATTCCGTTGGCGGTTTCATAGCCACCTTTAAAATACCCCCGAGTGTTGCTGGCGTTCACACTGCAGCAGCAAACGACACAGAGGATGAAACAATCAGCGCTTCAGCCCAGTTCACCGTGATTCCAAAGATTACGATTGACCTGACCGAAGGCCCCATAGGAACCGAAGTTCAGGTAACTGGAACGGGATTCGCAGGGATCAGCACTATTACACTCACCTTTGACGGCATAGTCGTGACTCCCGATCCCGTTCCTGAAACCGATGAATTCGGCAGTTTTACCGCAAGCTTCGAAACCCCACCGGCACCAGCTGGAGATTACACAGTGACAGCAATCGACGAAGACGACAACCAAGCAACGGCTACATTCACGCTCTGGGGAATAACACTATACATCGACCCAACCAGCGGTCCTGTCGGCACAATCGTATCTGTCACAGTAACCTACGCCACACCAGGAGGCCCAGTCATAATCCGATGGGACCACATAGACATAGAAACCATCACAGCGGAACCTGACGGAACCTATTCGTATGATTTAACAGTGCCCGCATCTGTAACTGGAGAACACACCGTAACGGTTGAAGACGTGGAGTCTACAAACATAGCAACACAGACCTTCACAGTTGAGCAGCAGATTATCTTGGAACCCAAGGATGGTTTGGTGGGCGACTCTGTCACTGTTACTGGCACTGGTTTTAGTGGGGTGAGCGTAGTTGACGTGTACTTCGACATAGACAAAGACGGATTCCCAGACGCAGATGAACGGATGTTAGACGATGTTCCAACCGACGAGTTCGGTTCATTTGAATCAGCTTTCAGTGTTCCATGGGTGTCCACAGCTGGAAACTACCTGATAACGGCTGTCGATGGGGAAGGCGTAGCTGACGACGCCACCTTCACCGTGCTGTTCGTAATGTACACTAGAAGCGACGAGTACTTCCAAGGAGACTACCCAAGCTTCTTCATTCAGGTAGTGAATGAAGCAGGCGAACAGTTAGAAGGAGCAATGGTTGTAGTAGAGATTTATGATCCAGAGGGATACTTGCAGTACAAAGGCATTACAATAACAATAGAGAATGGCACAGTGCCCTACGACATGCAGTTCTTCAACTGGTGGATTTGGAATTATGCTGGAACCTTTGAGCCTTCCCCACTGCACCTGTCATCCGACGCCCTTATAGGAACTTGGAGATGGACAACAACCACCAACGGATTGACGGTCAACGGTTCTTTCGAAGTAATCGAACCCGTAGATTTAAGGACGCTCCTTGCCAAGCTTGAGCAGCTGCTCGAGGGACAGGACGATATAGCCGGGTTAATTGCGTATTATGGCGAAAAGCTTCACCTTGAGCATGATGAACTAGCGGGACTTATTGGCGCTGTTTCCAATCAACTTCAGATGAACCACCAAGAGCTAGTTGACCTAGTCAGCGAAGTAGCCGACAAGCTCCAACTGGGACACGAAGCCATAATCGCGCTGATTAGCGAAGTGGCTGAAAGCCTTGAGATGAAACTTGACGCTCTATCAACATTAGTCAGCGACACAGCTGATAAACTAAAGTTAGACCATGAAGAGCTTGCCAACCTTATCTCACAGGTTGCGAACAAGTTGCAGATAGAACACACTGACATAATCGAGTTGATCAGCAACGTTTCAGAGAAGCTGCAGATGGACCACGCAGAACTTGCGGGTTTAGTTACACAGGTTTTCGACGAATTGAACCTGAAGCTAGATGACATCAACTCGGAAATAATCGGGATCGAGGCGAAAGTTGATGGACTCTATGTAGTCATCGGTGACCTCGGCGTTAAGCTGGAAGACATTAATGCACAATTGGTTGAGGTTCAAGGCAACATTGCCACAATCATAACAGACATCGGAACTATCAAGACGGACATCAGCAATATCAACGCCAAGATTACGAGTGTTGAAGGTCGTTTAGCCACAATCGAAACCGATATTGGTACGATTAAGGTGGACATCGCGAACATAAACGGCGAAATCACTTCCATCAATGGGCAGCTAGCTACTATTACAACGAGCATAGCAACAATTCAAACAGACATCAGCGCTATAAACGGCAGATTGACAAGCATCGAAGGCAACATCGCAACCATTGTGACTGACATTGGCACAATCAAGACAGACGTAAGCAACATAAAAGTTAAGATCGTTGCAGTCGAAGGAAGACTAGCCACCATCGAGACAGACATCGGAACAATCAAAACTGATATTGGCACAATCAACGGAAAAATAGTGGCTATTGACGGTAGATTGGCTACCATTGAAACAGACATTGGGCTAATCCAAACCAACTTGGACGACATAGAAGCAGAATTAGAAGATATCAGCGGTGTCATTGCCATCATCAGCACTGCGTTAGGTAGAGTCGAGACAAAGATAGACAACCTAGGAGCTATTTCACTCGAGGAGATCAAGGCTGATATAGCCACAGTCAAGTCGGATATTGGAACAATAAAAGTTAACGTCAACAACATTAACGCAAACATAACTTCCATCAAAGGAAGACTCGTCACGATAGAGACCACCGTTGGCACAATACAGGAAGACATCGACAACATTAACGGAAAAATAGTAGCCCTTGAAGGCGACACAGCCACGATACAGACCGACATCGGAACAATCAAAACAAACCTCACAAGCATCAACACCAAAATAGAAGTAACCAACGGCAACATAGCCACAATCCAAACAGACATCGGAACGATAAAAGGAAGACTAGCCACAGTAGAAGGCGACGTAGCCACTATCGAAACAGACATCGGAACCGTAAAGACCTGCACCGAAAACATAGAAGCCACGGGAGAATCAATAAAATCCGACACAGGCCTACAACCCGCAACCGTCGGCCTATCATTAATCGCTGCCATCGGTGCCATAGCAGCTGCGGTAATGGTGCTCCGAAAAGTGTACATGAAGTGACCGAGAACTCGCATCCTCCCAAATTCCCTCTCTTTTTCTAGAAACCAGGTCATGAAAACCTACAAAGAGGTGACTAGGTGACCTAAGCGAGCCCCTCCAATTAGTTCCTCGCGCACCCTCACCCAAACAACGTCCCGCCTACAATCATATTATCCGAGTTTACTGCGAAACGCATTAACGCTACAGTTCTGCACGTAATTTTTCAATTTGTATTTTCAAAACTGTTTCACATGAAAAGAATATCAATAAAACTACCATAAGCCTCATCACATCGTAAATGATTCACAAAAAGCGAAACAATTAAATACCCCAAGGTTTGAAATTAATGCCACCTACGACTAGAAGATGACGAAATAAAAAAGGCTTTTATATGGCTACACACCGTGAAAGCCCTCGGAGTCGAAGGTTCTTAGCAGCTAGAGAGCCGCTTGTAAGCGAGTTGCGCAGCATAGCCAAAGCAAAAAATAAAACCCTGTATGGATTAACCAATGAAATTCTTGAACAAGCCATACGCGCGAACAGTCTAGGCGAAGAATTATCTGACGTCATCAATAACTATCGCATCATCAAAATGGCTAAAGAAAACAGATCAGTGTTAATACCAGAGAGAATATGGTATCCAATATTGGACAAAGCCCTTGAAAAAAACGGCGATTTATTCAAAGAAACTTTCTATGATTCAGGCTTGTGGTACGGAAAATATTTTTCGACAGTTCTAACAGAAACCGACTTACTAGAAGGAATTAAGAGCGCATTTCAAACAATTTTTTGGAACGCTTCAAGTTTGGAAGTCGCACAAATCGGTGACAAAACAATTCTAACCTGCATCGAACCCAACTTCACAGACTCACACACCGAATTTCTGTCAACCGTGTTTGAAGGGATCATGCACTCTTTAGGTTACAAGACGAACGAGAGAAACGTTTCCAGAGGTTTGGTAATGCTGACTTTTACGAAAAATGTGTTAGGAAAGGAGGACGATGCCCTCAAAGAAAGGTAAGAAACTCATCTTAATTCGAGAAGATTTACTCGAAGACATACTGAAGATAACTGCCAGAGAAGGCAAAACCGTGTTCGCTTTCACTAATGAAGTTTTTGAGCAAGCGCTAAAAGCCTATGAAATGCAAACAACCCCGGCTGAGCTTCTTGAGTTTTACACGCTCATGAAACTTGAAAAAGACAGGGGAGCAGTAATCATACCGATAGACCTACTAAACAGCCTGACCCAAAAAAGCTATGACACAGACAAAGAAGACCTACTCCAAAAGTGGTATGATTGCGGCTTGTGGTATGGAAAGTACCTGTCAATCAAATCACAGACAGAAAACTGGTTTCAAACATTCGAGAAACTAATCAGGAAATGCGCATGGAACATAAGCGATTTCTCCATAACTACACAAGGAGAAAACGTCAGCATCAAATGCGTATCCCCCAACTTCACAAAGGAAAGCACAGAAGCATTCACCAAATTTCTAGAAGGCACAATGCACTCAGCTAACTACAAAACCATTAAGAACGAGTGCCTAAAAGGAATGATTCTGCTCAACTTCAAGAAACAAGAATAGACAAAAACGAATAGCAGAATTAACTATTCATTCTCTTGCGAGTCTATTCCGCCCACGTGAACAGATTTCTTGATCTCCAAATACCTGTAATATACTTCTGACGCGACGATACAAGTCCCTATGGCCAATGCCAACAATGTCATTTCAACAACTGCTAACACAGGGTTCGGTTCATACACCATGTTTTGCTGCCCAAGCACACTTGAATATAAGAAATAGAAAGACGTAATCGAAGAACCAACAGCTATCGCCAAGCCCACCGAGAACAGAATAAACTTTGCACTGTCTGCCATGATATACCACTTTGGAAGCGATTATCTCGGATATCGTAATATATTCCTTACGTCTCTCTCATCATGATTTTGACTCCGCATCGAACAACTCACATACTCGTCGAAGACGCTGCGTTAGCAAAACCACACGATAGTTGCTTTCATGTCTCTTTGGTTGACTTTGGTCCCCAGTCAGCAAGAATAGTAATCTTAAAGATTATGTAACTCAATAAAAGAGAAGGCAAGGAGACCATTGTAATGGCGAAACTGCTCATACTCTACGACAGCCAAACCGGCAACACTGAGAAGATGGCGGAGGCGGTTGCCGAAGGAGCCCGCTCAGTCCAGGGCGTGGAAGTTGACCTGAAATATTATGCGCGCCCAGAAGAACTAGCTGAAGCCGCTGCAATAATCTTCGGTGCGCCAACCTATTACCATGACATAACATTGCCAATCAAGCAGATGTTGGAAGACGCTGCTAAAGCGGATGCACAGTTGAAGGGCAAGATCGGCGCAGCCTTCGGCTCGTACGGATGGAGCGGAGAAGCGCCTAAACAAGTCTTAGAGATCCTGAAGAACCGATTCGGCATGACCCTCGTGGAGCCGCCCATCGAAGTCTTGTACGAGCCAAAGAAAGAGCAACTAGAACAGTGTCGAAAACTAGGCATGACGGTTGCTCAAAGAATAGCGGGTAAATAGGCGCTTCTCAAAAATGAGAAAGACAACGGAAAACGAAGCTGACGTGCTCGCAGGCGTATGCGAAGCCATTCGTGCAGAGGGCAGCGTCTCAGACACACATGTCGGCATGCTCGAGGCAACATTTGGTCAAAGGGTTCACAAGGCTTTCGAAGCCTTAAACGAGAGCCGAATAAAAAAATACGTCTTTCAGCCCAGCGGACGAGTCGTCTGGATAGTCGTGGGCAAGGAACGCGACTACCTGATCATGCCAAGCATAGACTACTGTAGCTGCGACGACTTCTACTACCAATTCGACCATGGACACGTCTGCTACCACATAATCGCCCAAAAGCTGGCAGAGGCAACGGGCCGATTCGACCTGTTCGAAGACGACGACCAGTTCTTCGACATACTAATCCGTGAGTGGAAAGCCCCAGAGGAGCGACCACCACCGCCGACCAAGAAGAAAAAGGAGAACAGGAACAAGGGCGGGGACAAAAACGATACTGTTTAAATAGTTTCCCCATTCAAATAGACAGAGGCAAGTGACCAAAACATGGCGATGGACGTCGGAGCATACTTCGAGAACGTGGTCGTAACATTCCTGCTAGTGCTCACTTTCATCATCATAGTTCTAATTTTTCTCTACATGATGTACGGAAGAGAAGAAACAACAGGGGCGGCGACAGCGCCGAAGCAGCCCAAACCAAAAGCCTAGCGGCCAGAAGCATATTTTCGCATCCAAAGAAACACGACGAACCCAATTATGGTTAACACAGCGGCTAAAACGATGGCGAAAAAAGAGTGGGGACCCGCGCCCAAGACAATCGGAATCGGTCCAACAAATATCACCGAACCGCCGCTGACACTTATACCTCCTTGAAGCCCAGCCGCAACAATCAAAACAACGATGCCTACAAGCATCAAGAGGAGACCCAGAAAAAACAATCTGAAAGGAGTAGCAGATTGCGATGCCTCTTCTGCAGCTTGTGTTCCCAAGCTTAAGCGACTGTAGCACACTACGCACATCCCTTCTTGATGTTTAAAGTGCGCCTCGCAAACTCGGCGCTTACACAGCCTACACGTTTCCAGAGCCGCCGTGAGCCGCCCGCAGATGTCACACTTCTCAACCTGCATTGGCTGACCCTCTTTTTCACCCAAAAATATTCGACCAAAGCACGGTCAGAACCAAGAGCAGTGCAACCAGAATGATAGACAAGACAAGGATTAATTTCACTGACTCTTTGTCTGTGCCAAAAATTATTGGAATTGGACCAATAATAACGGCGCCCCCGCCCCTAACCTTGCCCTTCCCCTTCCCTCCCCTCACACCTGAGAGAACCAGCCAAATCATGGCGATAAATGAGATGGCGAAGCCTAGTATTATCAGTGTGACGCCGATGTTCCAGAGAAACTGATCAGCCATGAACACCGCACTTCTGCCTATGAAATCAGTGGGAAGAGATTAAGATAAATTTTCGCTGAGAAGTAGGTTTAAATAAAGTTCGACGGCGAAATACTCTAGGCGCAAAAAGTGGACTTGGAACAAATACTCCAGCAGATTCTCATGGTCAGACGCGACCTCTCACGAGAAGACGTGCTCAAGAAAATCTACGAGAAAAAACGCTCGGCTGAAAACTACCTCCTCGACG
>Ga0315309_1000965_pt1 | contig 17491 bp, 11 predicted proteins | sample TDP4_MG_FD_203080 | JGI IMG/M metagenome (GOLD analysis project Ga0315309, IMG submission 203080) | Freshwater sediment microbial communities from Lake Towuti, South Sulawesi, Indonesia - TDP4 | ecosystem: Environmental > Aquatic > Freshwater > Lake > Sediment | place: Indonesia: South Sulawesi... | reverse complement strand
TCAGCTACCCGCTCCCGATTGATTAAGAATCCAGTGGTGGCCAAGGCTGCAGCTCCCAAAGGACACCGGTTCGTATGCTCATAGGCCATCATCAGCCTATGAACGTCCCGACCTAAAGCCTGGGTAACTCCTGTCAGGTAATGGGCCAAAGTAACCGGCTGAGCATGCTGCCAATGGGTATATCCAGGCATCAAGGTCCGGAAGTGGTTCCGTGCAACTTTTAGCATAGCTTGAATCAGTTGAAGGAGGTCGTCTCCTGTTGCCAATATTTGACTTCGCACCTCCATACGCAAAGAGGTAGCATAGATGTCATTACGGCTTCTGCCAATATGCATCTTGCCACCCACCTCTCCCACTCTTTTAATGAGTTGAGTCTCAAGGTTCATATATAGATCAGTGCCTACATCTAAACTGCTTCTATAAATGTCCTCCTTTTCTAATTTGGAAAGCCCTTTTGAAATAATTTGGGCTTCATTGGCAGTAATGAGCCCTTGCTCTTTAAGCATAATGACGTGGGCGCTGTGAATATAGAGATGGTGGGATAATTCCTTCTTGGCTCCATACAGATAGGGTTCAGTAATATGCTTAATTACGGATGGATGGAGTTCTTTTCTGAGCCGCCCACGAAACACCTTACCCCGTTCCATGTCGAAAAAGTTTTCTCCTTCCTGAAGAGTCCTCAATCACTCTAATATCCGATTTGAGAATATCAAAATGATATAGAAGGCTAAAGGGAAAGATATGCAGACAATTGTCTGATATCCAAAATATTTTCAAGGTGATCAAGTTTTTTCTTTAGTTCCTCACTTCTCTTTTCTCCCATTAATGGTTTAACGATTTGAAGGAACTTTTCCCCCAACTCTTCTTCGGTCAACCTTTCTCGAGGGAGGGCAACGAAATCTTCATATTGAGTCCCATTTTTCAGATGGACTCGCACCAAGGAAGGCCTTCCCTGAGGATAGGGTGGTTTCAAATTTTCATCTTTGACCACCCGGACAAGAGAAGCTGCCCTTAAAGTTTGTGGATCGATAATCGCTTCTGCTGCAATAGCATCTATAGGAAGCTTCCTATGTACAAGCCAACTCCCAAGGCAATAAGGTATACTGAAAATACCAGCAAGAGTATTTGGAGGGTTTTGTTCTTTTAAATGAAATGCAGCTGGAAACGTTCTCACTTCTACCCAATCGATGTCTTCTAAAGAGGTTGGATGACTGGCCAAGATTTTTTCCAGAGCCTGAAGGCTGGAATGCACGTGGGCACAGGCAGGATACGCTTTAAAATAGTTATTGAGAATTTCATAGGTTACTCCCAATCCTTCAGTGACTATCTCTGGGTTGGGTCGGGTAGCGTATAATGGAAGAAAAAATTCCTCCAGGGAAGATGGAGGACCACTGAGGCCAGCTTCGGTTGCCAAGGCAGCAGCAATGGCATGGCTTGTTCCAAGACCAGGAGCTAAGTGATGAATAGTTGCACCATCGGTGGTGGCTTTCCTCCAAGTAGCCAAAGTTAGAGTTGAGATCGAGTTTATAAGACTGACAAATTGTTTTTCTGTAAAGGACAGTATTTTCCCGACACTGACAGCTGCACCAATGATCGACCAATTGCCATGTGGATGAATCTTTGGATCCATTGGGAGAACAGAAAAACCAATTCTTACAGCCACCTCATAACCCGTTACAACTGCAACGATTAAATCTTTTCCAGAAATCCCTTTATCTTCGCCCATAGCAAAAGCAGCCGGGACGATGTGAATACCAGGATGGGCTGCGAGCCTATGACCTTCATCGTACTGTGTCACAGTAGGGAGTGATGCATTAAGAAGCGCAGCGATAAATGGGTTTGCCTTAAAAGAAGTTCCCAAAACCGTGGAAGTCCCAGAATCCCTGTCAATAAGAGCCTTCCTTAAGTTAGATAGGCTCGGTGCCGTAGTGGCTCTTATCATAACACCAATAGTGTCTCGGATAATCTCTTTAGTCCGTTTGACCACTTCAGGAGGTAATGAATCGAAATTTTGTTGCACAGCAAATTGGGCGAAACGAATCTCCGCACCATTTCCAATTTTTTTATTCATCATAGGACCCCCTATGACCCATTAAATCACAACCTTTTAGGATTAACTATACTGAACCAGTTCAGCCATAAAGGGTGGCTAACTCCGCCATATCATTTATAGAAGGCAAATTTCGCATACGATTAACAATCTCAGCAGCCTTCTCAGCCTCGATACTACGACAAGCATTACTAAAGAACTTCTTTTCATACTCCTCGGCAGGCATTGGGTTTTCTGCTGAGCCAGCCACCTTCATAACTTTCTGTTCCAGTACTCGGCCGTCTTTGGTGTGGAGACGGACCCATGCTGGGTAGTCCCCGGGAAAAGCTAAATTTGGCTCCTTTGTATACCCAATCTTACCCATCAAAGCGCGAGTACTCGGATCGTTCGCGCGATCATTTGTGTAAGAATCTACAGTTAGGGCATGGTCAGTGAGTGCAACCGCCATGTTGAAAGGCATGCTCCATCGCGCAGACCATCCGTTGGTAGGCCGATACCGAATGTCGTGTGGCTCAAACATGACAGGCACAACCAAAGGATGAACAATGCATTCTACTCGCTCGATATTATCAGGGGTAACGCCTTCGGTTCTCCCTAAGGTCATAGCGCAGTCCATATAGCCTTGCGCAATGTGATCGCAAGGATAACGTTTCGGATATAAGTATAGAACCTGCCAGTCACTCCCTAATGCCTCCGTCACCTTACTCAGGTCGAAATTTCCCTCACGTGCGTGAGACCGGAAGTAACCATAACGGCCTTCCAGAATGGTGCGTGGCCCCTTAAACCCGCTCAGTGCCGCCCGGGCTGCTACAATGGCACCCTGTCCAGCATAACCTACCTGGATACGTTTGGACCAAGGTTCCGGATCACTTAGGAATTCAACCGTACCACTTGTAAAACTACCACAGATGCCCATAGCGTTGGCCATTTGCTCAGGGTCCAGGCCCATGAGCTTACCAACAGCCAAAGTGGCGGCAAAAATTCCAGCAGTACAAGTGGAATGAAATCCCTGATTCAAAATTCCCGGGGCCGCTCGGGTCAGGCGACACCCAACTTCCAAAGCGGCAGTTAACGCAGTGATGAATGCTTTACCATCTACGTGTAGCATCTCAGCTACCGCAAGTGTAGGTGGGACTGTGGGTGCACTCCCATGCCAGCGGCCTGGTGCGTAAGTATCATCAAACTCATTGCCATGTGCCAAACCTCCATTGTACAAAGTTGCTAACGGGGCCGGTAATTTCAGGCCCCCACTACCGACCAGTGTACTCTCTGGAGCCCCACCACTCAAGGTGACAATGGCCCGTAAAATCTTGGCAAATTCCATACGTGCCCCCAGTAAGCATACACCGACGAGGTCGAGCGAATGTAAACGCACGCGTTCGACTACCTCAGATGGAAGATCTTCATAGCGCATATTCGATGTAAAATCGGCCAGTCGCTCAGATATGGTGCTCATTAGCTAACCGCCTTATATTTCATCTTTTGTTTTGGGAAGTTTTCTTTTCAGAAACAATGGAATAAATAAAAGAAATATTGCTGTTAACATAAATCCACATGAGATAGGTCTGGAAAAAAAGATGCTGATGTCTCCACTTGACATCATTAAAGATTGACGGAGTGCATTCTCAAAAATTGGTCCTAACACCACTGCTAACACTAAAGGTGCTGCATCATATTCGGTCTTCCTTGTCAAATATCCTATGATTCCAAAAATAATCATAATATAGATTTCTATGACGCTTGAGTTAATACTATAAACACCAATTAAGCAAAAAAGGAGAATTAAAGGGAAAAGGATACGATAAGGAGTCCGTAAAAGCTGAACCCATATTCCCACGAGTGGAAGATTTAATACAAGTAGCATTACATTTCCCATATACATACTTGCTATTAGACCCCAAAAAAGGTCGGAATGGTCTCTTAACATTAGTGGTCCTGGAGATATTCCATGGATCATGAAGGCTCCGAGAAGAAGAGCTGTCACAATGTTGGATGGAATTCCAAGAGTCAATAACGGGACGAAGGCTCCTCCAGTGGCAGCATTATTGGCCGATTCCGGACTTGCAACCCCTTCAATCATCCCGGTACCGAATTTCTCAGGGTTTTTGGATATCTTTTTTTCAATTGCATAGGAAGTAAAGGAAGCGAGAGCAGCTCCCCCCCCAGGAATAACGCCTAAAAAAAATCCCAATATTGTTCCGCGTAAGCTGGATGGAACAAATTTTTTCCAGTCTTCCTTTGTCGGAAATATATGCTTTATTTTATCTCTGAGAATCTCAACGCTCTTATGACCCATCTCCTCTAAGTTCAGGAGAACTTCTGAAATCCCGAACATCCCCATGACTATCGGGACAAGCCCTACCCCGTCCCATAATTCAACCATTGAACCTGCGAATCTTACGTCCCCGCTTATATTATCCAAGCCAACGGTGGATATGAATATTCCAAATGCGGCCATGATTAATGCCTTCGGCATGGATGAGCTCGCTAAAAATGTTAACACCACAAATCCTGTAATCATCAACGAAGTGTATTCTGGTGCACCAAAAGATAGGGCGAACTTTGCAAGCAAAGGCGAAATAAGCATTAAGCCCGCGACACTTAAAGTTCCTGCGATGAATGACCCAATAGCACACACGGCAAGGGCTGGACCAGCCCTTCCTTGTCTTGCCATCTGGTATCCGTCTATGCAAGTTACAACAGAGGCAACTTCCCCTGGAATATTTACCAAAATGGAAGTGGTAGAGCCCCCGTACATCGCACCATAATAGATCCCCGCCAGCATAATAATTGCGCCAACTGAAGACATGTGGAAACTAGAGGGAAGGAGAAGTGCAATAGCCGCTGGAGCGCCTATGCCAGGTAAAACTCCGATGAGTGTTCCAATGACACACCCAATGAATGCCAGAAGAAGGTTTCCAGGCTGAAGGGCTACATGAAATCCAAATAGTACGTTCTGGAGCACATCCAATGTGCGGCCCTCGTTCTCAGATGCCAAACCATCCCTTCGGGAGGGAAATTTTTAACATGTAACCAAAAATTAAATAGCAAGCTCCAGTTACAATCGACGACTCGAGAATTGAGCCAAACCATGTCCCACGAGCGATCTGTTTAAAAATAAAAAACATGACAACAAGCGTTGTCAAAATGAAGCCAAAACGTTCTAAGATAAAAGCATAGATAATCAAAATCCCGATGGTAGGTAGAATATTGAATAAAGATCTTTTTTCAAGTAATCTTTCCCCTGAAATCTCTTTCTTTTTTCTCTTTGATTGGAAAAATACGATGGTGGCTAAACCCAAAATAATTACACCGCAGAGTGTAGGCAAGAAAGCAGGACCTGGATGTCTGAAGGTCCCAAACTTCAATGTTGTAGAGGACCAAACAATGATCGCACTAGCCACGAGAAACCAAATCACGCTAGATTTGGAGTCATAGCGATTCATATCTCGAAACCTTACCAATAAACTCAATAGACAATTTCGGACCTGGGATAGACTAATTTCTACTTATGATGTTCTCCTTTTCTACATGACAATCCCGCCCCTTAAATAGTCCATCCACCGATGTTCATCTTTTACTACTTTAGCCCCACCTTTCTCGCCATTTCATCAATCGCTTTTAGCCCCTCTTCTGCAGACCTTTTAAGTTCAGGGCCAGATCGGAACCAGACTTCTAAGGAAAGGGTTTCTGTAGTTTTCTTAAACTCATCAGTATTTACCGCTTTTTCGAAAACATCCTCAAGCCTTTTACGAAGATGTTCTGGAAGGCCCGCTGGAGCTCCTACGCCGAGGAAACCTGCAGCCCCTGCATAGTAGTTGAAGCCTAATTCATTCAAAGTAGGAGTGTCCGGAAAGCTCTTAAATCGTTTCGCACCAAACATAGCCAGCGGGTGTATTTGACCTGATCGAGCATGGGGAACCCATGCAACCGCAATGGTAGCAACATCTACATGGCCTCCTAAGAGAGCAGGGACAGTAGTGCCATCTCCCGTATAAGGAATATGGATCCAGTTCACTCCTCTATCTTTTGCAATTGCCTCCATATAAATGTGCCCTAGACTATTGGTCCCTAGATGTGCATGCTTGATCTTTCCGGGGTTCTTCTTAGCATAGTCTATGAGATCGTTAAGCGTCTTCCATGGAGCGTCTGCACGAACCTGAATTCCAAAAGGCTGATCGACCCATCCTGCGATGTAGGTTATATCTTTAAGGGGATCGAAAGGTACCTTTTGAAAATTAGGAGCGAAGAGGATGCAAGAAGGGGAAAGTGAAAACAACGTATGACCGTCTGGTTTCCTTTGTACCGCCAAGGCTGTTCCTACAGTTCCTGCTGCGCCAGGCTTATTAACCACTAAAACTGGTTTCCCCAAAATCTCTGACAATTTGGGCGCCAAGGACCGGGACATTAAATCTATCCCTCCTCCTGTAGCAAAGGGGACGATAATTTCAATCTCTTTAGTAGGGTAAGGTTCAGCAGCGGATGCAAATGAAGAAAATGCCCATACGATGAATACAAGACCTATCACCAACATCCTTTTGCCTTTTAACATAATCCTTTCCTCCTTTCTTTTAATTAATTATTGTGATGAAACTTTAAGAATTCTATGACAGGGACATCCATCTCATTCTATCCTTCAGGAAACCTAGGAACAAATCTTCCTTGGCCTTTTTCAAGAATATTTCTATCCTCATAGATCACTTTTCCTCTCAGCATGGTCATCATGGGCCAGCCCCTCACTCTCTTTCCTTCATAAGGCGTAAAGCCAGATATTGAGTGTAAGTTTTCTCCCTTAATCTCAACCTCTTTCTCCATATCCACAACTACTAAGTCTGCATCGGAACCCGGAGCGATTGTCCCTTTATTTGGCAATAGCTGAAATATACGAGCAGCGTTGTAAGAACAGAGTTCTGAAATCCGTGTGAGAGGAATTTGCCTTTTTGTCCCTTCCGTAATCATGACAGGCAGCATTGTTTCCATTCCAGGCATACCCAGCATTGAACTCCAGATGTCTTTGGTCTTGGCTTGCTTAGGCTTTGCACTGTGGTCCGTTCCGACGCAACTTATCGTTCCATCTTTTATCCCCTCCCATAACGCTTCCACATCTTTCTTGCTGCGAATCGGCGGGGCGACTTTTCCGAAGGTCTCTTGATACTCATTCGCTTCATCATTTGCTAACGAGAGATAATGGGGGCAAGTTTCAGCGATAATATTTGTCCCCAGCCTTTTTTCGTTTCGCACGGTCTCCAGGGCTAAGGCACTGCTCAGATGGACAATGTAAACAGGAGCATTCGTCTTTCTTGCTAAATAAGCCACCCTCATGACGGCTATGTCCTCGGCAAAATCTGGCCGTGCAGCATCCCATGCTCTCAAACCGAAAAGCCCCTTCTCCATAGAGGACTGAGTGGTCCGCTTTATAATATCATCGGCCTCCGCATGCACAAGAGCAAGAGGAGGAGGAGAGGTTTCTCCAATCTTTTTTAAAATGCCATAGATGACACCATCATCGATACCGGGAGAAATCTTTTGCAACCTTTGGGTGATGTATTCATCTTTCATTTCTTTCTCGCTCGGCTTATAACCCATATGAAACTTGAACGACTGAATGCCGTATTCCTTAAAATAATCTGGAATTTCATCAATATATGTTTCAAGAGGAATATGAAAATGGAAAGAAAAGTCAACCGAAGCCAAACCAGCCATATCTCCCAAGACTTTCTTAAAGACTTGCCGATAGGAAGGGAACCCGGAACCGAATAGAGCGGCTTTTAAGAAGACAAGGATCGTCGTTACCCCTCCAGCCACAGCACAGAGGGTCTCACTCTTGACATCTTCAAAGAAAGGAAAGGTATTGCCCAAATGGACATGGGGATCAATGAGGCCCGGAAAGATAAACTTTCCTTTTACATTTATAATGTTTTTCCCTTTGAGATCTTCAATCGATTCTGAAATGGCATGGATTTTTTCGCCCTTAATATGAATATCGGCTTTATGGATGCCCCAATATGGGATGACAAGGTTCCCTCCTTTAATGATTGTTTCCATTTTCCCCTCCATAAAAAACTTGGTTTCTTTATCCACGCTTCAGATACTTTTGAATAGCCTCCTTCGAACTGAGAATTTCAATATTCATTGTGGTTTTCATAAGTCGAAGCGCCCATTCATGTGAATCAGTTCCGCGGGCTGAAGCAGTACAATCATTCAACACGACCACATGAAAATATCTTTGATACCCATCAGCTCCAGTAAAGAGAATACATCCGTCCGTTGAGGCTCCTGCAAGAATAATCCGGTCTACCCCCATCGCCCTCAAAGTGATCTCTAAGTCGGTTGCATGGAAGCCGCTTAAATTTCTTTTTCTCACAATCAAATCTGGTTTTTCAGGTTTCAGTTCGTCGATGACTTCTCCAGATTCTGTACCGATGAGACAATGAGGCTCATACTTGCTCAACTCAAAGTAGAGTTTATCAGAGGGCCTGTGCATATCGCACACGTAGATCACAGGCACTTTCGCATCCTGTGCCCCCTTTATTACAGATTGGATGTTTGGGATAATCCTCTTAACATGTTCCTTCCCCTCAAAATGCTTTACCATATCAAGTATAATGATCGCCTCCATATTGACCTCCCAGATATATATTAGACAATCTGCTTTAGTTCAGATGCTGATCGACCAAGGCCGGAACAAACAATCGATTCACCCAGAACCACATTCAATTCATTTAGATCGCGAATAAAATATGATATCAAATCCAATGCCTTTTTATCTACTCAGCTAATACATCTCTAATGGTAGGGTTTAAATTAAGCGGGCGGTACGGAATCCCTCCCGAATGGCATCCATGACCTTGCGTGGCTCTGTACAATCGCCGATGATGTGGAAGTCTGGTACTTTATCCCTTAAAGCGTCTCCCGAGATCTTATCTTCGGGTTTCAAGCCAACAGCAAACACAACAGTATGGGCCTCAATGGTACTTTTCTTGTCATATTGATCAACAACAACGATACCTTCATCCGTTATCTCTAAGACTCTGGTATCCGTTAAAATCTTTACATTGGCCTCAGTAAGCAGCTTCAGAAGATGCTGGCGATTAGACGAAAACAAATCAGGTGCTACACTATCTAAAATCTCTATGATTGTAATTTTCCTACCTCTTTGTGCTAAAAATAGCGCAGTTTCACAACCAACGAGACCACCGCCGACCACAACCGCCCATTCTCCAATTTGTTTCTTACCCAGAAGGACATCGACAGCAGCTACTACTTTCTCTTTTTGCGTCCCTGGAATATCTGGAATGATTGGAGTGCCACCCGTTGCAAGAAAAACAACGTCAGGCTTCATCTTCTGGATTAGCTCAGGCGTCGCTTCTTTTCTAAGTTCAACATTTACTCCGAGCTTTTTAACTTGAGTGGAGAGATAATTCAATAGCTTTCTGTAATCATCCTTAAAATCAGGCACCGAGGCTGCTATAAGGTTTCCTCCTAATGCACCGCTTTTCTCCCATAAAGTAACTTTGTGACCCCTCAATGCTGCAACCCTTGCCGCCTCCATGCCAGCTGGCCCTCCGCCGACCACCAGTACAGATTTCACTTTTTCTGCTGGTCTTATGGCAAGCTCTCTCTCCCTCCCTGATGCTGGGTTCACCGCGCAACTGATGTATTTATTCTGCTGCCCCCTGCCCACGCAACCTTCATTTTCTCCGATACAGGGACATATGTCTTCTAATCTCCCCTCTCTCACTTTATTTGGCCACTCCGGGTCAGCAATTAAGGGCCTCCCAAGAGCGATGAAGTCAGCCTTCCCCTCCTGTAATATCTTCTCTGCTAATTCAGGGTATCCAAGCTTACCAGCAATAATAACCGGCACCTTGACAACTTTCTTCACACTTTCTGCTAAGTGGACCATACAACCCGGTGGTTGAGTCGTTGGTGGGATGGCCCAATACCTCACTTCGTAGCAACCCGTATCAATATCAAGAGCGTCAACGCCGGCACCCTCCAGTTGGCGACATATCTTAAGCCCCTCCTCAATCCCTCGTCCCCCATCAATGGGATGTGTAAGAGACAACCTATAAATTATAGGAAAATTTTTCCCAGCTCCTCTCTTTACAGCTTCGATCACTTCCAAAGGAAATCTAAGCCTATCTTCTAAGTCCCCCCCATATTTATCAGTTCGTTTATTCCAAAGCGCATCCGTGAATGCGTCAAGGAGGTATCCATCATGACCATGTATTTCTATGGCGTCTATTCCAGCCCTGCTAACCATTTCAGCGGAAATTTCGAAGGCTTTTACCAAGTGCTCAACTTCTTCCGTTGTTATCTCGCGAGCCATTATTGAGGTATCCCGAAAACAAGGTGCGGCAGATGGGAATACAGCTCCAACATTTCTGATAACTTCGAGATAGGCGTTACGCCCCCACCCAGCTGTGAGTTGGAGAGCCATCTTTGCTCCATAATCATGAACAGCCTCAGCCAGCTCGTTAATCCGCCACATATACATTCTTCTGTCAGCCATAAAGTCTGTCCATTGTAAGTCAGGGATTGGTTCCACCTTACGATCCACACGAACCATGCCAGCGATTAGTAGCCCTGTCCCACCCTTTGCACGAGCAGCATAGTATTCAATACCTCGTTCTGACAACCGGCCGTCCGTTTCTAAAATGGAGCCAATATGCATCGGAGCCATCACTATTCGATTCTTTAGTACCAGTTTCCCAATGTTAGCAGATTCGAATAACTTCACCTCCTACCTCCTCATGTGATTTATTAACGGGACGCCAAAACAGAGCAAAAATTTCGTTCTTCTTACCTTCAGCAATATATTAATGCTCCCTTAGGCTACAGCTTGCCATTTTTCCTTTACCGTCATCTGCTCTGGTGATCAGCCTTCGATCTTTTGCTTAAGTTTAATGGCTTGGAGGGGTCACTCTCTTTTTCAAGTGATTGGATCCAGTTTACGTCGTAGCCCCCCGAGGACTCTAATCTCCGCTATTTCCCCTTCACGGATCTTAAGAATTGCTCTTCCTTTAGGACCCAGGGGGCTCTTGTCTCCAATCAAATTGGTTGACACCTTGACCCAGGCTCTTAACGGGGCTCCTTCCTTAGCTACGTATTCTACAAGATCACCAGAAGTGACCCCTAATTGCATGGCGAGCTGGCTACTCAGCAAGCAGACACGGCAACCACCCTTATCATATTCATCCGCTTCGCTGGCTATCACCTGGAGGTAAATTCGTTGTCTCCTTAGTTGCTCTCTTAATTCTTCAGTTCTAACCAGATCCACCTCACCATTAGCCATAACAACGCCATAAACTTCCCGAGCCCTCCCTTCGCTAATATACTCGTCTATGACATCCTGTTTCACCAACTCCGCTTCCCGATCCAATGGGTCCCCATACCCACCAGCACCCATTGACTGCATCTCAAGGATATCACCATCCTCTAAAGGAAAACCCTCTACTTTGCCAGGCACATCTGATGGTGAAATCCTTTCACCGTTACGTATGATAGTCCAAATGAAACGCGCCGCAGAATAGCCTCCCGAAACCCCATAAGGGGGGATAATTGCATTCTCTCCCTCTATGGATAGGAGAGCCCGTTCGCCCAGATTCCTCACTCTCCTTACCATCCCTAACCCGCCCCGGTTGTAACCAGCACCTTCGCTATCCATTCTCATCTCCAGACTCTCGACTCTCACTCCTTGCTCATTCTCAAGAGTCTCCACTGGATGAAAGCTGGAACGATCGGCAACCTCATAAGGAGCGACGCAATGGTTACCATCAATGCCGAGGCTCGCTGGCCACCCGCCGTCAAGATATTCATAATAAATAAAATTTTTCTTTTTCACTGGATCCCACGCTCCAATCATTGTGTGGTTAGCTCCACCTCTCATTCCTGCTGTCGCAACTCGGGGGTTAGCCTGAGAAATAAGGGCATTCACCAGAAGCATCACACACCGCCTTACTTCTGAGCACCCTCCACATGCCGCAGGATGTCTTGCGTTTATGAAAGTTCCTTCGGGATTTATGAATTTAATCGGGCGAAAGCTACCGCTGTTAATGGGTGACAGGGGATCGAGAAGACTTTTTATGGCTATAAAGGTGGCTGTTGGCACTTCAGCCGGTCCTAAGTTCGTTGGACCAACCGCCTGGGGGGCTGTGCCAGTAAAATCGAATGTCATTGTGTCGCCCTTGATTTCCATCTTAGCTCTAATGGGCACGGGCTCGGCGGACGTGCCGCTGCTTTCTAAGTAATATTCATAATACCATGTCCCATCTTGGATGTCAGAAATGATTTGCCTCATATGCTTCTCTGAGCGGTCGAGGATAATGTCAATGTACCTCTTCACCGTCTCAGTGCCATACTTGGCCCAAAGCTCCTTTAGCCTCACTTCGGCTGTCCGGCACGTGTCAAGCATGGACAGGAAATCCCCTTCCCTATCCTTAGAAAGCCGCATGTTACAAAAAATGACCTCCATTAAGCACGTATCCATTTTGCCTCTTTGACAAATCTTAACTGGAGGAATCTGAATACCTTCTTGGTAAATTGAGGTTGCTTTGCCGGAAATACTACCTGGAGTCGACCCGCCGACATCGGTAAAATGGGCACGTACAGCAATGATAGCGCTGAATATATGATCAAAGAAAAAGGGGTACAACACTGCTACGTCGTTAAGGTGCGTTCCCCCGGAATAGGGATCATTCGTTATGAAGATATCGCCTGGGTGGATGTCCTCTCCAAACTTTTTCAGGATCGTATTGGACTGGACAACCAATGGAAAAATGTGATTGGGATTATCTTCGGATATCCCAATGAGCTGACCTTTGGCATCTAACAAGCCGCAAGAGAAATCACGAGTCTCGTAAAGGATAGGCGAGTAAGCTGTCCTTACCAAAGTGGCCCTCATCTCCCGTACAATATTAACAAAAGATAATTGTATCACTTCTCGAGTTATGGGATCGATTTTCTTATTTGACTGTGCCATTACACTCTAACTCCCCTATGCTTCAAGAATGAGATGTCCAAAGCTATCCAAAGATGCCTTCCAACCAGGGAAGACCGTTGTCGTCGAACCATACTCTTCAATGATAGCGGGTCCATCAATGGAAACATCTAGCGGAAGAAGCTCACGCTGATAAATCGGGCAGTTGACAAAGTTCCCCCTGAAGTAAACCCTTCGCTTCTCTTTTATTGCATCGGTTAATCTTCTACCCTCTTTACTAATAGGGGAGAATAGGGGTTTATCAACATGCCCAGTAGCAACAACTCTGAGATTTACCAGCTCAACGTCAGCCCCTTCCCTCGCATATCCGTAAGCTTTGTCATAAACTTCGTGAAAGGCTGTTTCCAGATGTGGAATTTCCATGCCGAGCGTTACAGGGACATTGAGTTCGAAGGCCTGCCCCAGATACCTCATATCCGCTGAGTAGCTCACGCTTATCCTTTCTTTTGTAAGCCCCTCGCTCAATAAGTCTCTGCATCCCTCCTCGGCCATTTCGTTTAGAAAGCTTCTGATTCGGGATAAATCCGCCTCCCTCAGCCGGGTAAGATACGTTTTTACATAATCGTGTTTCAAATCAGCCACCACCAGTCCAAAAGCAGAAAAATTTCCTGGATAGTTGGGTACAATAATCTTTGGAATCCCCAGCTCTTCAGCAATAGGAATGGCATGTAAAGGTCCAGCCCCACCCATAGAAACCAAGACAAAGTCCCTGGGGTCATGCCCCCGTTCAATAGAAATTTCACGTATGGCCCCACACATGTTCGTGATAGCAATCTTTAGGATACCTTCAGCAAATTCATAAATATCTGGGATCCCAACCCTTTGTGCAAGGGGTTTAATCCCCTTCTCCGCTACCTGTCGATTCAGGGTCATGGTGCCACCCAAGAGGGTGGTTGGGCCGAGCCTGCCCAGGAGCAAATTGGCATCAGTCACTGTAGGCTCAATTCCTCCGAGGCCATACGACATAGGACCCGGAACAGCCCCGGCACTTTGGGGTCCCACTCTTAATGCTCCAGTGGCGTCAACCCAAGCAATGCTGCCTCCGCCAGCTCCAATGGTGTTTATATCAATTTGAGATGTTTTTATAGGGTAGGCTAAGAAAACTCGGTTCGTGGTGATAAGTGGTTTAAGGTCTTTTACCAAGCAGACATCGGTGCTTGTACCTCCCATATCATAGGTAATGAGATTCCCCATGTCCAGCGTTTTCCCCAAGAATACTCCTGCTATGACCGCCGCAGCTGGGCCGGAAAGGATAAACTTCACGGGATAGGCTGCGGCGGTTTTTTCTGTGACAACACCCCCGCTGGAGGTCATGTAAAAAGGTCCGAATTTGTAGCCATTACGACGGAGATTTTTATCGAGTTTCTCGAGGTACTCCTTTAGGAGTGGGGCAATATAGGCATTAAGAACAGTAGTCATAAATCTTTCAAGTTCGCGGTATTCCGGAACTGTTGCCGCTGACAGTGAATAGGGCACATTGGGTAGGTTCCTTTCCAGCAGTTCCCCCACCCTTTCCTCATGACTCCTATTTGTATAGGAATGGAGGAAACAGACGGCAACCGATTCGATTTTTAGCTCTTTGAATCTTTCAATGAGTGCTACGATTTCCCTGTCTTTCAGCTCAGTCAATACTTCACCTCTATACGATACTCTTTCGTCAACTTCGAACCGCAGAGGCCGGGGAACAAAGGGCTTCATGCGAACCCATTTAGGATTAAGCAACCCGCCTGTATAACGTCTATCGTTACAAATCTCAATGATATCCCTAAATCCCTTAGTAGTCATAAGAGCTGTTTTTGCTCCTTTTCTTTCCACAACCGCATTCGTTGCCACTGTCGTTCCGTGAATGAACCTTTTCAATCGGATTAAATCAAGTTTCCCTTCTTGGAGACACCTACCGATTCCCTCCGTGGGGTCATCAGGAGTGGAAGGAACCTTACTGACCCGAATCTCGCCCGTCCCCACATCAAATAGAACGAGGTCAGTAAAGGTGCCACCCACATCAACCCCTGCAATCAGCATTAGCCAGATCTCCTTAAATAAATCAGTGGAATCTGGATAGCACAAAAGAGTGGGTTTGTCAACGGAATTTGATATTTCATCTTATTAAAGAAAAAATATTATTCTTGACAAAGTTGCGTATTTTTGCTAAATATTACAAATTGGGCCAGAAAAGTATGACAAAAACAATCCAAGTATATAATATCCTAAGGGAATTTATTTTCCAGAATCAGATTCTACCTGGTGAGAGAATCTACCTTGAGAGTCTTTCCAAGAGTCTGAACATCAGCCCTACTCCCTTGCGGGAGGCTCTGAATCGGCTTGTCCAAGAAGGCTTTGTCGCCCATAATTCAAATCGAGGATATACCTTACGAGTCATGACAACCACTGAGGTGGAGAAATTATATGATTTTTGTGAGGCCTTAGAGACTTATGCAGTCGAGCGAGCTGTGAGCAACATGACACAATCGGACCTGACCGATCTTCAAGAAAATCTCACGAGGTATAAAAAGAGTATTGAGGAGAATTATTCAAGGGAGAGATTTTTAATTAACAATCAGTTCCATTTGAAGCTTGCGAGATTGAGCAGAAATGAGATTATAGTCGAAAATCTCGGGCGGGTATTTGAAAAGTTAATATGGAAGTGGAAGTTGGAGAATATCATGCAGGGCCGTGGGCCAGAGGCTTACCACGAACATATGGCCATTTATACTGCTCTGGAAATGCGTGATGTGCCGGGGGCTATTACGAACTTGCGTACACACATTATCAATACAAAGAATTCTGTACTCAGAATGCTTAACATGAAAGAAGATCTTTTTGCAAAGGCGGTAACGAGAGAGGAATAAATACCAAGGAGGATAAGAAATGGTTACCGGAAGGATTAAGGAGATCATGGACTATCACGTACCAAAATATTTTAGCGGTGATAAATTCATAAAACCGGCTTACCTCTCTATTTTGAGAACTCGGATTTACACCGAGGTGTGGAAAGAAACCGAAGGGGAGCTACCTGGAATTAGGAGGGCAAAGGCGTTTGCACGCTATCTGGATAACGTCCCAATATTTATTAGGCCTCATTCTCTCCTCGTAGGATTTTATGGTGAAAGCCCAAATGCCTTCGAATTTTGTGTAGAAGCTGCCGATCTTAAGATCATTGAGGAATATATTAAGGCGGGCTATGTTAAAGAAGAAGATGTAGATGAATGGCGAGGATACCGAGAATATTGGGAGAAGCGTAATCTTAGCACTGCGATGAGGAGTTTTCTTACGGAAGAAGAAGACAGAATTAGTGCATCGAACCAAAGACATATGGAGGTTAGACCCACCCAACATACATCCCGCACGATGCCTGACAACGATCTCTATCTTGAACACGGTCTGAATGAAACACTTGAAATAGTACGCCAAAAGTTAAATCGCCTATATAAGGAGAAGGACGAATGTACGGATGGTCCAACGGGAATAGAAATATGTTTGAAGATCAATGATCTGAAGGCAATGCTCATCGCTGGCGAAGCCTTTCTCCGATGGATTAATCGCTATAGTGAGTTGGCTAAGAGTATGGCTGAAAAAGAGAAGGATCGAGATAGAAAAAAGGAATTGATGCAGATTTCAGAAATATGCCGTTGGATACCTGGTAATCCGCCTCGCACCTTCTGGGAAGCTATGCAAAGTCATTGGTTCACCATGCTGGGTTATCACATGATCGAACATGCTTGCCATGGCACCTCTTATCGGCTGGATCACATTTTCTGGCCCTTTTATCGGAAAGATGTGCTGATAGAGCGGACCTTGCCAAGGGAAAGAGCGTTAGAGATAATGGAAAACTATTTACTCCTTGTAGATGAGCTTGGCCAACCCCTGGGAACGGAATTCCGCCGTCTCAATCAAGGGGTGAACTTTTTGGCCACGTACACCATCGGCGGTGTGAAGCCAGAGGATGGGAGCGATGCTTGCAATGAGTTGACCCTCTTAATCCTTGACGCGATGGATGAGATGCGGCTTAGTCATCCTGATTTTAAGTTCAGATGGCATCCTAAGGTGAATCCGAAGATTTGGAGAAGGGTTTGTGAGGTCGTGAGGAGTGGTTTAGGCCAACCTTCGATCAAAAATGATACGGTCATCATACCTGGTTTAATGAACCATTACGGGTTCACTTTAGAAGAGGCCAGGAGCTGGGCAAATATTGGTTGCATATCGCCAGGTGTAAGTATTTACTGGGGAACGGCTAAGAGAGATGCTATTTCCCTCTGGCCTGCTAAGTATCTTGAACTCGCTTTGGAAAATGGATGGGATAAGGTATTCAAAGAGCAGGTGGGCCCAGAAACAGGCGACGCGGCGAAATTTACTTCTTTTGGAGAGGTTTTTGAGGCTTATAGAAAGCAGATAGGATGGGCCATCCGAAAGGCCATGCATATTAAGAACATTGGAGAGTA
>Ga0315309_1000964_pt1 | contig 17492 bp, 14 predicted proteins | sample TDP4_MG_FD_203080 | JGI IMG/M metagenome (GOLD analysis project Ga0315309, IMG submission 203080) | Freshwater sediment microbial communities from Lake Towuti, South Sulawesi, Indonesia - TDP4 | ecosystem: Environmental > Aquatic > Freshwater > Lake > Sediment | place: Indonesia: South Sulawesi... | reverse complement strand
AAACTCAGTGCAATACCCATAGGGCTCCTCATCGGCGGCGACCATCTGTGGCGTCCTAGCCGGTATCGGCGTAGTACTGGCGATCATACGAGGCTTACGAAACTGCATCTCCTCTACATCACCCTTAAGGTAGTGGAGGGCGCCTTCGAGGATGGTGTATAGACCTTGCCCACCGGCATCTACTACCCCGGCCTCTCTCAGCACATCCAATAGATTAGGGGTGTTAGCCACCGACTTGCTAGCAGCATCAATTGTCGCCTCCATGACTGATATCAGGTCGTCGCTACCGCTAGCCGCCTGTGCCTGAGCCGCTGAAGCTGCGTCCTTAGCTACAGTAAGAATAGTCCCCTCTACCGGATTGTTTATCCCCTTATAGGCCATAGCTGATGCCTCAAGTAGGGCATCAGCCAAGTCTCTGCCGTTAAATGCTTCCTTCTGCGCCAAACCTTTCGCCAAACCGTGCCAAATCTGCGACAGGATTACCCCGCTATTACCCCGAGCCCCCATCAGTGCCCCTTTGGCTATAGCTTGAGCCACTGCTGAAGCACTACGGTCAGGAGCTCGGTAGGCTTCCTCAAGAGTGGAGCGCATGGTAAGCAGCATATTAGTCCCGGTATCACCATCGGGTACCGGGAAAACATTCAAAGCATCAATCTCTGGAGCACTCTTCTCCAGCCAGTTGGTGGCAACCACAAGCATATCCCTTAGCTCTTGCCCACTAAGAGAACTAACTTGCTTCATATTAAAATCTCCTTACTCAAGGTTATTTATTTACCTTCTAACTTCCCCATCAAGAGGAAGACTAACTTCGGTAACAAGCCTTGCTACGCCCAATCTCCTCAATAACCACCTTGCCCGGTTAGCTCGGCTATGATAACATTATAATATCTAGTATTATAATGATAACATAATTTTAAGGTGAAAGCATTTTACACCAAAATTATTTAATAGTAAAGGGGTAAATTATATTAATTATGAAATGCGATTTATGTGGGAAATCACCCCAATTTGGTCATAATGTAAGCCATTCCAAGCGCCGCACCAACCGTCGCTGGGTACCCAATATTCACCCGGCTACTATCATTATAGACGGTCAGCCAAAGCGACTCAACCTGTGCACCCGATGCCTCCGCAATCAGCACAAAGCCGCCAAAAAGCTAGCTTCTAGTCCAAGCTAGCCCGTATCTTGTCCAAGGCTTCCTTTACCGTTTGCTGCAAATTAAACACTGCTGCCCCGGCGACTAGCACCCTAGCTCCTGCGGTTACCAGCTTAGGAGCAATTTCGGCATTGATGCCGCCATCCACCTCTAGTTCAGCAGCCAGACCCTTCCTGTCCAGCTCAGCCCGCAAGCGGGCTACCTTGTCCAGCATAGGCTCAATGAAAGTCTGCCCGCCAAAGCCGGGGTTAACCGTCATGACCAAGACTAAATCCAGCGAAGGAAGGACCTCCTCAAGCACATCAATGGGTGTGCCCGGGTTGAGGGCAACCCCCACCCTGACCCCCAATTCCTTGATTATCTGCACTACCCGGTGAATATGAGGGCAGGCTTCTATATGGACGGTAATAATATCCGCCCCGGCGTTAACAAATTGCTCAATCTGGGACTCGGGCGCCACAATCATAAGGTGGACATCAAGAGGCAGATTTGTCCAGTGACGAATAGCGGCTACTACCGGAGCCCCAATAGTTATATTAGGCACAAAACGTCCATCCATGACATCAACATGGATATAGTCAGCACCCGCTTCGGTGGCTTCAGCTACCTGCTGACCAAGACGGCTGAAATCAGCCGAGAGGATAGACGGGGCAAACTTAACTTTAGGGATAGCTTTCAACCTTTAGATTCTCCAAGCAGCTTTTTAGCCGCGGCTAGTGCCCGGGCGACCTGCTTTGGCGCTGTCCCGCCAATAACATCCCTAGCCGCAATAGATGACTCCAGGGTAATGGAGTAAACGTCCTCCCCAAATAGAGGGGAAAAACCCTTATATTCACTGAGGCCAAGCTCACCAAATGATTTGCCCTTTTCCATAGCATAGTTTACTAACCTAGCCACTATATCGTGGGCGGTGCGGAAGGCTTCCCCCTTCTTGACCAAATAGTCAGCTAGGTCGGTAGCCAGAATATACCCTCGCTTGGCTGCCTGTTCAATATTCTCGGCTTTAATTCGCAGGGTTTTGACCATACCGGTAAATACCTCCAAGGTAGATAGCAGGGTATCTACAGTGTCAAAGAGACCCTCTTTATCTTCCTGCATGTCCCGGTTATAGGACAAGGGAAGGGCTTTCATAGTAACCAGCAACGCCATGAGTTTGCCATAGACCCGCCCCGTCTTGCCCCGAACCAGCTCAGCTACATCAGGGTTCTTCTTTTGGGGCATGATGCTTGAGCCGGTAGCATAAGCCTCATCAAGCTCAATAAAGTTGAACTCGGCTGAAGACCACAGGATAATCTCTTCCGCCAATCGGGAGAGGTGCATCATACACAGGCTGGCTGCGGCTTCATATTCAACGACAAAGTCTCTATCAGAGACAGCGTCAATACTATTTCGGCTTATCTGGCTAAAGCCCAGCTCACGGGCTAAGAAATCCCGGTCAACATTATAGCCTACGCCAGCTATAGCGCCACTGCCCAAGGGCATAACATCAGTCCGCTTTAGGCAATTGTTAAACCGGTCAGTATCCCGCTGGAGCATTTCAAAGTAGGCTAAAAGATGATGTGCCAGCAATACCGGCTGGGCTGGTTGGAGATGGGTATATCCCGGCATGATTACCCCTTTATTAGCTTCAGCGAGGCTAATTAGCGCCCGCTGGAATTCTCTGAGCCTGACCAGGGTCTCAGATATTGCTTCCTTAGTAAAGAGGCGCAAATCAAGAGCCACCTGGTCATTTCTGGAACGAGCGGTGTGGAGCTTCCGGCCTACCTCCCCTACCTTATCAATAAGCCGGGCTTCAATATTCATATGGATGTCTTCCAGCTCAGGCTTAAACTGAAATTTACCCTGCTCTATCTCCTCCCTGATAGAAGTCAACCCGCCAATAATAGTTTCAGCCTCTTTCTCTGAAATTATCCCCTGTTTTGCCAGCATTTTGGCATGGGCAATACTACCAGCAATGTCATAGGGGTATAACCTCCAGTCAAAGGGGATAGAGGCAGTGTATTTGGCTACCAGCTTATCAGCCTCCTTACGAAAACGACCGCGTATATGGCTCATTTATATTTTATCCTTTTTGAATTTCCAGTTAATATCTTGCCCCGCCGAACCCCTCTGTTACCAAGCCGCCTTGCCTTACCCACTCATCCATGCCACTCCACTTGAAGGGACCGTATAACCCTTGAGCAATATCAAGTATATCCCTTTGAACCCCACCAAGCACCATCTGGATTATCTTGTAATCCCGCATATATTTCTCCACATGGTAATCATAGGCATAGCCGTAACTGCCCATTAACTCCATGGCTTTGTTTACGCAAAACATACAGGTATCACCGGCAAATGAGCGGGCTGCGGAAAACTTCGCCTGCATTTCAGGCGACTCAGGCGGACCGTACATCTCCGGGTGTCCCGCCTGCCACGAGCACATTAACATATAATTCCTGGCAACCTCAATCCTTTTAGCCATTTCAGCAAGGATTGAAGCGAAGTAGGAGCGCTCCCTGACCGGCACCCCGGCTATGTCTCTACCTCCTGTCCAATCAAGGGCTATCCTAAGCACTGCTTCAGCCATTCCAACCAGTCTGGATGAAACCCCAAGCCGACCCAAAGAAATGACATAGCCTTTGATTAGCTTTCCACCCAGACCAGGCTGGTCCAAATCCAGGACATACCTCTTGGGAACCCTGACATTATCGTAGAAGAGCTCACAATTCTCATCTTGCCAGCAGAGTCCCATTTTCTTAAACGGTGGCGAAACACTGAAACCCTCGGCATCAGGCGGGACATATACTATCCCGGCGGCATCCACGCCTTTTGCTGGGTCTCGGGTTACGATAGTCCAATATCCCAGGTGACCTTTCAGGTATTTATCTTTGAAACGTTCCGGCGGTCCGGCGGTACCAGGCCAGATTTTAACCCCATTGATTATGGCGTCATCACCCTCGATTTTCAGTGTGGTTCTAATAGTTCTAAGCTCAAATGCCGGGTCTTCTAGATTTGCCCCACCGGCACGTTCAGTGATGGCGACACACCCTATCCATGCCTCGTCTCCCAGAATCTTAGGCGCAAACTCCTCTAATAAATCGTCCCTCTTAGCAGCTATCATAAATGAAACCGGCCAGTGGATATGCATGACCTCCATAGCCAGCCCAACATCAGCCCGAGAAAGCTCCAAGTAAACCATATTTCTGAGAACGGGGGATAATTCCAGCCCGCCAAATTTCTTGGGCATGCTGGTCTTGGTTAAGCCCATCTTGACACATTCGGCATAATACTTATTCCTCGTCTCTAACGCCAATTTCTCATCTCGATGCCACCCGCCCTCAAAATTATGCCTCTCCGGCATTAACTTCTTATCGACAAACTCGGCGACGTTACAAGCTATCTCTATTTCCTCATCGGTGCAATAACACTTGGAATACTTGTACCTCGGGTCTAGCAACTTATAATAACCCTGCCCTAACTGCATTACATATCTCCTTCCCTAATATATGGGTATAAATTATTAACTAATCTTCAGCCTCATCTACTGGCTGTATCTGCGCTTGAGTCCTAGCTGGTAACCCCCAGATGTGGATAAAGCCGGGGGAAGCGCTCTGGTCAAAAACATCAGCCTTGTCATAGGTGGCTAGACCATAGCTATATAGTGAAAATGGTGATTTCCGCCCGACTACCCTTGAGCTTCCCTTGAATAGTTTCAATCGCACTGTGCCAGTAGCAAAGCGCTGTGAGCTGCCAACAAATGCGTCCAAGTCTTGACGCAGTGCGGTGAACCACAGACCATTATAGATGAGGTCAGCATACTCCTGGGCTACCCTTTGCTTAAAACGCAATTGGGACTTTGATAGGGTCATCGCCTCTAATGCCTGATGCGCCTGAAGCAATAACTTAGCTGCCGGGGCTTCATAGACCTCCCGTGACTTTATCCCTACCAGCCGGTTCTCCAAATGGTCAATCCTGCCCACCCCATGCTTACCAGCTAGCTCATTTAGCTGCCGGATTAGGCTAACGCCGTCCAGTTGCTGTCCATCAATGGTAACCGGGATGCCCTTTTCAAAGCCAACCTCCACATAATCTGGCTTATTCGGGGTCTCCCCCGCCGACCTCGTCCAGGTGAACACCTCCTCTGGCGGCTCAACCCAGGGGTCTTCAAGAACCCCGCACTCAACACTCCTACCCCACAGGTTCTCATCAATGGAATAGGGGCTGGCAGCAGTAACCGGCACTGGAATACCATGACGCTGGGCATAGTTAATGGTCTGTTCCCGGGTCATACCCCACTCCCTAGCCGGAGCAATAATTTTAAGGTCTGGTGCCAGGGCATTGATGCTCACATCAAACCTAACCTGGTCATTGCCCTTACCGGTACAACCGTGAGCTACCGCTGAAGCCCCCTCTTTCCGAGCTGTATCCACCAGCAGCTTAGCCATCAACGGCCGAGCTAAGGCGGTAGCCAAGGGATATTCTCCCTCGTAAATGGCATCCGCCTGCAAGGCGGGAAAAACATACTCGTTAACAAATGAATCCTTAGCATCAACCACTAACGCCTTGATAGCACCGACATCAAGTGCCTTCTGGTGAATAGCCGAGAAATCACGCTCATTGCCGACATCAACAGTCAGGGCAATAACATCCAGGTTATACTTCTCTTTTATCCACCGGATGGCTACCGATGTATCTAACCCACCGCTATAAGCCAGTACTACTTTGTCCGACATACCAAACCTCCCTTAAACTGATAAAGAGCTAGGCTGATTAGCCTTCAGAAATGATATTACCGCCTCGTTGAATTCGGCAGCTTTTTCTATATGGGGGCAGTGCCCACACTCGCCAATTACCTTTAACCTGGCATTGGGAATAAGACAGCACGCATTTTGAGACAGCTCAACGGGGTGAATTTCATCCTGGGCGCCATGGATAAGCAAGGCAGGCGATTTAACCAAATGAAGCCTGTCAACCATAACTACCTCAGGCCTTAGCCCATCGGCGGTTACCGAATGGTGGAGAATGCTTAACAGCACTCGCCTCGTTTCCGGCATTTGCTCCATAAACCGATAACCCAGGTCAACTATTTCCCTGGCAGCAAAGTCTGGATGATAGAACTCCCGCTTCATTCTCTGACCTAAGGCAGTCTTTATCGGTGACTCCCTGGTATCAGCACTGCCCAAGACTGGCAGACTGCATATCTTGTGCAGCAAGGATACATCATGGGACAAACCGGCGGCGGTTTCTAGGACAAGACTATCAACCTTCCCGGGAAAATTGACAGCTACATTTAAGGATATTTGTCCCCCCATAGAGTGCCCGATTAAACCGGCGTGCTCAATACCTAAAGCCTGCATAAAGTCGATAACAAACCTGGTGAAAAAGAAGATATTGTAAGCAACACCAGGCTTATCCGATAACCCGTGCCCGGGCAAATCCATGGCATACACTTGGTAGTGTTGGCTCAAGGGACGAAGGTTGAAGTCCCAGGTCTCAAGAAAGTGGGCATAACCATGGAGCAGTAGAACCGGAGAGCCAGCACCCTTCACCAAGTAGCGAATCTTCATTCCTTCTATGGTGATATATTTTTCGTATTCACTTTTTGTCAGGTTTGCCATTTCGCTAACACTCATGTGCCAGCACTCCCATCTAGTCAATAGTGGATAATGCTTTATCCAAAATACCTAGTGCTTCATCAACCTCCCCGTTACCGATAATAAGGGGTGGCATAAAACGCAAGGCATTGGGCTTCAGCCGGTTAACCAATAAACCTCTATCAAGGCAAGCCATTACTACTGAGTGGGCAATATCGCTACTAAACTCCACGGCTAATAATAGCCCACGCCCCCGCACGTCAGTGATAAACTGGAACTTTCGCTTCAACTTTTCCAATCCAGAAGCGAAATACTGTCCCACCCTCCTAGCATTGCCAGCAACATCATTATCAATAATAAACTTCAGGGTAGCATAACCAGCGACACAGGCTACAGGATTACCACCGTAGGTAGAGCCGTGCTCCCCGGGAGCAAATACGTCGGCTTTTTCCTTAGCCAAGACAGCCCCGATAGGTATGCCACTAGCTAGACCTTTAGCCAATGTCATTATATCAGGTTCAATGCCATACTGCTCGTAGGCAAAAAGTGTCCCTATCCGCCCCACGCCGGTCTGAATCTCATCCAAAATAAGTAGAATACCCTTTTGGTCACACCATCTCCGCACCGCAGTTAAATAATTATCGCTGGGCAGATTGACCCCGCCTTCCCCTTGCACCGGCTCCAACATCACAGCACAGGTCTGATTACTGGTGGCTGCCTTTATGGCGTCAACGTTGTTATACTCCACGTTGACAAATCCGACGGGTAAGGGAAGATATGGCTGCTGAAACTTAGCCTGACCGGTCGCTGCCACCATGGCTAGAGTACGGCCATGAAAGGAATCGGTGGTGGTAATAATCTCGTAAGCTCCATTCAAGTAGAGCTTCCCGTAACGCCGGGCGAGCTTGACTGCCCCCTCGTTAGCCTCAGCACCACTATTACAGAAAAAGACCTTGTCTAAACAGCTATTCTGGACTAAAAGTTCAGCCAGGCGAACTTGGGGGATAGTATAGAACTGATTTGACACTTGAATAAGCGTCTGCACCTGCGCCGTCACCGCTTCAACCACCACCGGATGACAATGTCCCAGACTATCAACTGCCCAGCCACCAACAAAGTCCAGACATTCCCGCCCATTCTCATCCCACACCCGTGCCCCCTGTCCTTTAACCAGGGTTAGCGGCAAACGCTCTACAGTCTGCATAAAGTATTTGTGCTCAAGCTCCTGCCAGCCCATTTCTGCTCCCCTATTTGATGAGATTGTTTAGTAACCCCATCCCCCTGTATCCCCCTTCCCCTTGATAAGGGGAAGGGGAAGATAGTTTCTATAGAGGGGCAAAGCCCCTCTCTTACTTACACTCCCCCTTATGCAAGGACTTCATCTACCTCTTCCAGGGAAGGGGGTCAGGGGGATAGGTTGCTAAATAACCCCCTAAGCATCGGTTCCAAAATGACGAAGCCTTCCAATTTACCCTAATCAACTGTTTTTATGGTTGTGCCACCACCGCCGCCTTCAATCTCCCTAAGCAAAGCATGCGACTGCCTACCATCAATGATACGCGCAACTGGAGTATGGGATAAAGCCCTGAGGCAGGCTTTAATCTTAGGCATCATCCCCTCTGAAGCTACCCCTGAAGCTATTAACGCTTCGGCTTCACCGGGTGATAAATGAGGCAGCAACTTGCCTGACTGGTCGCAGACACCAACAACATCGGTTAGAAAGATAAGCCTTTCGGCACCGATAGCGGCAGCAATTTCACCAGCCACAGCATCAGCATTAACATTAAGCATCCGTGTCGCTTGGCTCGGTTTGTCGGACAAATTGAGGCTGATGGAGGCAACTACCGGGATATAGCCCGATTTTAATATAGCCTCTAACGGGGCAAGATTTACCTCGACCACCGTGCCAACATAGCCTAGCTCTTTATCCTTAACCCTGCCTTGAATAAGAGCCCCATCCACTCCGCTGATGCCTATCGCCCGCCCGCCCAGGCTATTAATACTGGCTACAATCTCTTTATTGACCAACCCGGCGAGGACAGCAGCTACTACCTCAAGCGCCGCCTTGTCAGTTACTCGCTCACCATGGACAAATCGGGTAGAAATCCCTTGCTTTTGAAGCCACTCGGTTATCAGCTTGCCCCCGCCATGGACTACCACCAGTGATTTATCCCTCTGCTGGAGAGCGACTATGTCCTCGATAGTAGTATCATGACCACCTAAGGTAGCCCCGCCAATCTTAACCACAATAACTTTATTCAATCCTACCAACCCTATCCCCTGTATCCCCTTCCCCTTGATAAGGGGAAGGGGGAGTAATTTTTAAGAGGGACTTCGTCCCTCTTTAACGCCCTATACTTGGAGGGGCAAAGCCCCTCTACAACTCCCTTAATTTCTTTCGTATCTCCTCTTTTTCCCGATAAACAATTTCTCAGGTCAGGTACTGGCTGTTAATAGTTACATATTCCTCCGACAGGTCACAGCCCCAGGCGGTAGCGGCTCCTATGCCCAGATTAAGCTTCAAGTTTATCACTACCTCATCACTACGCAATGTACTTATCAACTCCTGTTTATCAAAAGACAATGGGCAGCCAGCCTTTACCACACAGAGATTACCAATACGGAGGTCAATCTTTGATTCCACAATCTCCACACCGCTCCGCCCCACCGCTGCCACAATTCGCCCCCAGTTAGGGTCGGCGCCATGGAATGCTGCCTTAACCAAGGGTGAACTTATTATTGTCCTGGCGGCTAACCTAGCCTCAGCAGCACTAAGTGCCCCACTAACCGTAACCTCAACAAGCTTGGTTGCCCCCTCACCGTCACGGACAACACATTTAGCCAGATAGACACAGAGCTGGCTAAGGGCTTGCTGGAAGGCATCAGCCTCTCTGCTTCCATGTGAAATGGGCTTGTTACCCGCCAGCCCATTAGCCATTATTATCACCATATCGCTAGGACTGGTATCCCCATCAACTGAAATCATATCAAAGGAAACGTCAGTCGCTTTTCGTAGCGCAAACTTGAGAAAATCTATGCCCACGGCGGCATCGGTAGTCAGGAAACAAAGCAAAGTAGCCAAGTCAGGATGAATCATCCCGGCACCCTTGGTTACCCCGCCGATGGTAAACTTGATGTCATCAACCTTGACAGCTACTGCCGCTTCCTTGGGAACGGTATCAGTAGTCATCATTGCCCTTGCCAGCTCATGACCGCCATCCCTACTAACAACCACCTTTTTTATGCCAGCTTTTATCAGCTTCATCGGTAGGTGTTGCCCGATCACCCCGGTGCTAGCCGCCAAGACGTCTTCAGGTGATACCCTAAGTTTCTTAGCTGCTAGCTCTACCATTTCGGCAGCATCGGTAAGTCCCTGGGCACCGGTAAAGGCATTGGCACAGCCACTATTTACCACCACCGCCGAAGCTTTACCAGCTCGTAAACGCTGCTGAGATAGGACTACCGGGGCTGCCTTAATCCGATTGGTGGTAAATAAACCCGTAGCTGTACACGGCGCCTTAGAAAGCAGGATACCCAGGTCTAAAACATCTTTGGCTTTCCGCTTTATCCCGACGTATGTGGCGCCAGCACTAAACCCCCGAGGGGAGGTAACATTGCCTGAGGCAACAAATTTAATCTTGACTTCCACTGGATAAAATATACCATAGTCCTTACAGGTAGGCAATGATAATTGTTGACCGACCTCACCCCCTCAAACTACCCAGAAAAATCTTGGATTTTTCTGGGAACCCGCTTAGTTTTTTAATATATTGTGACCTCACCCCCTTTTCACCCTAAAAAATCTGCGATTTTTCAGGGAACCCGAATTTGATATGGTAACCTCACCCCCTAACCCCCTCTCCTTGGCAAGGAGAGGGGGGAAGTCGTTTTTTAAGGGGCTAACGCCCCTTTAACTCCCATTCAATAGAGGAGATGCATTCCTAGCATGAGGGGGACATATTTTTGAAGAGGGGCTTCGCCCCTCTTATACGCCCCAAAATACTGGGGGAGTTTAGAGGGGGCGTTAGCCCCCCTCTTTCTATCATCCCCTTCCCCTTGTTAAAAGGAAGGGGATGAAGGGGATAGGGTTACCTAATTATTATAAGGAGGGGGAATTTTTGTTTTTAAAGGGGCGCAGCCCCTTCAACCTCCCTGATAAACAGCCTTTACAGTAAGGGGCTCCATGCCATAGTATAATATCTAAAACGACTAGCCGAAGCATTTGGAAGGAGATACGGAATGGAATCAAAGACGGTATATTTTGCCAACCCGGGGAGTGAGAATACTGAGGCGGTATTACGCATCGCCCGACAGCGGGCGGAGGAGCTAGGTATCAAGAACATTGTGGTGGCATCCACCAGAGGTGATACCGCAGTCAGGGCTATGGACGCCTTTCACGGATTAAGAGTTATCGTGGTCAGCCACGTTACCGGCCTACGTGAACCTAACCTTCAGGAATTTACCGAGGAGAATAGGAAAATAGTTGAGAGTAAAGGGGGCGTAATACTAACTGCTGCCCATGCCTTTTCTGGGGTTAGCCGAGCCCTGCGCACCAAATTCAATACCGTTACTATTGGGGATATAATCGCCAATACCCTGCGCGTCTTTGGTGATGGGGTGAAGGTTGCCTGTGAGATAGCCCTGATGGCGACTGACGCCGGACTGGTGCGCACTGATGAGGATGTTATCTCTATCGCCGGCACCAGCCGGGGCGCCGATACTGCCATCGTGCTCAGACCGGTCAACAGCCACGACTTCTTTGACCTCAAGGTTAAAGAGATTCTGTGCAAGCCCCGCTTCTAGTGGTGACCCACCCTTCCTCCCCCCTCAAAGTCGGTAACTGCGCAGGTATTCCAGCATTGGAACCCTCTTCCAGCCGGTTACCAGTCTTGTCTTCCACACAGTCCTCTCTTCGGGGACATATCTATACTCAGTAACCTCCCGGTACTTTACTACCGGTCGATATTTGACGACCTCTCTGGTTTTTCCCACTTCTCGGTAGACGGTAGCAGTTTTGGTTGGAGGAGTAACTGAATAGGTGAAGGAACTCAGCGTTGCCCCATGATAGGATAGGGTGAGCTTTTCTTCCCTACCTGCCTCAATATATTTTGACTTAGATTTGGTAGTTTTTGACCCGCCGTGTAACGTCAAAGCAAATAGCACAGTGAAATCGCCGCCGATTACATCGGTATTCTTGATATATACCCGGACATAAAACCCTCCGCCACCAAAATAGTTATATCCCTCATCACCGGTTACCAAATAGTCAATAGGCACAGCCTCCTCGCAGCGCTCCATCTCATAGTAGGTTTCAATTTCAGTATAAGGCTCAGTATCTACAAATGGCTCATCCCAGGTATAGGGCTCACTGACATAATAGGTCTCGGTGGTCTGATATCTCTCGTCAGCAGTGTAAGATACCCATTTAACCGGAGCCAGGCAGAAGACAAGCGTGAAGGCAAGCGCCGAACCCAGCCCGATGGCTAAGGGTTTCCACCTTACGGTCGGTTTCTGTAATCTCAGGTTCGGTAATCTAACTAAAACCCGCCTCCACATTTTCCCCACCTCCTCTAGACTTAAAATATACTGGGCAACACCATTAAGTCAAGTTCTAATTAGCTGACCCGTGCCCCTTCGCCAACCGGACTATAAACCCCGCTTTTAGTGCTGACCCCCCTCAAAGCACCCAGAAAAATCTTCAATTTCCCTGGGAACCCGCTTAGTTTTTAATATATTGTGACCTCACCCCCTTTTCACCCTAAAAAATCTGCGATTTTTCAGGGAACCCGAATTTGATATGGTGACCTCACCCCCTGACCCCCTCTCCTTTGTGAGGAGAGGGGGAAGTTGTTTTTTAAGGGGCTAACGCCCCTTTAACCCCTAATTAGTAACTGCAGGGCAAAGGCTTGCGATGGTGGTATAATATATGCAGAGGTAGTAAGATGTTTGGATTAGACCCAGGGTTTGTCGACACAATAAACTGCGGATTATCTCTTAACAGAATAAAAACGGACGTTTTAACTGATTTCATTTTAGCTCCACACTATTCAGTGGTATACACATATGCTGCAGATGAGCTCATTGAACGCGTAAGGAACCTACTAAGGTCAGGAGCGTACGCACCAGAATTACCAATAAAGGTTGACGTTCCCAAACGAAGCGGCCTCACACGGCCTGGAGCAATCTTGTCTCCTATAGATAGACTTATATATCAAATGCTTGTAGATACAATTAGCGAACAAGCAGAGGCACAATTAAATAGGGCTCGCGTATATAGTTACGTCTTACTTACCGACGACCCTGAATTTAAAATGTTTAGGCCGGGAGATGAGTGCTGGCAGAATATGCAAAGCGCCCTAACTTCCCTATGCCGAGATAGCCACTTCCCATATGCCATTAAGGCAGATATCGCATGCTATTATGAGCGAATTTATCAACATAACTTGATAAATCTACTTCATGCTTGCGGTTGTGATTCAAGGGCTGTTAATCTGCTGGAAAAAATCCTATTAGCATTTACGGAGAAAGATTCCCACGGCATTCTACAAGGCATGTTTCCCTCAGACTTTTTGGGAAATTTTTACCTAGCCAGTCTTGATGCCGAACTAGAGGTCAGAGGTATCTCCTCTGTTCGATATGTTGATGACCTATATTTGTTTTACCCTTCACGTCTAGAAGCTCAGAAAGGGCTAGTTGACCTATGCAGATTTCTTCGGGATGAAGGGCTAAACTTGAATGAAAGTAAAACTAAACTACTTCAATCTAAAGACCTTCTAGCAGAAGAAACCCAAATTGACCGCCTTCTCAATAAGGCCAAAAGGGAAATCCGCGAGATTCCCGTATTGATAGAAATGGAATACGGGTTTCAAAGCATATGGGGCAAAGTAGAGGAGGTTTTGCCAGCAGAAGAGGTAGAATTGATGGCTGTAAAAGAAGTGTATAGGAAGATTTCGGACAATGTAGTAGATGCTGAAAGAATAGAAAAACTCTGTTTACCATGTTTATCAAAGGCACTTGATGATATAGCTATAGGAAGGTCATTGAGCGGAGTAGTTTCACGCCCCTATTTGTCTAAATTATATTGCACTTATTTGAGACCATTTGCGCACGGTGACAGTGCAATATCCAGACAACTGGAATTGATTATCAGAAATGATGAGTTGCCCTACGACTGGTCACTAATATGGCCAATGGCAGTATTAATTGAGGTGAATTCTATCGCAAGTGAAACTGTGAATAAAACGATAAGCATTATAGAGGATCGCCGCAGGTCAGATAGTTTAAGAGGTGTAGCCGCACATTTAGTTGCCAAACATGGCAGTGCTGGGCAACGACGATTACTTAAACATCAATATGACCGAGAGCCATCACCATATGTAAAGGCAGCTATTCTGTTTTCTGCAAAACACTTCCCAACAAATGAACGAAATAGTTGTCTAGGAGCTTGGGGTAGTCACTCGACAATAAATTCCCTTATTGCTAGTGCTATTCGGTCTGGAACTTCATAGAATAGGCTCTCATATTCATAAAGAGAGTAAGATATGGTAGCGTCTTTGTTGCCTACTCTTTGCCTGCCTCCCTTTGGAGTTGGCTAGGCGAGTTCTTGGGAGAGGCGCCAGGAGTTGAGGAAGAGGATGCCAGCAACCAGATAGGGCAAGCCCATCCATAACCAGAAGATCATTAGCTGACCAGGAATTATCGCAGGCGCACGAAAGATGCTTACAAAGATGCCCATTGCCGCAGCGGCTGAAACCAGCATTATGCCAGCCGCTCGCTCGCGCCACCAAGACAAAATACAGGCAGCTAGCCCAATTGCACTAAATACGCCTAATAAAACACCCCCTACAGCGCACGCATCTGCGAATACTGGCACACCCCTAGCCGCAAGCAATAAAACATAAGCACCTTCACCAATAAACTCTCCAGCAGACCCTGCCGAAATAAAACCAATTATCCGCGCCGCCAATCTCATTCGTTCCGCTATCATAATTTACCTCCTTTCAAAGCCCCCGTGACAGCCGCCACGAGTTAAGGAACAGCACCCCCGCCACCAGATACGGCAGACCTACTATTAACCAGACCCTGACATTATGTGGGATGAGGGGCTGGAGTGGCGGTATATTGGTCGCCGTCAAAAAAGCACTGACAATTAGCATTACGCCCGCGGCCCGCAGCTTCCCCCAGGATACAATACAGCCAGCCAGGGCAATTGCGGTAATCACGCCGACTATAATAGTTTCTACGGTGACTGCCGCCCAGCCTTTAGCCAGATATTCGGCGCTGGTATCGCCAATCAGAAAGGTCAGGACGAAGCCTACGGTACCTAAGCCAATTACCCGTGCCGCCCAGGTCATTCCTTGCGTTACCCGATATTGTCTTCTTTCTACCAGCATTAGTTGCCTCCTTATAATTACACAATCTTCCCTACCCCTCCTTTGCCTTCTTTTGCAGTTCGTAGAGCTTGGTCAGCGCCTCAAGCGGGGTCAAGGAATCAATGTCCAGCTTCTCCAGCTCTTCTATTACCGGTGATTTCTGCCCGAAGAACGTTAGCTGCTGAACTACTTCTTTCTTCCGCCGCTTTGCCATTCCTGCCTTCCGGCTACTATCTTCCAGCTCGGCTAACACCTCTCGGGCACGGTGCACCACCGATTTAGGCAACCCGGCTAGTTGAGCCACATGGATACCGTAGCTCTTATCAACCCCACCGGGCACAATCTTGTATAAGAAGATGACCTTGCCCCTCTCCTCGGCTACAGCAACATTGAAGTTTTTCACCCGAGGCAGGAAGCTAGCCAGCTCCACCATCTCATGATAATGAGTGGCAAACAGGGTCTTGGCACCAAGCCGGGAATAGTTATGGATATACTCGGCAACCGCCCGGGCAATAGACAGCCCATCATAGGTGCTGGTGCCCCGCCCAATCTCATCAAGGATGATTAATGAGCGTGGGGTAGCGTTGTTCAAGATATTGGCTGTCTCCACCATCTCCACCATAAAGGTGGACTGACCGGCGGTCAGGTCTTCCCTGGCACCAATCCGGGTAAAAATGCGGTCAACCACGCCAATGGTGGCTGAATCGGCGGGGACAAAGCTGCCTATCTGGGCGAGAAGGACGATTAAGGCTACCTGCCTCAGGTAGGTTGATTTGCCCGACATATTGGGACCGGTTAGAACAATAAGTTGAGCATCGTCGTTGGACAGGTAGGTATCATTAGGTACAAAGCTAGTGTCAACCAGACTCCTCTCCACTACCGGGTGGCGTCCCTGGGTAATAATTATTTCTTTACCGGTGGTCAACTTAGGTCGGACATAGCTATAGCGCACCGCTACCTCAGCCAGGCTAGAAAAGACGTCTATATGAGCCAGAGCATTGGCGGCAGCTAAGATGCGCTCGCTGGCAGTAGCTACCTGACAGCACACCCGATGAAAGATGTCAGACTCAAGCTCACTAATCCTGTCCCGAGCATTCAAAATCAGCGACTCATACTCTTTTAGCTCCGGGGTAAAGAAGCGCTCACCACCGACCAATGTCTGCTTTCTAATATAGTGCTGGGGCACTTGACTGAGGTTGGACTTAGATACCTCAATATAATAACCAAAGACCTTGTTAAAGCCTACCTTCAGCGATTTAATCCCCGTCTTTTCCCGTTCCTGGCGCTCCAGGTTAGCCAGATATTGCTTAGCATTCTTAGATGCCAGGCGGAGGCTATCAAGCTCCTCGGAAAAGCCCTGCCTGATTACCCCACCCTCACCCAAAGCTGACGACGGCGGCTCTTCTATTGCCTCGGAAATCAAGTCAATGACATCCTGGTGGGGCTTGAGTTCATCCTTAAGCCAGGCAATGGCGCTGCTTTCCTTACCGGCCCCAATTACCTCTATCAGCTTGGGTATAACCTCCAGGCTATGCTTCAGGCTTATTAGCTCGCGTGGGGTAGCAACATTACCCCTCACCCGGTTAATCAATCGCTCCAGGTCAGCGGCATCACCGAGCAAAGAAACCGCCTGGTTGCGAGCCAGGGTATTATCACAGAACCAACCAATAGCATCCTGCCGCTTAACCAGTTCGGCGACATCAACCAGGGGCTGACCCAACCACCGTTTTAATAACCGGCTCCCCATAGCTGTTTTGGTCAGGTCAATAACCGACAGAAGTGAGCCTTCAGCTGTCCCCAAACGGCTGCTGTGGAATAGCTCCAGGTTCTTCTGAGTCTGGAAATCCAGCGCCATGAATGAGTCAGTAGAGTAGGTAGAAAGCCGGGTTAGTTGTCCCAGGACCCCTTTCTGCGTCTCCTCAATATAATGAATAATAGAGCCGGCAGCCCTTATTGCCAGGGGCAGGTGGGCACAGCCGTAGCCATCAAGGGCGGCGACACCAAAGTGGTCGAGCGTTGTTTGACGAGCGACCTCAAGCTCAAACCAATAATCATCAAGCCGGGTTACCGGAGCCGATAATTCTAAACCAGCTAGTTCGGCGCTATTAGCGGTAATAATCTCCGAAGGTTTGAGCCGCTCCAGTTCAGCATTAGCCCGCTGAGACGCCATTTGGGTAACAGCAAATTCGCTGGTGGTGATGTCAACATAGGCTATACCCGCCGCCTCGCTACTTAAGACCAGGCTCACCAGATAGTTATTCCTCTTACTATCAAGAAGGCTGGGCTCAATTACCGTGCCCGGGGTTACCAAACGGACAACCTCACGCTGGACTAAACCCCTGGTCTGACCCGGCTGGGTTATCTGCTCACAGATAGCCACCTTATAG
>Ga0315309_1000963_pt1 | contig 17498 bp, 23 predicted proteins | sample TDP4_MG_FD_203080 | JGI IMG/M metagenome (GOLD analysis project Ga0315309, IMG submission 203080) | Freshwater sediment microbial communities from Lake Towuti, South Sulawesi, Indonesia - TDP4 | ecosystem: Environmental > Aquatic > Freshwater > Lake > Sediment | place: Indonesia: South Sulawesi... | reverse complement strand
GAGAAGCCTTCAGAGACAGGTTCAATAATCTTCTACCATCCAAAGGGCTCACATGACGATCAGTTGTGGGCGCTAGCATTAGCTGCATACGCTACCAAGGAAAGAGAGGGCGAGCACCAATTGTTCATAACCAAGGGATAGACTCTCACGCAGAATCAACATTAAGGCTTTTTTTCTTCTTCGCGTGTTCCAGGTTCTTCATTAACAGCATTGCGAGTTCACTCGTTTCAACAAATGCTTTCCTGAAATCTTGGTAGAACCCCAGAAAGACATAGAATCCGATGAAATGAAGAGCAATCAGTATTTGATCTGGCAGAGGTAGATCACGAACCTTGAGTACATCCTTCGTCTCTCTTTTCTGGAATATCGACATCAATTGATAGCTTCTCGCCATCGTCAAAAAAAAGAGAACGTCAAAAGGCATGAAAAAGCAGTACCGTTATATTCATACTGAGGCTTTCGACAGAGGCTGCCAAAGCTAGAACAAGACATGCAAAACTCAGGACAAACAAATCCTTCCAAGGATTCCCCTTGTGAAGCTGAGTTTCGAACATCGAAATCATTAAAGCAACCGCGAAAACCGCTACAAACGAGAATCCAAAGATCGCAACTGTCTGAGCCAAAGAAAAACCGAAAACAGCCAAAACCACGAATGCGATAGATAATGCAATGACTGCTGATATTGCCAAACTTGCAGAAATAATTCTTCTGAAGATCATCTACAGTAATCTATACACGGACGTGCCTTAACGCTTTCGTTTTGATATTTCGAGATCTACGGTTCTAGAGCCGCCGTTTTGGATATAGGGATTAATTAGGCGTTGGTTTGGTGTTCTTCGAACCACCATTCTATGATGGTCAAAGCTGTAGCGAAGACAATGCCCAATGCCGCAAGAGTCAATGGATTGTAGACTCCAGCTTGAAAGGCGTCGCTCCAAAAGAGCCCAACGAAAGAAAAAACGAATCCCAAAGCTAATAGCAAAACGACCACGAGTTTTAGATGCTTGACTACCAGAAATACGCCTTCTACGAGAGCAGTGAAGCCAAACAAGTACATGGTTTGCCCCCAATTCTTCACGTCGTTGGACAATGGTAAAAAGAGCCAGAGAAACGACCCAAAAGAAACAAAAACAATTCCTAAAGTAAACGCAAGTATGGTTTCGATTTATCTGCCGCGTTCAGAGCGCATTGACATAAGCTCCAACTCTGCCCTAGAATCCAGTTAACTCTTGCGATTATTGCCATCTCAAGTTAGCGTAGGCACAATCGCATCTTCAGATTCAAAATGGGAGGTCTAGAATCTCTATCCACACGGAGACTTGCCAGATTCATTACACTTTTTTCCGCAGTTTATGCTTTTGGAAAAAGTAGTAAACTAGAAGCAAGATTGCCAGCCCAGCCAGTATGCTATCTATGAATGGATTGAAAGAGAAGACGCTGAAAGAAGCTAGAAGGGAAACGATGAACGCAACAACAAGCAAGATTACCAGTCTAGGGGGCAGGTCCTTCAAACTGAGATCCTTTTCGCTTTCGGAGAGAGCTTTGAAAGCATCAGGATCAGTCTGCATCAATTTCCAAGCTTTCCAGCTTGAAAATAACAGAACGGCAACGAGAATTATCATAGTAGACGCTCCGAGCATCCAGTTGAAGAAGATCAAAGGAAGATCTAGGACAATGCAAACAAGACAGGCTTTGAGGATGAGGTTCAGCGTTCTAGGTTTCATTATCCACTAGCATCCACACTATCCCTCAATCGCTCCCGCGGGCTAAAAGGCTATACTAAGCTGCACGTGATGTTATGTATGGTGCATGTCTTGCGAAGTAAGTTTGATAGGGTGAAGACTGCAGAATCCAGAACACTTTACAACAAGCATGGCAGACGTGTTGTCGTAGATACTTTGGAATTCGCAGACGGCTCAAGACATGAGCATGTCTACTTCTCCGGCTGGGGCTCGCCCAGCGCTTCTGCAGGCGCAGTGGCGATAGCGGCATTCACAAAAGACCACAAGATGGTTCTGACCAAGCAATACAGACACCCTCTAGGCAAGATGATAAACGACTTACCTGCTGGCGGCATAGGCATCGGAGAAAACCCGAAGCAAGCAGCCTTGAGAGAGCTGGAAGAAGAAACAGGCTACACAACAGACAAGCTCAAATGGATTGGAAGATTCAACTGGAACCCCAGCAACATGGCCGGAACAGTCGAAATATTCTTCACAAAAAACCTCAAACCAAAAGGAAAACCCGACCCACAAGAAATAGCGAACATCGAACTTGTAGATTTCAGCAAGGTCTTGGACCGTGTAATGAAAGGGAAGTACATCGACTCAGCCCTAATCATAGCGACCTTGCTCGTGTCAAACAAGAAACTCCTTCACTAGCACCTTCAGAAAACTGGATGGTTTGTAGTGTTGTGAGGACTTCGGCTTGCCGGGCTCTTTTTGTCAGGTATTCGTTGTCCAGTTTGCCCGCTTGTCTCACGAGCACGCTTTCCAGCGTCTTGATCGTCAACTGGCCCCTCTGTCTGGTCTAGCTGACCCGCTTACCATGCTCCACTCTGCAGAACTTTGCAAATAGCATTCGCGCCAAAAGCTAGGGCTTCAACCGGGACACGCTCATCAGCCGCATGAGAAACACGTGAATAGTCAAACCCCTCGAGCCCAGTGGGCAGGTTCATCGGCTGAAAACTGTAGGTCTGAATACCTAGTTGGGCGAGAAAGCGAGCATCCGAAGACCAATGCGCCAGAATAGGCACAGGTATGCCACCTGGATCAGCCTCGCGCAGAACCCCCGCTAGTGTGTTAAACAATCCCATATCGGGCTCAGCGATGCGAGGCTCTACGAAACCGCTTTTAGCCACTTCAAGTTCGACTTCACTGCCCACAACCTGGCGCAGTTCAGTAATCACGTCTTTTGGAGTGTACCCGGGAAGCATGAAAGCGCTCAGTTCAATCGTGATCTCGCTGGGAACAATCAAATTCGCCTCACCGCCACGAATAATGTCGGCTGACACAGTGTTATGCAATAAAGGATCAAGGATCTGCGCTCTTTCCCCAAGAAGATCAAGCAATCTGTCCGTCAAGACAGGTCTAAGAAGCTGGCGCAGCACAAAGGAAGTTGGAAAAGGCATTGCTCGGCTAATTGTTACAAACATCTCTCGTACAACAGGCGTTACGTGCACTGGCAGACGACGTTGATCCAACCGTTGAAGCAACTTGGCCACCTTGGCTGTAGCGCCACCTCTTGTAATCAGCAGCGCCGAGTTTCCACCCGGACCGCGCACTGTTGCCTTGATTACGCATACTTGCTTTTCAGCCACCATTATAGGGTAAAGCTTCCGCTGGCTGAAGAAGAAGGCAACAGGACCAGTCTCACCGAGAGCATACCGGACACCTCTAAACAGGTCCGCATGATTTTCCACAAGGTATTTGGTCCCGTAGTAACCTCCACGCTCCTCATCACTCACGACGGCCAGTATCACGTCGCCAACAGGTCTTAAGGCTTCAGCTTTGGCGCGCAAAAAGGCAGCCAACGACATAGCCACGCCGCCTTTATCATCTAACGCGCCTCGACCCCAAACGTAACCATCTGAAATTCTCCCCTCGAAAGGTGGACACTGCCACTTCTGGTTCTCCGTGGTCACTACATCAATATGCCCGTGAAGCAACAACGGCGGCGCCTTGCCCTGACCAGCCAACCGTGCAATTAGATTAGGGCGAGCAGGGTCTCGAGCAAGGATAGAGGTTTCAAATCCTGCCGCAGTCAGCAAACGATCCATGTAGTTAATGCACTCTGCTTCATTGCCCGGCGGATTGGTTGTGTTGAAGCGAATAAGATTTTGCAGCAATTCTGCCGGACGCTGATAAAGGGTAGCTTGTTTACTTGCCGATGAAACAGGCATTTTTACTTCGCTTGATCGTATTGCAGGGTGTGTTATTAGAGATTTCGCCTAACTACAAAGCGGTGCGATGGAAGTAATGTCTTCTTAACCAGTGCCTTCACACTTAATGGTTTGTAGTGTTGTGTGGACTTCGGCTTGTCGGGCTCTTTTTGTCAGGTATTCGTTGTCCAGTTTGCCCGCTTGTCTCACGAGCACGCTTCCTAGCATCTTGCTCGCCCACTGCACCTCTGTCGTGACTGTCCAGTCATGTCTCAGATGTTCATGGCGACGTTCACGCCGCTGCTTGGCTACACCGCAAAAGCACTCGATTACTCATTCTTGTTCTCACGTTTTTTGTCTGAGACTTCACTGTGCAACCCGAGAGACTTCAGCGCGGCTTGACGCTCTGCTGGAGCGACTTGAAGAGCGAGCGTCAAGGCAGCTTTGTGCGCTTCGTCTGTTCTCTTGTCAGCCTCCCTCTTCCCCGCAGACCCGACAGCAACGCCGAAAAAGGCGCCGACCAAGGTACCGACGACACCACCGAAAGCAGTGAGCACTGACGCAGCATCCGACGCCGTCGACCATTTTAGCACCGAGACCGAGAACGCAAACGTCATAACGATTAGACCTGAAATCACGATCCAGAACCCATAATGATACTTTTCCGAATCATCCTTTTGTGTACCCATACAGTCTTTCACCGTTTCAGAAGGTAAAGCGAGTTTTATTTATAACTTTCTATGACGGCAAAACGTGCATCATCCCGATCAAAAGCTGTCCTCCAATTGGTTCGCGCTGCCAAAAGCAATCGCGCGCTAAATGAACAATCCGAACAGCAAAATGAATACAGAAATCGCCAGAGCAAGTACTGTTCGCACAACAAATGCCGTGTATTCGATATACTCTCCCAACCCTACATAAATAAGGTCGCCTTCCTTCGCATCTTTTAGATAATACCACATATAAAGCAAGATAAAGACAACCAACGCTGCGCCAAGAATGGTTACTTGGACGTTCATTTAACTCAAGCAGTCTATGGAGAGCTAGGGAATTAAGATTTGCGCGCGAAATCTATTTTACGTGATGCCATCCATGTTCTTCGTAGATTTTCCTGCCTTTCTCAGACACCAGAAAGCCAATGAATTTCTTAGCTAATTCCTTGTTCTCGGAGAAGGCTATCACACCTATTGCTGTGCTCCTATGCACTTGAAGGTCTTTCGGCAACTCTATAATATCCATGGTTTTCATATTCATGTTCTTGAACGCATCCCATCCCAAGATTGCATCCACCTTTTTCGTGTTGATAAGCGACATTAGTTCCCCGCATCCATCGGCATAAGCAACCGTGTTCTTCCTGATTTGTTCAGTAAGACCCGCTTTAGTCGCCAAATCATCCCACACTCCCGTCAGGCAACCGCTCACGGAGACCCCAACACGAATTCCTTCCTTTGCCAAATCAGATATGGACTTTATCTTCTTGGGATTGCCAGCCTGCACAAGAATCGCAGAGATCCTTGAACCAAGGCTTCTTCTTGTTTCTTTAAGAACTAACCCTTTCAATTGTGCATGGTCAAGAATATACTCTGAACCACAAGTTAACGAATCGCCCTCTTTGGTTCCTGCGATTTCCTCCATGAGGTTTTCAGCTTTTCCAATAGTAAACTCAAATTCTGTTCCATATTTTGCTTTGAATTCCTCAGCGCATTTCTTTACAGGAGGTGCTACTGCACCAGCAGAAAAAACATGGAGATGGTTTTGTTTTGACATATCGATTCTCCACCATAAACTATGTGTGTTGATGTTTAGGTCTGCAATTCCTTGATTCTCTCTTCGACCGCCTTAAGCTCCTTCCTCAACTCATCTGCGTAGCGCTTCAGCTTCTCAGTCTTCTCAGCCTTGGTTAGGAAGCGTCTGCGATAACCGTGTTCATGCCCATGCATGCTGCACCCACAATAGCTATCATGTCTTCCATGATGCATGCCACAACCACATTCCTCGTCCATGTTTTTGTTTCACCTCATTTTTCGGGTTAACTATAAAAAATAAAGTATTTAAACTATCAAGTTTATAGCATAATAGTTGCTACTGAAAACGAAAGTGACCAGAATGCAAAACAAGAATGAAGTAGTCTGCTATTGCCCACTTGAAGGAATCATAGACGTAATCAGCAAAAAGTGGGCACTTCTCATCATAAACGCCATCGGAAATTACGGCAGCCTCAGGTTCAACAGACTCACAGAAGAGCTGCGCGGCATCAGCCCAAAAACTCTGGCAGACACTCTTAAACAACTCCAAAATGAACAGTTGATCAAAAGGACATCATTCGCCGAAATCCCACCACGTGTCGAATATTCATTGACGAAAGACGGACAAGGTCTAAGAGAAGCAGTCGTACCTATTCTCAAATGGGCGGCAACGAGGCAAGGCTCAAAGAAAGAATGCTCCTTAACCTACCGGAAAATGCCCGCACACAAAATAAGAGATAACAGCCAAAAGACTACGTAGCTTGAATGGCTTGCAGGATTGCGAGCATCAATTGCTCATAGCTAAGAGATAGTGCTCACGCGGAATGCAGATGAAGCGTCGTCAACATCAAGGAATCTTCACCATCTTATACCCTGAACTCATCTTCCAGACTCTTGTATGGAAATTCTATGCACACACATCATCAGAAGGCTTCAAGAATCAGCCACCCATCCTTAAACTCCCAACGCCTCTTACGATAACGCGCGCTAGCGAAGAGCTGTTGAATATTGATTTTGGTTTCACAATTGTTAAAGAATCTGGTATGAAATGGCTCTTTCGAGGAATAGGTCAATGGCTGACTATGTAGATACGGGACTGAAAATGGGGATATCGATGTCAAAGCCTGTGCTGGGCTTAGTCTGCCTCTTTTCAGGGATAGCGGTAATACTGCTTCCAGCCCTTCTTGTGTGGATAGTTGGACTGTTTCTGGTGATTCAAGGAGTATTATTGTTGACAGAGCACTTCGGGCAAGAAAGATTGGTGACCCCAAAGACCACTTCTGCTGGAATCTATTGCCACAGCTGTGGAGCAGGAAATGGAGAAGAAGCAGTATTCTGCAAAAGATGTGGAACCAAGCTTTCGCGAACCGAGCAAGTCGTCGTTGCGCAACCAAAAGAAGCAATTCAACCAGCAATCCAGTAATCCTGAATCGAGGCAATCAATTGAGCGATTCAGAGGCTAAAGAAGAAGAGAAACCTGTCAAGCCTGAGAAGGTAGCAGAAGACACTGGAAAGCTCGTTGGAAAAGGTCTTCAGAAAGCATGGAACGTTACGAAGAGCTTTGGAAAGGGAGTAATAAACACCATAGACAAAAGCGAAGAACCAAAGGAAACCACAACGTGTCCACACTGTTCCGCTTCAGCTACCTCAGATTCGAATTTCTGCGCCAGTTGCGGAAAGAAACTAGTCAAGAAATAAACAAGAGCTTAGTCTACAAATAATCAGACAACACTGAGCTTGAGCGCTTCTAAACCCGATACCATTTTTCTTCATTGAACCCGAATGTCAAGTATAAACTCAGCAGTTGGATTAGGGATAGAATTTCTATGCACGCACACCAAGCATTCTTGAAAACGTCTTGCTCGTCAACTGCGCCTCTGAGATCTTGCCAACTTGTTTTGCTTCGGGTTATTTTGTTATGAATGTGGTTCCGTGCTTGTTGAATTTCATTTCTATCTGGTCGAGAATGTCTAGTCTACCTAGTATATAGGGAACGTTTTCGATGATGGAGAAAGCAACTCTTGCCTCGAACGCGCGGTTGCCAATTCTTATTCTGAGTTTATGAATTCGGATCTCTATGGATTCGCTCGTAGCTGTCTTCACGTAAGATTGCTGACCGCTTTCGAAGGCTATGCCAAGAATGTCGCACAGGCTTTTCGGGAATATTGATATAACTGCTCCCGTGTCCACGATGACGTCTATAGCGGTCTCCTCTTGTTTTCCCTGCAGGAAGATTTTGGCAACAGGTATGGTGACTTTGCCAAATGCTTCTGTCTCGATGAGTTTGTAGGGAAAACGGAGCTCGGTCATAGGATGAGCGCTTCTTCCTTCGGAATGAAAGCCAGCGTTGGCTTTGCTTTGGGATACGTTTTCCTAGCCATATCGTAGGCTTGTTTAGCCGTGCTGCCATGCCCTATGACTTTCTTGTTCCAAATAGCCACGTGCTGCCCCTTGTAATCTTCGAAGGCTTCAGGATGCTCAACATACCACAAGAAGTCTTCATCTACTTCCTTAGGGCTCTTCATAAGACTCATCACAATTGCTGCTTGATTATTGACTGCTACCTAAAATAAATACCTTAAGCCAACACCGCCTCACGAAGCCTCTATAGTCCTTAGGAGACTGAGCACATCTGTTTGTCGGGCTCTTTTTGTTAGGTATTCGTTGTCCAGTTTGCCTGCTCGTCTCACGAGCACGCTTTCCAGCGTCTCCCTCGTTAACTGCGCATAGCTTAAACTCATCTTCTATGCACTTGCTTAGAAATCTCATCCAGCCAACCCAAAGAGCTCCTACAATTTCTTACATCGGTAAACAAATTCTAAGCAACTTTTCTGATGATGTGCAATCCAACTATGGTCAGCATAGAACCCACTGGTAAACAAAGGATTGAAGGGAGCCATAGATCCCAAAAAGACTTGACCAAGACATCAGCAGTTGGATTCTCCGTATTGTAGAGGATATCAACCTCCTGTCCAACAGAGTAAGAGGACAGACCTCCAACCGAGCTTCGCGCTGTAACCTGCTCGCCAGTTCTTTGGTCAGCAAACTGAAACACCGGGAAAGCAATCCTATAAGAACCAGTTTCCGAGTCATACCCTTTCTCCCAGTAGATATCAACAACAACAGCTCTAGCTTCTGAGCACCTACCCAAGAAATCCAGCCGCGCATAGGTAAAATAGACGCCTATACCCAAAAAGAATGCGCCCACCACGGCAAAACCCACGCCAACAAGCTTGGATTTCAACAAATTTCTCAACACTTCTCACTCCCCTTTGCATAGATAACCAAGCGATTGAGCAACATCTTGCTCACTATCGATTTGTTCAAACATGTTAGCAATTCTCATTTAATGTCATGGACCTTGAGATGAAAAGCCTTTCGTGTGCGCGCAGAGTGCGCTCTACGAGTCGTTTCAAAGCTGCATATGCAATTTGCGGAGAACCAAAAAAAGGAGAAAATAAGCTAAGAGCCTTTCACACTTGATATTCGTATTCAATGAACATATTCAACTGAGTCATGGTCCCATGAAACCTCTGCCCGTGCCTGTGATTGGAAATCCAAGATTGGGATCAGTTGTGGTGCCTTCTTCAAAGAGGAAGCTTCCAATCATATCCGCATAGTTCTCGCTCGCAGCTGTTACGAAACCGTGAGCCCTGTACTTGAAGGTGGCAAAGTTCCAAACCCCCTTGTCATATCCCGAGACCCAACCGTCTCCCAAATCAATATAGAACTCTTCAAAGAAATGCTCAACTTTGCCCACAATATAGTTTTTCTCCCAGTTTTCCCAAAAATAAACAGTTCCTTCGATATCCCCGGTTATTTGTCCCTTCCAATACACATATTCACCAGGATGATTCGGACCGGCTTCAGCGTATTCATCAACTACAATGACCTGACTAAATTTAAGAGTCTTTGCCGAAACTGTTGGCATCAATACCATTGATAGAAGCGCAACCATGCACGCTATGAGCGGCGCCAATAACATCTTTCTCATCTCTCTCACCTCCATTCAGCTAGCAAACAGACTGAAAACAGCACACCAGCTGCCCAAACTCACTCCATAAAGTCCTCACTACTATAAGCGAATTATGAAACAAAATTCTAGAACATTGTGAGCACATTGATAAAATGCCATTCCAAACTGCATTAACCTTAGCGCGCGCTCTAAAGAATTTCTGTGCACACACAAATCACGGTGGTTGGGCATGTCGCCCCGTTGCGTGGGCAGAATTTACCTGACGTCATTAGTTTTTGGTCGGATGGAAATCACAAAAAAATAATACGTTGGTTGGCCCTGATTCGCCATAAGCGCACGATTTCAGCTATAAAACTCCTTTGCTTCAGTTGTCTTAATGCAATCCCTTTTCCATACGCTTCACGACGCCGCTTACCACCCTTTTGGCAACTGATCCTTTAGCTGCTTGTTTAGCGGCTGACAACCTGTCTGAAATCGACCAATGTTGCTGGATTTTTTCATTCTTGAATTCGTATGTGCATATACCCGGCACTTCATATTTCATGCCATCCAAGGTTTTTGCCTCAAAAGTAAACTGGCTAACGGCTTTGTTTCCCTTCGCTATGATCCCAATTCCTGCGTCTTTAAACTTTAAATCTCTACCGACCTTTGCCATCCATTTTAAGTAGCGTTTCCACTCCTCCTTACCCTTGAATGTACCCTCATTGTTGACCCAGACTGCATCCTCTGCAACAAAGGAAAGCGCCTTTTCCACATCCGCTTTCTCAAGCGCCGCCCGCCAACCACGTATGACACTTTCAATCTTTTCCTCAGACATCTCACTCACCCCCAACAATGTCTGTTCCCAGTTCAACTTGTGACGGTATATAATTTGCGCTTCTTTTACGTTCTCATAGAAAACACACGCGCGGTTTGGGGTTCGGGTTGGTTAGATAGAAATTCCATGCCCACACACCGCAGGTTTTTGGATTCTTTGCCTTGACATGCATTTGTGAAATAGCGTGCGTACCATATAGAGCGCGTGCTAGGCAGAATTGATATGAAAGTGTTCTTAGTGCTCCTCAGAAACTTCTAAGGATATGGGAAATATTCGCTCTTTTTCTGGGTACTGCTCGAAGGCTGCATCGATTTTTCTCTCTGTTGAATAAAGAGCAGAAGAACCATAGCAACTATCACTATAAGCGATTGAACCAAACCCACAACTGCACTTTCAGCAGAGAAAAAGACATGAAAGTAAATCGTGTCCAGAGTGACATAGGCTATCAAGGCTATGGCAACCAACACGATCAACACTCTGGCGAGGCGTTGAGTACGCCTTTTCAACAGTCCCTATCCACTCCCTACCTCAGTTGGAACACACAACGACCAAACCATGAGCGCTAGCATCATCCACACACACTTATTGAAAGTTGAAGATTCTAAAATGGCATAAGAGTCATCTATTTTCCTTCCTCACCCATAAACCGTACGCAAGCATAACTGCTCCTAACACTGCCATCCCAACCCCCAATAATTGCAGGAACTGTACAAGAAACAACTGCTCTTCAAGGAATTGAACAGGCGATGGAGTAGACGCCAACGGACCTTTCTACATCGGAGTCATCGAAAAGTGAAGTGTGTGTCCTCGACTTGGATTCATTCTCTTGCACTTCTTTGAAGTTGACTTCGGCTTTGCCTAGAATGGACTATGGGAAGCCGCTTAGTTTGTCACCGTCATGTGATGGGAAAAGGACTATGTGAGCGTGTTTTACACAGCCACCTCGAACGAAGAGGCAGACGAAATCTAGTTCGTACTTCTTCTTTATTTGTTTAGCAACAAGCTTTGCAGCGTTGAAGACAGATGATGTTTCAGCGTCGCCCCAGTCGGGCCAGTAGTGTGCATGCTTTTTTGGGATAATTAGGCAGTGTCACTCAGCGCTTGGATTCGTGTCCAAGATGCCTATTACGTCGTTGTTTTCCATGATTTTCCAAGAAGACAACTCACCTCTAATAATCTTGCAGAAAACGCAGTCTTCCACCGATATGCGACAGTTTCTTGCCAAATCTACACCATCCCTAAATGACTATTGCCCGTTCTATGGCCCCCAACACATTGAGCAGGGTGATGCCTCCACTATCTCCCGCAACTTCCCGTTTTTCTATAATACGTTTTAAACGCCCAAACGCTCAATATACCTTCAGACTTTGAGACGAGTTTACGGTGGTGTAGAATGAAAGCAGGTATATATCCCATCGCTCTTGGTTTTAATGACTGCTACTTGATCCGAGACAAAGAAGTCATTATGATAGATGGTGGAACTCCTCACAGAATAGACACGTTCAAAAAGGCAATTCAAAGCATTTCGATTGAACCTTCAGACATCAAGCTTGTCATTGTGACCCATGGACACGTGGATCACATAGGCTCGCTAAACGATATCAAAAAGCTTACGGGAGCTTCTGTTGTCACTCATCGGTTGGAAAAAGAATGTCTTGAAAGAGGCGAATGGATAGAAAGTCACAAACCCAAAGGCATCGGCGGATGGAGGTGGATGTGGAATAACGTTGGCGTGTCCCTTGTAATGTCCTATTATTCGAAAGCTCCTCGAACAGATATTGATCTGGTTGTCGAAGACGAAGGGCTTTCTCTAGTCAACTATGGAATTAACGGTCAAGTGGTCTACACTCCAGGGCACACTGCAGGATCGATAAGCGTATTGCTCGATTCAGGAGAGGCGTTCGTGGGGGATCTAGCAATGAACAAAATCCCACTTAGACGTACTCCTGGATTGCCCGTGTTAGGATGGAGCCTGGAAAAAGTAAAGGAGAGTTGGAGACGCTTGATAGACCTTGGTACAGAGATAGTCTACCCTGGACATGGAAAACCTTTTCCAATTGACGTGATCAAGAAGGCCATCAGTTGAAACTTCCGTGATGAGCCCGCCCCAGAACTTAATTAAAAACGCAGCCTATTGGGTAACGCTTCTCACATTCTTATGTTTCTAATGGTTAGCGCGCGCTACAATTACATACAACTACAATAAAGAGCGAAAAGCTAGTGTAGCCCCCTTTCCGCACGCGCTATTATGGAGTTCATTATTCTTTTTGCGAACCATCCCTTAGCCACCTGTTTGACTATTGATAGCCTGTCCACAACAGTCCTTAGGTGCTGAATTTTCTCATCGCTGAATTCGTACACACATAGAGTCAGCGCTTCATATCTCGTACCTTCGTACGTGCCCTCGACAATGTGCTCGAAAACAGCCCTATTTCCTTTAACCATGATACCGATCCCAGCGTCCCTAACCCTTTGATTTGGAGTAGTCTGAGTTCCCCAAGTCAAGTAGTGTCTCAGCTCTTCCTTGCCTTTGAATGTGCCCTCAGGTGTAACATAGTCTGCGTCGTCCGCTAAGAAGGAGAGAGCCTTCTCCACATTTTTTCCTTCGATCGCCTTAACAAATTCGCGCATTATACCCTCAATCTTTTTCTCGGACATCTGCCCACCTTCTAAAACTTCGTTACTTTCAATTATTAGCCTACACCTGAATAAGACTTTATGGCTGTGTGAACTTTAGCGCGCGCTATCGAAGCTGGTTGGTTGGATAGAAGTTCTATCCTCCTCAAGCTACGCGGGAAGAGACTGAGTGATTCACTGAATAACGTGCGAGCGAAGCGCGCGGCAAGGAAGCCACGGACATGAGATGAGTATGCTCTTCGTAGCTAGTTACTGCGAGGCTACAGTCACACAGGCTTAAGAGTCTGGGAGTAATAGGGTCAACGGAGGAATGAAGATGAAGGGCATAGTTGTTTATGACACCTCCTACGGGAACACCAAAAAAATCGCAGAAACCATTGCAGAGACACTGAAAGAGTCTGGAATAGAAGTTGACCTCTTCGACGTGAAAGACGTAAAGAAGCTAAGTGCAAAAGACTACAATTTTCTGGTTCTCGGTTCTCCAACCCGATTTGGCACGATGAGCTTTGCAATTAGAGGTTTCTTGGGCAAGGTGAAGAGTGAGGAATGGATGAACAAGCTTTTCGCAGCCTTCGACACTGAAAATCCCGAGAATGTTGAGAAGAAGCAAGGCAGTGCAGGCGAAAAAATCGCTGAAAAACTCAAAGAAAAGAAAATGAACCAACTGCTGCCAGTTCTGAAAGCCCTTGTGTTCGAAATGAAAGGACCGCTCAAAGAAGGCGAAATCGAACGCACAAAAGACTATGCAAGGACATTCGCCACTAAACTGAAGGAACAAAGAGTCTGAAGAACAACTGTTATCCAACCGACCAAACCCTTAAAATCTAATGACTAACCCTGTAAAATGGGCTAATGGCGTTCGTCTCGAAAACTCTTGCCCAGAAACTCCCAGAAACACGCCGTTACCTGAATGAAAACACCGTGATTTTGTGTGCGTGCATAGAATTTCTATCCCAGATCCAACCCATATTCTGCAACACTATCAAGCCTAACGAGTAAAGCCTTAACACTTTTTTAGTTGACATATGAATCAATTGAAGCAATACGGAAATTACGATACACTGTTCAACACAAATCCGCAACCAAGGAACGCAAAAGCAGGAGAAGCATGCGCAATGGGAATGACTTGGTTCAGAGCATTTGATGTGCGCGTTAAGATAATAATCGTACTAGCAAGAAAAAAAGCAGATTAACAGAGCGAGTGCTATGCGCGCCTCAAAGGCAGAATACGTGACATAGGTCCCCAAGCCTATGTCAATCAGGTCACCTTCCTTCGCGTCCTTCAACTTATACTATGCCCAAAACACGGTAAAGAGAATGACAATTACGCTAAGGATGGTTATCCCGAGATTCATCTCATTCAAACAATCTTTGGGAAGGTGGGAAGTTAAGGTTTTCGCGCGTGTCTTTTGTCAGTTAACAGATAATTGCAATTCGTGGAATCCGTGTTTTCCTTTCGACACGCAGAAACTTCGCTCAGGCTGTGGATGAAGGCGCCCATGTAACGCGGTTTTTAGGCAGAAAAAAGGGAGAGAGACTCGTTATTTCTTGCTAAGGTTTCTTGCGCTTGAACGTCAGGATGATTGCTCCGATAGAGACTACCAGCACGAGTATCAACAGAATGTACAGTGGAGTCGTGTTCTGTTTTTGGGCTTCTGTCCATCCAGGCGGAAGACTTGCTTTCACTGTTCCTACGTCAGTCTTGATGGTTGCTACATCGCCTTGAATTGATGTCACCGTTCCCGTGATTGTGCGTAAAGTAGTTTGGATTGTGGCAATATCTCCGTCGATTGAAGTAACCCTCAGCTGAAGATTGCTTATGTCTGTCGTAATTGTACCTATGTCGGTGTGAACAGTTGCCACTGTGTTGTTTAGAGCAACGAGCTCTGCATTTATCTTGCTAACGTCAACCTGAACTGTCCCTAGATCGGTTTGGATCGTCGCTACTGTTCCGTCAATTGCCTTGATTCTGCCGTTGATCATGGTCACGTCTTGCTGTACAGATCCAAGAACGCTATTGATCGTTACTACTGTTCCGTCAATTGTATCGATGTTCGCATCAATTGTGTCTACATCTGTTCGAATCACGCCTATAACGGAATCGATGGTAGCTGTTCTTCCTTCAATACTGACTAGCTTCGCATTGATGGCATCAAGTTGCACTTTGATCAAGCCTGTGTCTGTCTTTAATGTCCCGACAGTTCCGTCGATGTTCACCAATAAAGCGTTTCGTCCAGTCAGCGTTGAGCTTAATAGGAAACTCTCGAGCGCCACTCCTCTAAGTGTAAGATAGCCTGCTTCAACAACCAGTGCATACATGCCTGGAAAGGCGTCTGCTGGCACTGTGTAGGGTATTCGGTAGAGCCCCGTCCCGACTTGTGTCACTTTGGCGCTCAAGTCTTCATAGATGGTTCCGCCATAGTACAGCGTGACTGTAAGCTCTGAATCAATAGGTTTCCCTAAACTGGAAACCAAGATGTAGAATTCAGCCACTTCGCCTCTGAAATATATGGAACCAACTTCAACCGAAACTTCCAATGTCGTTCTTGCAACCGTCACATTAGCCGTAGCAGTGAAGTCTAAACCTTCGTTGTCAATGACTGTTAAAGCCACCGTGTAGGTTCCACCCGCAGCGTAGACATGAGACGCTGTAACGCCACTTGCGGTATCACCGTCGCCGAAACTCCACAGATAACCGACGATAGTTCCATCTGGGTCATATGAAGCGGAACCATCGAAGCCCACTGTTTCACCCACGTATGGGTCTATCGGCGAATAGGTGAAGGAAGCAACAGGATGTCTGCTCTTCAGCCAGTCAATCATATTGTTAGCGAGTCGCAGATTATCAGCATATCCAATGTTCCAATCGATGATCGTATTTTCATCAGCAATGCATATCACTGCTCCCGCTCCTGTTTCCGAAACTGCGAACAAAATGTTCTTGTATGAGTCTCTGATTAGGCCTTGAGCTGGCAAACCAACGTAAAGCTTGCACGGTGAATCAAAGTAAGCGGTTTTAACTCCTTCAGTCACCTTGTGGGGAGTAATGTCATTGGTGTACCCCCAATACCCTCCCCAATCCCAAGTTATGCCAGCGAATCTCGTGAGGTCAGAGTAGATGTACGGCGAGTCATCGCCTATGACTAGGAGCCCGCCCCCATCGAGTACGAAGCTTTGTATCGCAGAGATTTCGTCTGAACTGTAGTAGTTGCGTGCTTGGGGGATAACGAAAACATCGTAGCCTTGCAGCGCCGATGGTGTCAGCGGGCTGACTGTTAATGTGTCGATGATGTAACCTTTGTCGGTCATGTTTTTCACCCATATGTTGTACATGAAAATCGAGTCGGTCCAATGGGTTTGATCAAAGAGGACGTATCCTTTGACAGATTTGACACGTACCGATTTTGTTGCAGCGTTGTTTACTGTGAAGGCTTCTCCAGCCACGGGTTGAACATAAGCAGTCACGTTGTAAGTAGCTTCAACCGTTGGCGTCCAAATGTAACTGATTGTGTGAGAGGTGCCGTTCAGGAAAGCAGGAATAATCGCGCTTTCAACCTCGTTCCCATCTATGAGAAGCGACAGCTTCACATTTGTCTCTGTGTTTAGTCCAATATTATATGCTGTTGCATTTAGCAGTGAAGAGGTGTTCGGTTCCAAGAACACTGGAGCTTCTACGATTGCTGCCAATTCATGTTCATATGAAGTGCCAATTGGAACGTTTGTGTCGGTAAGACGGAGTTCAACGCGGTTAGGATACGGCTCGAAATCCATGCCGATCCATAATCCAGAAACCTTGTCATACCAGAAAGTATATTGATATCCATACATCCCTAAGGGTAATTCCCAACAGTCGATTGGATATATGCCCACCGGGACTACCTTGCTACCACTGACAATTGCCACGCCATTGAGGAGATTCACTTGGGAGCCTACGTTGATGTCAGTTTCTATCCATCCTGGATACCACATGCCATACCATGCACCGCTCTCTACGTATCTAGTCATCGTGTTGACGATCATCCAGCTTGTGTAATTGTATCCGTAGCGGTCTCTTATCGTTAGCGTAACGTAGATTTTGTATGGCTCAACGTAGTGATCGTAAGTCAGGCTCCAGTATTCTGTGCCTACTATTCGACCTGTATCGTCATAATAGTTCGCTGCGTAGCTTGCCCACTGCCCTTCAATGGGGCTGATCAACGGAAAAGCAACCGTTACAAACCGTGTCAATTTATTGTTATGTTCGAATTGCTCGTCTGGAACCGGTGGAGCATAAGCTGTTAAATTGTACGTAGCCTCTGCAGGCTGGACCCAGTTGTAACTAATATTGAATGCCGAACCACTTAGAAGTTCCGGAGTCACATCAGACTTGACGACGCTCCCGTCGATCAGAAGCTGAATCTCCACATCGGTTTCTGTGTTCAATCCCTTGTTGTACACCGTTGC
>Ga0315309_1000962_pt1 | contig 17498 bp, 15 predicted proteins | sample TDP4_MG_FD_203080 | JGI IMG/M metagenome (GOLD analysis project Ga0315309, IMG submission 203080) | Freshwater sediment microbial communities from Lake Towuti, South Sulawesi, Indonesia - TDP4 | ecosystem: Environmental > Aquatic > Freshwater > Lake > Sediment | place: Indonesia: South Sulawesi... | reverse complement strand
CAAGCATAGCAGAGACGGCTGATCGCGTTCTCCAATTGAAAGATGGATTGATTGGGGGCGTAAAGAAAGGAGGTTTACGATTATGAGGTGGAAGAGAATTTTCTCTATGGCTTCTGAAAACATGAAGCAACGAAGGCTTAGGACTTCCTTAACCATTCTAGGCGTGATCATTGGGATTTCAGCTATCATAGCTCTAGCTTCGCTTGGGGAGGGGTTCCGCACAACCGTGAAGACTCGGATGGAGCGGGGCTTTGAGCTAGACGTTTTGACGGTCATACCTGGAACCCTATTTGCAGGATATAGACCCCAACGCTTTACAGAGATAGAAGTGAAAAACGTGAGTCAAGTTGCCAATGTTTCTATTGCTACACCAATTATGCAGATAGGCAACGTAACATTGTACAAAGGGAACGAAAAAGTCAGTGCATTCGTCGCTGCAGCGGTTAACTTTACCGAGTTTCAACAAGTCTTCTCCGATAGATTCCGTTTTGAGGAAGGCGGAGTGCCCGAACACGTTGGAAACGACACTCTCGTTTTAGGTCACAAGGTTAACTATCCAAATGAAGCAGAACCTGCTTTTGCTCACTTCAACGACACGGTCACAGTAACTCTGGGGAACATTCCAATATCTTATCACCCATATGTTAAACTTGAAAACTATAGTTTCACCGTTGCCGGAATATTACAAAAGACAGGCACACCGGGGTTAACGAACTTCGACTATTGGGCTTTTATACCCCTAGATACCGCTAGAAAAATTTATGGAACTAACAGCTCAGATTTGATCTTTGTTAAGGTCCCTAACCCCGAGTTCTCTGAAAGTGTTGCGGAGGACATTGAAGACTTGTTTCCTCCATACCAAATCACTGTGCTTGTGCCGCTTTCCTTCATACAGCAAGTTGATTTCATATTGAACGTGATTGAGATTTTCCTCACTTCCGTAGCCTCCATCGCTCTTCTCGTCGCGGGAATCGGGATAATGAACATAATGACCGTTTCAGTGATGGAGAGAACCCGTGAGATAGGGATACTGAAAGCCATAGGAGCGAAGAACAGAACAGTCTTAACCATGTTTCTAGCTGAAACCGTACTGATAGGACTCGCTGGCAGCCTGACGGGCGTACTGACCGGCTATGGACTTGCCCACGTCCTGAGTTATGTTTTGTCAGGCTTCTTCACGCCACGACATGGCTCGGCTTTTCAGACCCCAGAAACCCCAGGCATGTCCATCAACCCCGTCTTCTCCCTCCCATGGACTGTGGGCGCCATAGTTTTTGGAACACTGATTTGTATTCTATTCGGCTTGTATCCAGCGAGGAAAGCAGCGAAGCTGGACCCTGTAGAAGCACTGCGATACGAGTAAAAGTTGAGTTAAACTTTACCCTTCTCTCTCTTCTTTTCTGTTCTGTAGTTTACTCTACTCTCTACTCTTTACTTTACTTAGCTACACTCGCCTCTCTACTCTGCTCTCTGCTCTCTACTCTCACACAAAACAAAAAACGAAATACTATAACCCATACACGAAAAAACTCTCAAACAACACTGTCTGTCTCTGTGTGTCTGTCTGCATTTGTGTATGTCTCTGTATGTCTATCTGTCAACGCTATTTGTATTCACGATATTCAGCCAATCCCTCATGTATCTTGTTTCTGACAGATTCTATCTGTCCTTTTGTTCATGGTTAAGAAAGAAGTTTGCACGCGCAGTAGGCTGGGGGCCCTTGAGAGTTTCCTGGAAATTGTTCTAGTAGTTTCTTTCACTAGGCTTTTATGTATAAAATTGTTACATATACTGGTTCAATTGGGGAAGGAGGAGAAAATGAAAGATAAAAGGGAAATTGTACCGGTGAAGACAATCGTTGTAGCTGTCATAGCGGTTTTCTCGGTCTTCTCATCAGCAGTGCTGGCGGAGTACCCAAAAACAGGATATTGGATCCCTGGGGAGTTTGCTCCTCAAGAAGCTATGTGGATACAATGGCCCGACTTTAGGCAACCCCCCATTTTAAGGGATTATGATCCTAGGATAGGCTGGTACCATGATCCCCAACCGTATGTCGACGTTTTCGTACAATATGTGCGGGAGCTTCAGACGGAAGGTACAGTGAAGATCATTGTTCGAGACGCCTTGGGAGAAGAGTTGGCGAGGGGAAATCTCACGCAAGCTGGCGTGCCACTTGTCAATGTCATTTTCCATCAGTTGCCATACGACGATATTTGGGCCCTCGACAACTTTGGCCCCTTCGTTGTAAAAGATGGGAAACTGCATCTGCTCAATTTCGGTTTCGACGCCTGGAATGACCCTGATTATGGACCCTATGAACGGGATGACGACGTTCCCCTGGAGGTTGCAAAACAGCTTCACATAAAAGTCACAAGCGTAACATATGTGGATCCCACCGATGGTACAACAAAACCTCTGATCTTTGAGGGCGGTGCATTCGAATCTAGCGGTGAAGGAACCATTGTAGCCTCTTGGTCGATAATTGTAGATAGAAATCCCAATTTAGATCAACCACAAGCAACGCGGATATTCAAAGAGATAACCGGCGCACACACCGTTATTTGGATAGAGAATAGCAACGCTGAATCAGTGGGCTTACCCTATGGTTTTTCAGCGTGGGATCACACGGACGGCTACATGAAATTCTATGCCCCTGGAAAAGTGGCTGTCATAAGGACAGCATGGGCACAATCCAGTGCAATGATTGCAGAAGCCAGAACAAAGCTCGAAGCGGCAGGATGGACCATTACCGATTTCAGCGCAGACTGGAACTTCATGAACCACGTTGTCTTTGGCAACAAAGTAATCGCTATCTACGGGCGAGGAGCCCCGCGAATGCCAGGTGAGACCACCGCGTCAAATGTCCAAAAAGGCAGAGTGGAACTGCAAAAACTCTACCCCGATAAAGAGATAGTTATATTCGACGGAAGCACATTGCTGTTCCTGTGTGGCGGAGGCATCCACTGCGTCACCCGTTGGCAACCAGTCGTCTAACCCATCATCTCTCGCCAGCAGACCATGGCAAGGCTGGAAAAATAACCGGCCTCCCCCCCATTTTTTAATGCGCGCGCATGTGTGAGAGTTATAGTTTATAGTATTTCGTTTTTTGTTTTGTGAGAAAAGGTAGGTAGGTAGGAGTAGAGTAGTAGGAAGAGAGAGAAGGTTAAACTTTACCCTTGAAGTTCCAGTTGTCTGTGGCAAATTTTTCTCTGCGAAGTTTTTCGGCGAGGTCTTGCTCGTAACTCGTCAGCTCTCCTTCTATGAGTTGGATGTTCAGAGCCCTTTGAAAGCCCGTGACTAATGCTTGACATGCCTCTTCTGTTGACACGGTTGATCCAAGCTCCTGTTTAATGGAAGTCAATTTTTTCTCTGCTATGTTCAAAACATCCGTGAGGTTTTGGGCCCACTGAACCCTGAGAAACGTAAACATCTTCTCCAAGTCTAGGTCCAACAAGAATGATCCGTGTTGAAGTAGCACGCCTCTCTTACGACACTGGGCGCTTCCAGAAAGTTTCCTTCCACTTATTGTGAGATTTGGACAATGCTTCGGGTCTCCAAGGTTGAAATCTGCTCTCACACCCAAGGTTTTAGCTGCTTCAACGAGACCACTGCATATTAGATGGTAGCCGCCCACCACATCATCTGACCCCAAATCCTTCTCGCTCACCACCACGCTGTAGGTTATCTCGCCGTCACAGTCGTGGTAAACGGCTCCACCACCAGAAATTCTCCTCACCACGTCAACTCCATGTTTTTTGCAGTTCTCTACTTGGGTCTCTTGGAAAAGGTCTTGGAAGCGGCCAATGGAAACAGCGGAGGGCTTCCACCGATAGAAGCGTATGGTGTTCGGCATCTCCTCCTCTATTCTAGCTTTCATGATGGCTTCGTCGATAGCCATGTTTGTGAATGCATCCCTAACCTCTAGTTTCAGCAGTCTCCAGATGCTCATTTAAATCCACTTGACATACACGGATAACTCGTTAATTTTGGTTTCGAGTTTAGAAATTATTCGTAACGCGTGCCTATTCCTTTTTTCGTGCAAGCATTTTCTCAAGCGTTGGTCGCAGTTTTTCGTTTTCCGCTTTAATCCGTTCTTTTCCCAAGGCTTTCAACTGTTCCGTCAGTTCCTTAATGAGGTCGGCGAACTTCACCCCTTCCGCCGCAGACACGTATTCAACCCTGAACCTCTCAGGGCTAAGCCCCAACTTTTCCAACATCATTTTCAAGGCGTCCGTTCTTTTCTTCATCCACACATTCCCCGAAATGTAGTGACAGTCGTAGGGAAGGTGACAAGCCGCTACAAGCACCATGCCAGCGCCAAGTCTAAAAGCCTCCAGAATAAAATCTTTGTCCACACGCCCCGAACACATAACCCTTATCGCTCGATGGGTAGGAGGATACTCAAAGCGACTGGTGCCTGCAAGATCAGCGCCTGCGTAGCTACACCAGTTGCACAGAAAAGCCAGTATCTTGTCCTCAGGATTTTCCTCCAAGGCTGATTGAATCTGCGACAAGATTTGGATGTCTGTAAAATGCATCTGGGTGATGGCGTCTGATGGGCACTCAGCGACGCAGGTGCCGCAGCCGTGACACATGGCTGTCGTAACTCGGGCAGGTTCTCCCTCGGGAGCTTTTATGGCTCCGTAGGCGCAACGCTGCGAACAGATGCCGCACTTCACCTTTGTGTTTCTGCACTTGTCTGGGTCCACCACCGCTATGATGGGTTCGATCTTCCACTTCTCTTGGGATAGAATTGTTGCGGCTCGTGCCGCGGCTCCGCTCCCCTGAGAAACACTGTAAGGTATGTCCTTCGCTCCCTGACAGCATCCAGCCAAGAAAATCCCGTCCACAGGCGTGTCTAATGGCTTCAGCTTTGGATGGCTTTCCATGAAGAACCCGTCGGCGCCTCTAGTTACGCTTAAGATTCTCGCCATCTCATCAGTGCCCTTGCTGGGAACCGCAGCGGTGGAGAGAACCACCAGCTCTGCCCCTATCTCGATAGGCTCTCCCAGAGTCATCTCCTCTGTCCGTATAGTCAGGTTCTTGGTCTTCGGATCTTCTAAGATGTGCATTGCCCTTCCTCGAATGAAGTTGATTCCTAGCTCGCGGGCTCTCTGATAGAATTCTTCGTAGCCTTTGAAGTGGGCGCGCAGATCCATGTAGATTATGTAAACCTCTACATCGTCCTTGTATTTCTCCTTCAACAGAATCGAGTTTTTCAGAGCGTACATGCAGCAAAATCCGGTACAGTAGGGGTACTTGTTCACATCCCTTGAGCCCACACATTGAATGAAGGCTACACTGTGGGGCTTCTTGCCGTCTGAGGCCCGCACAACCTTTCCCCCTGTTGGACCAGCCGCCAAGATGAGTCTCTCAAACTCTAAAGCCGTGATGACGTTGTCGTATCGACCGTAGCCATACAGGCTGTCGTCGTAGGGTCTGTAAATGTCGTATCCCGTCGACACTATTATGGCTCCAACTTCGAGTTCAACTTCTTGCGGCTTCTGGTCGAAGTTGATGGCTTGGCGGGCACCACAAGCATCAACGCATTTGTAACACTCGATACAGTGGTCCATGTTGATTGTGTAAACGAGGGGAACAGCCTGATCGAAGGGAACCGAAATGGCTTTCCTCACCCCCATGTTCTCGTCCCACTCGTTCGGATACTCTATGGGACAGACATCTCGGCACTCGCCACAACCAGTGCAGTTCTCAGCTATCACGTATCTCGGATTCTTCCGAATTTTCACCTTAAAGTTGCCCACATAACCTTCAACACTGAGGAGGTCAGCATACGATATTATTTCGATATTAGGGTGACGGGAGACATCCACCATCTTTGGTCCTTCGATGCAGATGGAACAATCCAATGTTGGGAAGGTCTTGTCCAACTGAGCCATGTGACCACCAATGCTCTCACTTTTCTCAACAAGATACACTTTGAAACCCATTCCCGCAAGGTCCAACGCAGCACTAATTCCTGCAATTCCTCCGCCCAAAACCATAGCCTTGTTCGTCACAGGAACCTCGATGGTGTCAAGACCTTGAAGCAGTCTCGCCTTCGCCACCGCCATTTTTATGATTTCTTTCGCCTTTTCAGTAGCTTCCTTCGGGTTGTTTGGGTGGCACCATGAAGAAAACTCTCGGATGTTGGCCATCTCGAAGACGTAAGGGTTTAGCCCCGCCTCTGCAATGCATCTGCGGAAGGTTGGCTCGTGCATGCGTGGCGAGCAAGCGGCAACGATAACCCTGTTGAGATTGTACTCCTTTATCCCCTTCCTAATCTCATCTTGCCCCGGATCAGCACAGGTGTAGCGGTTATCCTTTACGTAAACCACGTTTGGCAGCTTGCGAGCGTACTCAACCAACTCGTTTATGTCAATGACACCAGCAATGTTGAGACCGCAGTGGCAGATGAAAACTCCTATCCGAGGTTCTTCCGACATTTAACTTGTCCTCCAAGCAAGCCTTTTTTCTACGCTCTCTTGAGCTTTAGCCGTACCTTTGGCCCGCAACTCCTTAGTCATCTCTTTGGTGGACGTCAGCTTTTCGAGAGCCTTGTTCCAAGCTCCTGAGCGAACCGGAGTGTGGCGTATGTAGGTCCTCTGAAACTCTAACGCTTCCTCCACCGGACAAACGATCTTGCAGGCGCCGCAGTAAACGCAGAACAACTCGTTTACGTGCACCTTTCCGTCCTCTTCTGAAAGGTAGAGGGCTCCAGGAATCGGGCAAACGTCCAAGCAGTCTCTACAGCCCTCTGGACACTTTTCACGGTTTATCCGTATGATCCCGTGAAATATTTTTCGAACGCGAATGGCACCCTTTGGACATTTCACTTCGCACAGGCGACAGCACGGGCATAGGTCCTTCTTTATTTCCACGTCCACCTTGAGCTTTTCTTTGTCTGGTCTGGACTCTATGTCCTTAACCTCTTCGCCGTCTGGTGTTCGAACCGTAACCTTGATGAGATTTAATGGGCAGGCTTCTTCGCAGTCTACACAACCCACATCACATTTTGTTGTGTCAACTTCAATTTCGCGGAGGAGCTGGGGGAAACTTTCAGTTTTTATTACGGGGATTGCGTGTTCTCCGTCGACTCTCACCTTTAGCGCTCCGAAGGGGCAGATGGACTCGCATATGCCACAGTAGTGACACTTCTCCTCGCTCACATCGATGGTTGGGGGCTTTGCCTTATCTCCCTCCGCCTTAGGAACCTTTTTGATTTCGATGGCTTCCCGAGGGCATATTTCCTTGCAGATTCCACAACCCGTGCACAAAGTTTTGTCCAGAGTCAGGGAGTAACGCTTTGCGTGCATGACCCTCTCAACAGCGAGTTCATTGTCAGTCTCGTTTTTCAGCAGTTTCATCGGCATTATATGTCCACCACACTGAGGAGCGCACGGTAATTCCTTTTGGAGTAATTAAGCGTTGTAAATCTCTTATTTATATTTAATTGGCAACCGCGCCACGTTTCAGTAGGACTTAAGAGAGCCGAACTCTCCAGTGTTTGCTAAGGAGAAGTGGTTTATGGAACGGATCACCATGGCTCATGGAGCCGGCGGAACCGTCATGAGCGAGCTGATCAAGGAGCATGTGCTGAGACATCTTGGAGGAAGTCGTGCTGAGGTTCCGTTGGAAGCGCTGGACGACGCGGCTGTAATAGACGACATAGTCTTGAAGTCAGATTCGCACGCGGTAAAACCTATCTTCTTCCCTGGCGGAGACATCGGCAGACTCGCAGTAGCAGGTACGATCAACGATATTGCGGTGATGGGCGCAGAGCCTGTTGCTCTCACGTGTGGCTTCGTCTTGGAGGAAGGGCTTCCGATAGCCGACCTAGAGAGGATTCTCGAGAGCATGAGCGAAACCTGCATGGAAGCAGGCGTCCATATCATCACCGGCGACACAAAGGTCGTGGAGAAAGGAGCCCTAGGAGGATGCGTCGTCAACACCTCCGGCATAGGCAGACGAAACGAGGCTCTGGAAAGAAACATCGAGGAGGTGAAGAAGTATCGCTCCTTTGATGCCCGCTGGATCCTCGACTCCAACCTAAGGAATGGAGACAAAATCATCGTTTCAGGTACCCTAGGAGATCACGGACTAGCCGTGTTGTCGTCTCAAGAAGGATATGACTTCGGAAGCCAAATCATGTCTGATGTCACCCCTCTAAACAAGCTTGTCATGAGGCTTTTGAATGTGGGAGGAATAGTGGCAATGAAAGACCCGACGCGAGGAGGCTTGTCCAACTCGCTGAACGAGTGGAGTGAAAAGTCGCGTGTTGGAATATTGGCGCAAGAAGAGAAAATACCCATACGCGAAGATGTCAGAGCTGCTTGCGAAATGCTCGGCATAGACCCGCTAGAAGTGGGAAACGAAGGAAAGATAGTCATAGGAGTTGTGCCGCAAAAAGCCGAGGATGTGCTGGCAACGCTAAAACAAACAAAAGAAGGGAAGCACGCGCAGATAATAGGAGAAGCAACCGGTCAGTTTAAAGGAGTTGTCCTCGAAACAGTGGTGGGAGGAAAGAGGATCCTCGCACCCCCAATCGGAGATCCCGTTCCGAGAATCTGCTAAACCTCTGTTATTTTGTGTCTAAACCAAATTCTACATGTGCCCTCAATGGAGACAATGCACGCGCCTTTTGGAGTCTCAGGCGTACACGTCTTCATGAAGAGAGGGCATTCGGGTGGCTTTATCTTTCCAATCATAATGAGGTGACAGAGGCAGCCGGGCAAAAGGTCTCGGGAACGTTCAATATTTAGGTTGTACTTTTTCCTCGCATCGTATGGCGCAAACTCTTCTTTTAAAGCCAGCGCTGATGAAGGGAGTTTTCCCAGTCCTCTCCATTGTCCGTCAACTACATCAAAAACTTTCTCGATGAGTTGCTGAGCCTTCACGTTGCCATCCCAAGTTACAGAGCGTGTGTACTCATTTTCCAGTTTTGCCTCGCCGTTTCGTATCTGTTCGAGCAGCATGGAGACAGCGAAGAGAACGTCCAGAGGCTCGAACCCGGCAACTATGGTGGGCATGCGGTAAATCTTCGGAAAAATCTCGTAGGGCTTCATTCCAATTATGGTTGAAACATGCCCTGGAGCAATAAAACCGTCTATGTGCAAGTCGCCTACGCCGAGTAACAGTTCCATGGCCGGAGGAATTAGTCGGTGTGAAACGAGAAAGCTGAAATTTTCAGGCGGCTTGTTCAGGATTTCAATGGCAGTGGATGGCGCCGTGGTTTCAAAGCCGATGGCGAAGAAGACGAAGTCCCTGTTAGGCTCTTTCTCAGCCATTTTCACGGCGTCCCTCACGCTGTACACTATTCGAACGTCTCCGCCAGAAGCCCTCGCCTCTTGGAGCGAAATCCCGGAGCTGGGAACCCGAACTACATCACCAAACGTTGTGAGGGTTACTCCACTAAGAGCCAGCTGTATCGCCTCATCGATCTCGGCAGCTGGAACAACACAGACCGGGCAACCTGGCCCAGCAATCACGTCCACTGTTTCTGGAAGAAGAGTCCTCAGTCCATAATGAGCAATGGTCCATTCGTGGGTGCCGCAGATATGGCAAAACTTAACGCTGTGGGCTGGAGCCAGACTCCTAGTGTGGGTTGCAACTCTCTTAGCCAACGCGGAGTCTCTAAACTTCAACTGCTCCCTCATCAGCGTTATCCTTCTAAACAGCCAACTTCACGCTTTTTATTATGCACTCTCTGCCCCCTACAATGTTCACTACTCCTCCACATTTTGGGCAGTGAAGTGTTGGGGTTGGAACGTGATAAATTGGATCATCCTCGTACTTGAAGTCTCCCTCGTAGCCGCAATTGCTGCACTTCACAACGCCGTCCTTTTCCTCAATGTAGAGTTTTGAGCCCTCCATTATGGTGTCCTTCACTAGTATTTCATATGCGAACCTGACTTGTTCAAGACCCAGAAATGTGAGCTTACCTATGACCAGGTGCACCTCGTCAATCCTCTTTGCGTTGTGTTTCTTCGCCTCTTCAAGAATGCTGTTCACGATCTGGGTGGTCATAGAAAACTCGTGCACTTTCCAACGGCTCCGCACCAATAATCAGAGACTCAGCGCTTTAACCACTTCTCTTATGCCCTCTCCGCTTCTGCAGTTCGTCGCCGCAACCCTAGCCTTTGGGTTTATCCTTTTAACATCTGCCTCCAGCTTCTTGACATCTACTCCCATGGCTCTTGCGAGGTCCACCTTGTTGATGACAACGACATCAGCGTCCATAAAGATGAATGGATGCTTCACCACCATGTAGGGTCCTTCTGTAACGCTGATCACAACAACGCGTTTTTCAGAGCCGAGAGGGAACTCAGCTGGGCAGATGAGGTTTCCAACATTTTCAATGAAGAGAAAGTCGAGGCTGTTTAAGTCGAGTCTCTGAAGCGCCTTCCTCACCAAGTTGGCGTCCAAGTGGCATTCTTTTCCCGTGTTTATTGGAACAACCTCTACGCCGTGTCTCGCAATCAGCTCCGCGTCTATAGTAGTCGTTAAGTCGCCCTTGAAAGCTGCCATTCGATACTTTCCCTTCAACTCATGAACAAGTTTCTCGATGAGGGAGGTTTTTCCCGATCCAATGGCGCCCATAATGTCAATCGCTTTGACGCCGTGTTTTCGCAAGAGTTCTCTGTTCTCTGTCGCCAGTTTTTCGTTTGCCTTGAGGATGTCTGCTTCGAGTTCTATGTCAAAGACCTCTCCTTCCTCAGCCTTCACCACTTCTTTCATCCATTCCACCGTTACGGAGTTAACTGTTCAAATTTGAGGATTTCATCCCAGAGTCGCAGAGTTTCCTCAGCCGCCTCCCTATCAATCACCTGAATAGCGTATCCAGCGTGGACTAAAACGTATTCTCCCACTTTAGCCTCCACCAGCATGACGTTTACTTCTCGGACAATTCCCTGCCCAAAGTCGACCTTCGCAAGGTCTCCCTTAACCTCAAGCACTTTAGCCGGAACTGCGAGACACATTTGTATCACCTGTAAGACATACGCCTAAAATAAATCCATTACGGATGCGCGCGCATGTGTCGTTTATTGCAAGTGATTTTGGAAGAGCTAGGTGAAGGTTGAATATATCTAGAAAAAATTGGGAGGAGGCGAGTGCGCAGACGTAGACGGCAGCTTCAATATCCACGAAAGAACATAAGCCTCAGGATACTTACAGAGAAAAGCGCCATAGAGATTATGAAAAAGTAAACTGACATCGTCAACATTAGGTCTTTCTTTCCCAAACCCGTCGTGAAAACTGTGGCTGTCGTTATCGTAGCTACGAAAAGAAGAGTGTCGATGCGACTGATGTATAAAAGGACTGTTTCCAATGTAGAAAAGTCGTTCCCCGACGGATAATAAGCAAAGGAAAACATCGTCGATACATAGAGCGAGACAAGTGAGACTATCAGAATCCACGTAACGTTTCTTTCTTCCTGCACTGTTTACACCCAGAAACAATTATCAACTGGTTAAATATAATAGTATGCGCGCACGCATTAATGTCTAGCATCAAATATTAATGTAAGTCTTATTTAGAACCTACATCGATGTCAGAGCAGTAAATTATTAGAATTGGCGAGCTGTTGCAACTCGATGGTGGCAAAATGTACATTTGGTTTTTCATCTGTGTACTAGCTGTAATTGCGGTAACACCACTTCATTTTTTGTCAGTTGAACACCTAAAACTTCAAGAAAAATATGGAAAGGAGAAAGGAACCAAAATCGGTGACATTTATGGTCTCATTTCGGGATGGTCGTTCTTCTCCTTTTGGATGGGAATCTGGGCTTCACCTCAGCCCCGATTTACTGTTCCAATTCTTCAAAATCTATCAGTTTCAGTTCCTGTTATCAGTTTCTCGATTCCGCTGTTTCACCTCATAATTTGTACATTCTTCCTCATACCGGGTGCTTGGCTCGCAATCAACGGTGTAAAAGAGACAACCCTAAGAGTGGCAGAAACGCATAGGACGGAGAAAATTGTTACCACAGGGGTTTACTCCATTGTTAGACATCCGCAACATCTTGGCGGATTATTAGCACACGTGGGAATTTCCTTTCTATTATCCGCATGGTATTCCTTGCTCTCTGCTCCCTTGATGGCTGTACTTATCTATCTCATCTCAAGGAAAGAGGAGGAAGAGCTGATTAGAGAATTTGGCAAAGAATATGAAGATTACAAGAAAAAAGTGCCAATGCTAATACCAAGATTAGGAAGGGGATAACAACTAATTGCTGGTCACCATTTTGAAAGGCTAACGGCAACCGCCTGCCCAAAGGAGATTCCTCCGTCTCCCGGTGGCACCAAACTGTGAACAAAGAAGTTGAAACCGGCTTCCTCAACAGCCTTTCTAATGTTTTGCGTGATGTGCTCGTTGTAGGCGACACCTCCGGAGAAACCGATGGCTTTAACGCCCAACCGCTCTGCTTCCTCCACCGCGAGCTGTGCCAACCCTTTGGCGAGGTAGGACTGAACGGAGTAAGCTAGGTCGCCGACCGAGTGGCTGTGTCTTTGGTTGAAAACTTCACGAACCAGAATGGTTGTGTCAACTGTTTTGCTTGCAAGTTTGGGTTCCAAGTTTAACACGTCTCTTCCCCTTGTTGCGGCGGACTCCAGCTTCATTGCTGGTTCACCCTCATAGGTGCGTTCGTAGCATATGCCCAGAACGGCTGAGACCGCGTCTAACACCCTTCCACAACTAGTGGTTTTTGGCACCGACTCCTTTTCCAGCTGTCTAATGATTACCTCAACTTCCTTTTCGCCGTGTGGGAAACGGTTGCTGTTAGATAGCAACCATTCTTCAATGTCCACCATGCTGTGAAGGATTCCGGCAGCCATCCGTAAGGGATAAAGCGTGGCTAGGTCGCCCCCCACCATAGGCTGCGGCTGAAGGTGTCCTAGGCGTTGGAAGCCTTCTGGGTTGCAGTAGAGGATTTCCCCGCCCCAAGCGTTGCCGTCTGATCCGTAGCCGAAGCCGTCACAGACTATGCCTACCATTTCTTGGACGTTGTGTTCGCCCATTAGAGACGCCACGTGAGCGTGGTGATGCTGAACTGGAACAACCGGACATTCAAAATAGTTTCCCAGATCCTGAGCCAGCTTGGTGGTGGTGAATTTCGGGTGCAGGTCGCAGGCGATGACATCGATTTTGCTGTTCGTTAATCTAATCAGGTGGTGTGTTGCTTCTCTCAAGAATTCAAGGGTCTCAAGGTTTTCCACATCTCCAACGTGTTGGGAAATGAAAGCCTTATCCTGCAAAAGCACACACGAGGTCACATTTTCCTCTGCGCCAACGCCTAGAACGCAGTCACCTGCCGAGCGTTTCAGACGGATGGGCTCGGGAGCGTATCCTCTCGACCTGCGAATTATGCTCGGGTTTTCGCTGTGAAGACGGACAACCGAGTCATCACACCTCTGAGCGATTGTTCGGTTGTGAAACAGGAAGAAGTCAACAACGGGTCCAAGCCTTCTCAGGGCTTCTTGATTCTGTTCTACAATGGGCTGGTTTGGAGGGTTGGCACTCGTCATTACGAAGGCGGGTTCACGCGCCCCATCCAACAGCATGACGTGTAGACCAGTGTAGGGAAGCATTACACCGATGTTGTGCAGTCCTGGAGAGATCAGTTCTGATAGGTAGTAGTTTTCGCTTTTCCTTAACAGAACAATTGGTCTGATGTACGAGGTCAGCAGTTCAGCCTCTTCCCGGCTCACATCCGCAAACGACTTTGTAACCTCGAGGTTGCGAGCCATAATTGCGAATGGCTTCTGAGCCCTATGCTTAACTTTTCTCAGTCTTGATATGGGTTTGGAAAGGGTTGTTGCAGTTGCGACGTGAAAGCCTCCGTTTCCCTTAACCGCCACAATGTAGCCTTCTTGGAGAAGTCTGCCTGCCTCCCTGATCGGGTCTTCGTGTTCAATGGGCTGACCGTCGTTGGATGCGAGGTATACTCTTGGTCCGCACTTGCTACATGCAATGGTTTGAGCGTGGAATCGGCGGTTTGAAGGATCTCTGTATTCTTTTGAGCAGAAGTCGCACATGGGAAAGTCTTGCATGGTGGTGTTCGGTCGGTCGTAAGGAAGCCCCTCTATGATTGTGTATCGGGGACCGCAGTTGGTGCACGTGATGAAAAAATAGTTGTGCCGTTCGTTTTTTGAGTTTCGTAGCTCGCTTAGGCATTCGTCGCAAATTGAAACGTCCGGGGGGATGACGGAGCCAGAATGTTCCACATCTTCGGAACTCTGGAGAATCGTAAACTTCTCAAATTCTTTTTTATCCCTCGCATAATTGGTGGTGACTTGGTAGATTCTGGCGAGAGGAGGCTTCTTTCCCTTCAGATCGTTAAGAAAACTCTTCACATCGCCCTTTTTTCCTTCAACAACGATTTCTACAGCCGCGTCCCCTCGATTCCGCACGTAGCCGACCAGTCTATTTTCCACGGCGATTCGATAGACGAAAGGTCGAAAGCCCACCCCTTGAACGATGCCGCTGACCCTGATTTCGGCTCGCAACCGCTAGTCAACTCCGATCCATGACAATCCATGATTTGTGGATATGTATCTGGGTTCCTCTGAGAGTTGGGTTCCAAATACTTTTTGGTCTGTGTCTCAGGACGTGAGCCCTTGAAAAGTCTGAGAAGTCTGGAACTTTTTTGTTGAAAGAACACTACAACTTCTTAAGAATTGGGTCAGCGGGGATTGTGTTGTCGTAGAGACCTAGTTTCTCTGGCTCTAACCCCAACGCTAGTCCTAAGAGCTGAATGTAATGCAACACCGGAATGTTGTATTTGACTCCAAACTGTTTCTCAACTTCGGTCTGTCCGATATCGAATTGGAGATGACAGAAGGCACAAGGGGTAACTATACAGTCTGCACCCGCATTCTTCACGTTCTCAAGTTTTTCCCTAGTCATGTCTGCTGAAACCTCGGGGGAACTGGCCCTCACACCACCGCCAGCACCGCAACACATCATTTTGTCTTGATACGGGACGCTCTTTGCCCCGAGCACTTCAACTAGTTCGTCTAGAAACTTCGGGCGTTCAGAGCTCCCACCCGTCCGGTATCTTGTAGGCTTTAACAGATGGCAACCATAATGAACTGCAACTTTCAGGTTTAGCGGTCTCTTAACAAAGCCTCTTAACTTTTCAATTCCAATATCGTGGTACAAAACTTCCACGATGTGTTTTACATCGATGGTGCCCTGAAACTCCCTACCATAGTCATGAAGAATCTTATTAACTTCCTCTCGCATGGCAACATCTTTCTTCAAAACAGTGTTTGCTTCTTTCAAGGTACCGTAGCAACCGCTGCATAGTGTTGTAGCGTCAACGTTCAAGGCCTCTGCTAAGGTGAGGTTTCGAGCAGCTACGGCTAGCCATGTAGGCTTGTGAAAGGATTTAACCACACCTGGGGGAGGACAGCAAGACGCCCCTTCCATGTCAAGAAGCTTGATTCCAAGCACTTCAGCAACATTCCGCATGGCTGCCTCAATCCCTGGATATCGGTTAGGCATTATACAACCCAAGAAAAAGGCATACTTCATGTCATTTCTCACCTTTCTCCCATTCGAAACCGGTTAGCTTGTCAAAACCTGTTTTCTTGACGATGCCCTGAACTTCATCGAGGGCTTTCTTATGCTTGTGTGTTGTCGGTGGGATTTCGCTTAGACCAAGGCTTACACGCCGCTTTCGGTTTTCCTCATTTATTGGAACCGCGTGACCGTATTTCACGAAGTATCCTGAAATGCGTTTATGCGGATCAAGCATGTATCCAGCCTCGACCGCCATGTTTCTTAGAGCCAAAATCACATCTGTGGGGTCGACTCCTCTGGGGCATCTTTCTAGGCAAGTGAAACACGTCGTGCATAGCCAAAGGTCCTTGTCTGAAAGGACTTCGTCTCGAAAGCCTAACATTGCTCTTCTTATCAGTTGGCGTGTTCGAAAAGCCGTTCTTCTGCCGGATGGACAGCTGGCAGTACAGGTACCGCATTGAATGCAGAGGTTTATCTTTTCACCACCAGCTTTAGCCACGGCTTCCGCAAAATTCATGTCCAATTCGTCTAGTCGTATAATGTTTTTCTTAGGTTTAGCCACGATTGAGCCTCCGCGTTTGTTCTCCTATGAAAGCATAAACATAGATTAAAAGTTTTTGAAGTTGTCAATAAGCGAATGCTTCATTTATAGACCTTCTTAATCCGCTAGTCAAAGTCGTACTGGCTATGACTGGCTTGGGCTTGCCTCACATTTCTCGTTAACCTATTTTTCGCCAAAACACTTGTGAAATGGTAAAGACCTTTTCGTAAAGGAAAAGAATGTAAGGCTTTTGTATATCTTTTAGGTATTGATTCTTTACAAAGGAAAGAAATATAAAGAGTTTCGCCTATTACTAGTATAAAAGGATGCGATGGATATGAGTGAGATACCTCTTCCATATCGAACTTGTAGATTGACCGAACTGAAAGGTTGTCCTGGTCTTTGGGCGTGTCATATCCCTGACAGGTATTGCAAATGCGCATATGATAGAGAGGAAAAGAGAACAACTGAGTATGTATACACTGAGGGACAGCTAAGTGGAACGGAGGACGTCGAACACGCACGATGCTTTGTAGATGGTGAAGTGCGCATCCTACAGAGAATGGGTTTAGAAAGATATCTTCAGACACTTAGAGAGAGACCAAAACGGTTAAAGCCTTGCTGCATTGGCCAGTAGCGGTTTGCCCCAAAACTGCGCCAATTCTTTTCTTTTATCAGAGTTAAATGCAGCAGTTTAGTTGTCATGCTAGCCATCACTCCATATATTTTCTTATGAATGGATAACGGTGTAGTATGTCTAGACCACTATTAGGAGGGAGCTCAAAACGCTGTAAAAAGCCGATAAGAAGTCAAAACGAAGGCATAGAATGTGCAACTTGCGAGAATGATAAGAATTAAAGTTTAAAAGAACAGATTACGCTTAATCTCTGAGATCACCCAAAATCATGTATCTAACGGAGAAATTGAAATGATGAAGGAAGAGGCAAGGATCGGAGTGTACATTTGTCACTGCGGAGGAAACATCAGTGACACGGTAGACGTGGAGAAGGTAAAGGAAGCCGCCTCCAAATTAAAGGGCGTTAACGTTGCGGAAACCTACGAATACGTGTGTAGCGACCCCGGACAGGAAATGATAACGAAGGGAGTAAGGGAGCATGGCCTTAACAGAATTGTGGTGGCTTCGTGTTCGCCCCGAATGCACCTTGAAACTTTCAGACAAACGGCCAGATCTGCAGGTTTGAATCCCTACTTCCTCGATATGGCAAACATTCGAGAGCAGTGTAGCTGGGTTCACGACGAGAAGGAGGCTGCAACAGCAAAGGCAATTGACCTTGTTCGGGGGGCAGTGGAGCGAGCCCGTTATCTTCAACCTTTAGAGGCAAAGAGTATGCCAGTGAAGCAGGTCGTTCTCGTGATAGGCGGAGGTGTCGCAGGCATCATCACCTCCATTGAGTTGGCGGACAAAGGATA
>Ga0315309_1000959_pt1 | contig 17572 bp, 25 predicted proteins | sample TDP4_MG_FD_203080 | JGI IMG/M metagenome (GOLD analysis project Ga0315309, IMG submission 203080) | Freshwater sediment microbial communities from Lake Towuti, South Sulawesi, Indonesia - TDP4 | ecosystem: Environmental > Aquatic > Freshwater > Lake > Sediment | place: Indonesia: South Sulawesi... | reverse complement strand
CCCTTTCCAGAAAGGTGCGCCCGCCAAAGCACCACACATGCAAACGCCTCTTTGCAGAAACGAAAGAGTCTCCATGATAGGGAAAAAAAACCCCCACCCTATCATTCCAACTCCGTAAGACACAAGTCCCACACAAACACAAAGTAAGGGCTAAAAAAATTTATTGTCTCGGTCTGGTAAACCTGATGACGGGAGTTCCGCTCCCGCCTCAACATAAATTTTTTGGTTCATCCCGATGAACCCCCATACTCCCCATCAACGCATCCCAATTTAGTGAAAGCTTGGAGAGTGCAAACCATGAAACGCAAGGAGGTGAGAACAAGAAATGAACAATCCACCTAGTGAAAACACACAAAGCACACAAAACCAACACCAACAACCAATAGAATTACTAAGCCTTAAGACTGGGACGGCGACATCATCCCCTTGCCCTACTACGAATCCCCAACAAATAAACAGTTTGCTACTGCACGATCAGACCGGAGCAAAGATCACACGCTCCCAATCTTTCGACCCAGAGCTTTCAGTGTTCCTGAAACTCTCAAAACGTGGATTGCAGCGGACTGACTGCCTATTCTTGTTACAGACGCAACCGCCGCCTTCACCATAGGCAACGCGGTGTGAGAACACCGCACAACCGCAAAGCCTGTCTTTCCATCAAAACGGATCAGACGCAACGCAGCCTGAGTTGCCCCAACCTCTCCAAAGAGACGCAGCACAGCGCTGAAAATCGCATCTGAAACCGCCTGCTGTTCCACTGGCATTTCAGACTCGGCTCTTAAGAACAGATAGCGTCTCCTGATCTGCTTAATCATCGCCTTCGCAGCTTCCCTTCACTATCCGAACTCCAGGTAACAAATAACTTGGTCTCTGTTTACTCCTGTTTTTCTCCACTAAACCCACAGGAGTCTCAGACAATGACTTCAAAGCCAAGGAAAAGTCCAAGCCAAACAGCGAAGCAAGCGAAGCATAATCCTGAGGCCTTCTCAAAAACAAGGTGTCGGTCGCGCCGCTGGAAATCACCAAAGGCACGCCGTAACTCTTTGAAATCGACACTTCTCTCCGCAGCGACGAAAGAAGACCGACACGAGCAGGACCTTCCACCTTCAGAATCTGAGCCATTTCAATCTCAAGGGCCGCAGAGGAACCCGAAGCCAACTCAGCTTCAGCGAAACCAAAATAACGCCTCTTGGCGCCAACACTTGAAAAACTGAGCAGATCCACTCGGCGGTCCTTAGCTGCTTGTCCTGCCACAAGCTTTGAACCACAAAGAACTGAAACAACCTCAAATCTTCGCCTGAACCGCCGCAGACCACTCAATAACTCGCCTGGGTTCCTAGGCGCCAAGTCCAGCCTCGTGACAAAATCTAAGCCACTTCGCTGGCTCATCTGTTGTAAAGCCTTTACAACTTCTTCTTTCACATTGGCTGAAAGTGGGACAGCAATCTGCCCATAGCCTAACTCGGACGACTTTGCAATCATCCTTTTGGCATGTTCCAGGTCCATGACAGAGGCACAAAGATGCAGGTCGCAGAACTTCATCTTGGAAGCATCCCGATTTCGCGACAAATCTCCACAATGTCTTCAAGCCTGTTTTTCTTGAATCTTAAGCGGAAACGAACTGGATCAGTGGTTGCTAGCTTAAATTCGCCGTCAAATGCTGCTTGTTTGTCTAAACGGATGTAGAAGCTGCCCTTTTCCAAGTGGCGTTCAATCTCTCTGAGCAGTGTTTCCTTATCAAGAGGACTGAGTCTGGAGGCCAGGTTCTCAACAACAGCCCTCACTGTCTCTTTGTCCTTAATCCTCGACTCAAATAAAGTGATGGGGTTGCCGTGATGACCCCTAAGATTGCTCTGTGCAAACGAAATATTCTCCACCTGTTCAGGAGGCAAAAGATTTCTAACAGCCTCAATGACTTTATGCTCATCTTCTGTGGCATGAGCGAAAAAACCGACGTCCACGTATGCGATTGGCAATGGCTTAAACACAACGGCGCACGCTCTGCTGCGACTTACCTCTTGCGCAGAAACTGCTTAAGAGCCTTCACGTTCTCACTGTGCTTTGTTCTTCTCCTCTTGTCCACTGGCAAACCCAGCCTAAGCGCTCGGCTGAAATCGAGACCCACCTCAGAAAGCTCTGCCCTGCTAAAGCCTCTACCTGTGCGAGTCTTGCCAGACTTTTTCAGAACAGTTGCCTCAGCAATTGCAGGCACACTCACAATTTCTCACCGAAACTCTACTGATTCCAACTCTTGATTTAAAATTATCTAGAGCCAGACCGCAAAATTATTAAACAAGTTTCTAATGCATGCAGTATTTGTAAAAGTGAGGTATCAAAACACAGGGATGATTCCGAAAGAGTTCTTCACAACGAGCGGCAAAGCAGTAAGCCCTGTATCCGAACTCAACGCGTTCGACCTCGCTCTCAAGAAAGCCGGCATCGCCCAGTGCAACCTTGTGTGTGTTAGTTCAATTCTGCCCAAAGACTGCAATCAAATCGAAAAACACAACATAGACGCCGGCGCCGTAACATTCTCAGTCTTAGCGCGAATGGACGGAGACGAGGGCACAACAATAGGCGCGGGAATAGCTTGGGCTTGGGCAAAAAGCAAAAAATACGGATTGGTCGCTGAAGCCCACGGCTTCATGGACAAGAAAGCTGTTGAAGAAACACTAGAATGGAAAATCCGAGAGATGGCTAAGATACGCGGAATACAGATCGGACCCATCGACAAACGCATCGAAATCCTACGCGTTCCGATGGACAACTATGGTTGCGTCATATCTGCTTTAGTTTACAGACCATAAGAGAAACTGTAGATTCGGCGTTTCATCCTCTCTTTCTTTTTTCCTCTATTCTAGTCTGTCTTATCTTCACGCTGAACGCTTCTTCAGCTCCCTGTGATGAAAACCCCGCATCTCTTTGCCAGCACTTGTCAGACCTCTGAACACGCGTCCACGTTGTGCGCTGTCGGCGACCCAACTCACATGTCTGTCAGACTTGATAACCGGGTGATTGGGGTCAACCATGATTATCTCAAACCATTTGTGCAAGCCGTCTTCCCAAACCCAGTACGAGTTCAGAACCTCTAGATTGGGAAACTTGCGCGCTGCCCTCTCTTCAGCGATGAGCTGAAGGCTTTTCGCAGTTTTAAGTTTGGCTACACCCATTCGCTTTTGTCGGCGGCCAGCTTTCGGTCTCTGCCTCTTTCTTCCACCCTTTCGCACTCTTGCTCTCACAATTACGAAACCCTGCTTAGCCTTGTATCCTAGTCTGCGGGCTCTGTCCAAGCGCACAGGACGCTCAACCCTGACGATGGCGTGTTGCTTACGCCACTCAATCACCCGCTGTTTCATCAACTCCTTCACAAAAGACTCTTCAGGCTTGTTCCATGCTTCAGTGACGTACTTATAGGTCAAAACGCTTTGCTCCTTTACGGTTCAACCTCAACGGTTACATTCCAACGGACCTTGTCCGTCAACGGTTCGTAGCACAATTTCATGCAACAACTAATAAACCTTTCAGTCAAGGCTTCTTTCCGTCCTACTTGTCTACAGTAATAGCCCTCTTAACCAAGAGATACCCGCTTTGGCGTTCCCATATTCTCTTTGCTTCAACCAACTCAATTCTTTTCTTGAAGAAAGGTGCGTCAAGAACTAGGGTCTCGTATTCGCCACCTTCGCCAACAATTGAAATGTGAAACCTCTTCTTCAGCTCGACCAAGTCCTGGATTGCTCTACGGTCGATTTTTCTTCCGAGCCAAGTTTGGTCAAACCCGTAGGCATAGACCCCAACAATCAAGGCTTCGATTCCTGACCTAACAATTTCCTCAAGCAGTTCGAGCGGGTCTTCGCGCCAGAGAGGTGCAATGTGTTCAAGTCTCAGTTCCCGGCAGACCGTGTCGATGCGCTGCTTCTGGTACTGAGAGGATATGGCGCCGGAAACCACGGCTTCAATGTCAAGCTGAGCAAGTAGCTGTTTCAAATCCTGAACTTCTGCCTCTTTAACCCCGGAGGTTGGAGCCTTCACTAACGGTATGCCAACCGCTTCAGCAAACAGATCAGTCAAATGGATGTTGGGAAAGTGGAACATCCAACTGTCTTCGCGTTGCGGCAACATAGTCGCCAAGTACTTTACATCATGACCACTTCTCAAAATTCTGAACAGAGCCAAAGCTGAGTCTTTGCCGCTTGTAACTAGTGCCGCAACACGCACTAAGGGAACACCAAATCAAAGAAACAGTTGTGCCGCGCTAATAAGTTATGGTAATCTCACGCCGCTCCCTAAGCCAAAATCGCTGATAATATTCCTCGCAGCCTTTTCGCCCAGCCTCGACTGGCAGGTTCCAGAGCGGCACTGTTACCAACCCCCAGTCACACTCCACATTCGCAGCCATTACCCTTACAGCATAGAAGTCTCCGGGGCTAACGAAGCTTGGATTGGCCAAGTTCTTTCGGTTCAAAACTAGCGCTGCAAAGCGATGAGGTTGAAGCTTCTGTAGCTTTTCTTCCAGAGAATGAACCATGCTCTCCACTTTTTGTCTCGTGAATCCGGTGTTCACAACGTCGTCAACAATCAATGTGCCCGTGCAATGATCGAGCATTTTTCCGAAGTAGGTTTCCCATTCTGGACTGGGGGAGTATGATTCAACGTGATGCTGCATGTAAATGTGCCTTTGAGCAACCAATGGAACAAAGTTCTCCATGACATCGTTCATTTTCGCCAGAATGTACCCAACGGGCAAGCCTTTCAAGACAACGCTAAGGATCAAGGTCTGACGCAGGGCGAGTTGGGACCGTATCTTCTCATTTAAGCGCCTGATCAACCGCTGGGCGACAAGTCTCCTTTCCATCCAGTTGAAAGCCCAAACCTAAAACACTAATTCGCCTTATTACACTTTCGCGATGCGGCAGAATGCGCGTACGAGGCAGGGTTCTATTTTTACTAAGCTTCTTGTGTGCTTCGCGCATGATTGCGTCGGTCTTTTCGCGCCACTCTTCGAAACCCTTCGGAGAATTTGGATAGCTAGCATAGTGTGATTTCATTTCATTTAGCAAGTTTGCAGCGTCCCGAAGTTTGACAAGCAGCGAGAGTTTTCCCAGTCCTCTGAATATTCGCCTCGTCTTTTCAGTTACGTTTAGGTGAAGGTTTTCACCCATGCTCACCTTGAACACGTCGTCTTCAGTGATTATATTGTACTTCATTCCATAGTTGATCTCTTGATCCGTCACAGAGTACAGCAGGAAGAAACGGAAAATGTCCAACCCTGCATATTTGGCTCCATAAGTCTTCATGTATTCTAAGTTGTAGGTCCATAACCCTCCACGGCTGACGTCGTCCTTCTCTATGGCTTCCACGACGGCTTTTCCAGCCAGACTTCCACCAGTCAAGGAAGGTCCTATGCCGCCTCCGTGAATGGGATTCACTTGGCAAGCAGAATCGCCAACCACAACAATACCGTTGGCAGTCATGCAGTCCAGTGGGCGCCTAGTTGGTACGTACCAGCTTCCGCCATTGACCAAAGTTGAGTTTCTGAACATTGGCCTTTGCAGTACGCGTTCGTAGAACTGATTCTTCGGGTTCGGGAATCCCTTCAACATAGCCACCCCCAACCCGGTGTTCACTGTGCCTTCGCCTTTAGGGAATACCCAGTGATATCCGCCCGGAGTGACGCCTTGATTAAGGTAGATTTCGCAAAACTCAGGGTCTGATTCCTGTCCTTTGAGCACACGGATCTCTCTGTAGCACGCTTCTACGTCTTCATTGTCCACGTTCAGGTCAATTCCCATTTCCCGTGGCAGACACTTGCGGAGAATGGCTGTGAAACCGCTGGCGTCGACAACAACCTTGCTCTGAAGCTGCAGAGTCTGGTCGTTTTTCATGTCTTTTGCCGAAATTCCAGCCACGAAGCCTTTTTTCAGCAGAGGTGCCGTTGCGATTGCAGAATCAAAGAGTGTTACACCAGCGTCGATGACATCGTTGAGCAGTCTTTGGCCGAAAAGACGCCTATTCAGAATGAACCCGTAGATGCGTTGGCTTCTGACCGTAAACACCGTTTCCATGTCGGGTGAGTAAATCTTGACGCCTTCTATTCTGCGCTGCAGCTCATCTCCCTTTGGAGGCGCCAAGCCCAGCTGGTCGAAGTAATGCTTTCCAATAGCATCCCCACAGATTTTCTCGCCAATCTCACTTCGTTTCTTTCTGTCTACAAGACCAACTTCTAAACCAGCTCTAGCCGCCTGTTTTGCAGTCATGCAACCTGCTGTTCCCGCACCGACCACGATGACATCAAACTTTTTCATTGCAATCAGCATCGGGAAATTTGGTATACTTTGTAAACTTGATTGCATATGTAAACCCTTATAAACCATGAAGTAAGCACGTCCACACTTGGTGTACACGTTTGGACTCGAAACCAGCCCTAAGCGATGAACTTCGCAGCCTGATTGAGTCACGAATGGAACGCACACTTGCCGGAATTGAAGAGACGCTTAGACAGATATTGGAGAGGCATGAGATACGCTTAGAAGACTTGAAAAAGACTATCGAAGGTTTAGAAAAGAGCTTCAGCATGCTTTCACAGAAATGGAACCTTGAAATACTGTATACTCTGTTTCTAAGGAGTAGCGTGGGCTTCGGCGGATTAAAGAGAATTCTTGGAGTCAACTCGCGAACGCTTTCAGATAAGCTGAAAATCCTGAAGCAACACGGCTACGTCGAAAGAAAAATAGACCAGGGTCCTCCGATCAGAGTGAAATATTCGCTCACAGCTAGGGGAAAGAACACAGTGCTTTTGGCCCTGCCTTTGTTGTACTATTCAAGTGGTTAAGCTGACCAGAAACAACGGAGGCTTCGAGAAAAGACTCCTAAAACAATCGCCAACACAATCCCAAAGACAGTTATGTAGAGATCTGTGGCGCGCAGCAAGAACTACAGCGTCATCCTTGCCTTCTTCAGGTAAGCGATTATGACTTCTGCTAAGGCTGAACTTATCACAACTTCAATGGTTAGCTTTATCAATAAAGAGCCTACGAGCGCCCATGCGGCTTGTGGTGCCATCTTCTGTGGCAAAAACAAAGTAAACCATACATAGTCGGTAATTGCCACGTAAGGCGCCTGCACAAGCCACGCCAAAGCACCAGCAAATAGAGGTCTGAGTCTTTTAGCGAAGAAAGCAGCGGCAACTCCCAGAATGGCAAGTCCCCCAACAATGAAGGCAATTCTGGGAAAAACAACAAAACTAGACAGAAGCCCGCCTATTGCTCCTGTCACTAGCCCTGCAACCGGGCCGCCTAAGATTCCTGCAATCAGCACTGGTAGTTGCGTAAAATGAAACTCTGTTTGAAAGTCTACGAGCGTTATAGGAATGGCGATTGGCGGAATCGACAACACGTTAGCTAAGGCGGCCATCAGAGCGACAAGGGCTAACATCTTTGTCCTGTTCAATAAGCGCAGACCTCCGTATTACGAAAACTTATTTTTGTAATACTCTAATTGATAAGCATTGTTGCTGCACAATCGGAGAAGGTGCCGATATGTCTAAATCCCATGGTGCGACACGACTCAGCGTTTCCCTTCCAGCTTCGTTGGTGAGGGAGTTTGACGCCGTTTGGCGAAACATGCGGTATTTCGATCGGTCAAAGGCGGTTCATGATGCTTTACGAAACTTCATAAGCGACCACAAGTGGATGCGCGAGGAGGCAGAGGAGCTTATTGGTGCAATTGTCTTGCTCTATTACCTAGACAAACCCGGCTTGCTGAACAAAATCATGGAGGTTCAGCACGAATTCGAAAACACGATTTCATCGACAATGCACCTTCATCTCACGAGGAACAAGTGTTTGGAGATAATAGCGGTCAAAGGAGCCACAAGGGACGTAAAGAATTTGGCGCAGAGACTAATGGGGCATAAAGGAGTGAAACAGTTAAGAATGGCAACTGTGGTTCCCTAGCTATGGACTAAATGTGAATGATTAGAACATCATGGTCGTGGTGCAAATTGGTCGCATCGATGTACATGGAAGACGTGAAAGCTCTTCTGAATGCGGCGGCAGATTTCCACGGACATCTGGGGCCATTCCTTGCACTAGGCGTCCGAACCAGTCTAGCAGGTCTTAGAGAACTGAAGGCGGTGCCAGGAGACACAAAGCTGCGAGTGACGGTGATGTTGAAATATGCTGTCCCCTTTTCCTGCATGTTGGATGGCGTCCAAGCCGTGACGAAGTGCACTGTTGGCAACAAAAGGCTTGCATGGAAAGAATCTGAGGAAATGGGCGTTGTGTTCACGCTAAACGAGAAGGCAAACGTAGAAGTCATTGTAAATCGTGCTACAATTCAGAAACTCGGTCGCAAACTTGCCCAAAAGCCTTCAGAGCTAACGGTTCGTCGCCTTGCCCTTGATGTCACAACGATGCCTGAGAAAGAACTGTTCTCAGTAAAACGTGTGTGATTGTTAGCCTTCTTACCTGCGGTGTCTGAGAGGCAACATCATGCAAGACCTCGAGATTGCGAAGAATCTGCTGAAAAATAAGAACAACACGCTTGTCATTGTCAAGAAGGCGAGAGTGCTTTTTGAGACAAGTTCCCCTCGAATAAGAGGCCTGTTGACTGCCGTCGAAGAGCTTGGCGAAGCGATGCGGGGTTCAAGCGTCGCTGACAAGATAGTTGGCGAAGCAGCGGCACAACTCTGCGCCTACTCAAGAGCGGCTGAAGTTTTCGCCGTTACCCTAAGCGAGTGCGGAAAGGACCTGCTTGAAAGACACAACATCAACTATGAATACGAGAATATGGTGCCTCACATCCTAAACGCAACGAAAACAGACCTCTGTCCCTTTGAGAAGGTTGTAGCAGGAAGCCGTAACCCTGAAGAGGCTTATGAAAGGTTAAGACATTCTGTGTGACGTTGCGTTAGTTAACACTCTGTCATTTTTACTGCGGCGTCAAAATCTTGAGAGCTGACATAAGTCCGACCCCTGCCAAAATGGACACTAATTGAACAACAGACTCTTTGCCGCGTGTTCTTTTGTGAAGCTCAGGCATAAGGTCTGTTGACGCTATGTAGATGAAGCCGCCGGCTGCAAAAGGAACCAAAAGCTGCACAACTCCTTGAACGTATGAAGCAACGTAATAAGTGAGTACAGCTCCAGCGACAGCTGTTAGCGCCGACATGAAATTGTAGGTTAGAGCCTTCTTCTTTCCGAAACCTCCATACAGAAGGATGCCGAAGTCTCCAAGCTCTTGAGGAATCTCGTGAAAAACAACGGCCAAGGTTGTGGCGAAACCCAAGGAATGCGAAGGAGAAGAAAACAGGAAGCTGGCTGCTATCGTCATTCCGTCGATAAAGTTGTGAACGCCGTCTCCTAGAAGGTTCAGATAGGCGAAGTTGTGGACCGGGCATTTTTCGTCGTGGCAGTGACGCCAATACAGGAACTTTTCCATGACAAAGAAGAAGATGATGCCGAACACAACGTATTGCCAAACAATCGGACCTACTTCTGCGAGCGCTTCTGGCAGAAGATCTAAGAAGGCTGCTCCAATTAATGAACCCGAAGCGAAGCCGACGAGGGCCATCAAGAGGCGGCTTACAATGCCCTCTTTCAAACCGACAAACACGATGCCTATAAAAGACACCAGACTGACCACTGTGACAGAGGCGATTATCATCATCAAGTCTGCCACAGACTTCAACCCGCTGAGGAATCTTCTGCTTCCGTTACTATGAATAAAGGTTACGGCTTGGCACAAGAAAATAAGAATCTATAAATGATGCTGTGCCTCATTTTCGAAGTCAGGTAAACTAGGGAGTCACGACCGTGAAGCAACAGGACCTTAAAGGAATGCGGCCTGACAAGCCCTTAGAGCTACTTGTGGAAAGAGTTAGGAAACAGGCTCTTGACCAGTTCAAATATGCGAGGACTTGCATGCTGGCCCGTGAGCTTTGCCACCTCATCCGCATGGAGAGGGCAGTTTTTGAAAAAGAAGACGTCCATAACTGCTGTGGCCTCGTTTCCAAGCTGTGCAAAGAGGCGGGATGCGACGAGGCGAGTGGTATGTGCGTCAAAGCCGCAGAAGCTGTCTTAGCAAATGAAAAAACATACCTTGAGCTTTGCGAACAAAGTTGCAAGAAATGCAGCGAGTCAAGGCAACCCAGAGCCCAGCAGCCTGAGAGAACAACATACGTCGCATAATCACTTGCTTTCTCTCTTACATATCATGCAGTGAAGTCAGCCCAGATATAGCGCGGGTTCTATTCTTCAACCACTCTTACTTTCTCGACGCTTTCAAGCCACGGAATGATCGGCATGTCATCTGTGAGTTCGTGTAAGATTTCCTTTTCAATTTCGTCGTTTGGTTTTTCAACACTCTCTTCAACAAGGCTGATTACAATGATAACCTTCTTAGTTGGCATCCCATCTGCCTCACGTCATTACCGAGCCTAAACTGTTCTTTAAGAGATGTTTCTGTGACGCGAATATTCTAGATTCGGATTCAGAATTGCTACGGTTCGGCTCTCTTAACTATCTCCCTGATTCTGTCTTGAACCGTGTCTACGGTTTCAACCGCGTTTACAAGGTAACACGGTGCAAATCTGAAAAGTCGTCTAAAAAAGTCCTGTCTGATCTCGACCTTCTCGTGTGTCTTAACAATCAGGTAAGGGTTTAGGAACTGTTCAGGCTGCGTTGTCAAGTATTGGACGGCTTCCTCGCCGTCTAGTCTTCTTACCATTTCTGAGTCGTCCTTGTCCCGTTTGAGCAGAATCACTTTCCTCACGCGGGTGGTGTCAACGAATTTCTCCAGCCCAGAGATCCAAACCGGGTCAAGCATTGCGCGCGAATACTCGTGGGCAACGTAAGGGTCCTGCAACATCCTCTGGATTAAGGTGTCGTCAATGCCCTTTTGCTTAAACGCATCAACCTCGTCTGGTTTCAATGGTTCAACGTTTTCCAGCTTGCACTTATCCAATAGGGGTCTGATTTCTGGAAAGACCCTGACTATGTTTGTTCTGATGTAGAATTTTCTCTCACTAATGTCGGCACTGGCTCGACCCCTCAATCCGCCTATGAATCTTACGTACAACCAGTCATCGCTGTGCAGTCTGGCGCCTTCCATCTTAAGTAAGGCGTAGCTGTGTGTTGACTTGCCTGTGCCTGTGGGCGCAATCAGCACAATGCCGTTTCCGTTGACTTCAATACAGCTACCGTGTATACTGTGGATGTCGTGCTGATCCTCCGCGATGTCGCATGTTATGCCCAGCGCCCAGCTCTTCACCTGACCGTAGTACTCTGTGTTAAAGATTACTGCTGTCTTAGTCTCAGAGTTGTAAAAGGCGTGAGGCTTTCCTTCGTTGAAGTCTGGATCTGAAACAGCATATAAGCGTCCATGTGACTTGATTTCTCGGTTCATGGAGAACCAGTTTTCAACCCAGAAATCGTAGAGATGCTCACTGTTGGTGAAGAGTTGAATGCAGAAGCCGTCTATGTTGGCTTTCCATCCATACCACTCGTTGCCGAGGGCTTCTTCGGCTCTCACAACTAGTTTGTCCCTCTCTTTCTTGGATACGACGCTGCTTTCTACCCTTCCTCTAACCTGCGTAATCTTGTTGTACGGGTTCATGGCAGTCGACTCATGGAGCGAACTCCTAGAATGATGCCTGAAACGATTATAGAGAGCGGCATCGTTCCCAATCTTCTCTATTCCACAGATATGTTTTGCGGAGTTATCATTAAGCTATATCTGGCTATGCCCTTTCTTCTTGTGGCTTGATGTTTCTGAAACTTAGGTACATGGCTATGTCATATGCGATTTTCAACGAGCCGGCGACGACGAATGGGGCTGCTAATGCTGCCGCTTCTATGAAGTGGCCTGAGATAGACGGTGGTATGGTTGCTGCAATGCTTCTGGAGACATTGGTTACGCTGGTAGCCGCGTTTCGTTCTTCTGGCTGCACTATGGCGACAAGATACGACTGCCTAGTGGGAACATCCATCTGAGACAGAGTCTGCCTCGCGAAGAGGAAAGCAACCGACAGTTGAAATGTCGGCGCCAACCCAACACCAACAAGCAATAGATTTGAGGGTAGATGGGTGAAAACCATTGTGTTTAGCAAGCCGATCTTTTTTGCGAGTCGTCCAGCGATCAGGAACGAGGCTGCCGTTATGAGTTGAGCAACGAACAAAATGGCGCCTGCTGAACTAAGCGGGGTGTCATACCGTGTTTGGAACCAGAGTGAGATTATTGATTGAATCACGAATCCCCCGCCGAAAGCGTCCACGGAGAAGAGAGCCGATAGTTTGGCGACTGTTCGTCTCGACTTTGTGAGACCCGACAAACCCATTATCGTCGGCTCAACTTCGGTTTTGCCAGACAAAGATCCGTAAAGAATCAGGAGGAGCAGTCCAGTCATCGCATACAAGACAAATAGTACGCGATGGCTGTCGATCTGTGAAAGCCCAGCGTAGTCGTGAAATACAGAAGGCAGACCTCCAATCAGGGAACCAAACGACGCGCCTGCATAGCCCAACAGATTGTAGACGCTGAAGGCATACGTTCTATATCGGTCATCCGTAGTTTGAGGCATGATGGCTTGTTCAATCGAAGCAAAAGGCCCTGTCTCAGTTGCGTTGACACCGATGCTGCCAATGAAGATGGCGAGAAAAACAATGATCAAATCTGTGGAAACAGCCAATAGTATGCCTGAAATCAACATCAGGAAGGAAAAAACGGTCAGAGTGGTGCGTCTGCCCATTTTATTGGCGATCAAGCTTCCTAATATGGTAAAGGCTGCGCCGCCAACAATTGCCGTCGTCAACATGACGCCAACCAAGAAACTCGGCAGATTAAGCACGTCTTTTCCAAGGTAGAATGGAATGGATACACTTAGATAACCAAAGGCCAGAGTGCGCATTAGCTTTGTTATCAGCAGCACTTTTCCATCAAGGCTGAACCATCGTAAGTTAAACAACGTAGGGCCGGGTTCTTTAGACACTGGAACCAACCTATTCGAGTTGACCCATGGTCTTCAGGAAAGCGATTCTTTGCTCAACTTTCTTTTACAGTACGCGTAAAGTGCAGTGTAGACGGGAAACTGTTGCTTCATGTTGTCAAAGTCGTCTCTGCTGATTTGTCGAAAGCCACAGGCTATAGCAAACAGTCCATGGGACTCAGGCGTAAGCGTTCTATTGGCTGTGTCGGCCCCCCTCACTATTTTTGCGAGTTCAAGCAAAGCTGGATCTCTGAGACCATACTTCTCTATAATTGCGTCAAAGGACACTCTTTCGCCATGATGTCCAAGTTCAACTCCAAGTGCGTCAAATGGAATAGCTTCTTCTCTCTTAGCCACTTCCACCACTTTTTCTGCTGGCACAAACAGGAACTCTGCCTCCTTGTCTACGAAGTTTCTTATCAGCCATGGACAGGCGATGCGGTCAACCATGGCATGTTCCCTAGTGACCCACTTCAAAATCAAACCACCCAGATTGATCGATTCTTTCTAGATAAAAATCCTTTGCCAAAGGGCTTATCAATCGCCCATGAGTTCCATGCGCGCAGGGTTAATGCTAATCTCGGTCAAGATTCATCATTACGCGTCATGGTTACGTGGAGATACTTTTAAACCTCTGTTAAGTAATTATTATTGAGGTCTATGCCCAAACGAGAGCCGGAGCGAGAGACGCCAAGGATTGTTCTGAACTATCTGCGTCTGATTAGAGAGAGGGAGTATCCTTACCATTTAGTTGTTAAGCGGTTTGTTGACGATATGGAAGCCTATTACAAGGAAAGGACCCCAGCTGAAGTTATCTACACGCTTAATCCCAAATGGCTTCACAGAGAGTTAACCTCAGAGGTAAAGCACGAGAAACTTAGCGTCAATAACATAAGCCGCATAATTCGTGCCTTTCTAACAGGGAAGAAACTTGATTACTACACTACGACGGCTTCTGGCGGATGCAAGACATACCATGTTGACCTAAACCCTCATACTGTTCGGCAGCTCAGGAAAATAGACCAGAACCAGCACGAAGAACCCTGAGGAACACTATAGTTCTGCGGTTACTGAGTGAAATTTATCACCTTTAAAGCTGACAATTTGGCATTATGTAACACAGTTGCATGTTCTTCAAGACAAACAAAACGAACACAAGCGCTCGGTCTTGTTGATGGTAGCCCGGGGGAGATTCGAACTCCCGTCGGCGGGTCCAAAGCCCGCCATGCTTGTCCACTACACCACCGGGCTTTAGTTTGGTCGTAGGCGGTTCCGTCGTTCTGTAATGTTTATTCTTGATATTAACCTTTAACTTGCGGTGCATCACGTTGTTTGACCGCGGCTTTTTGCACTGGATTCTAAATCTAGAAGAGAAGTCAAGAAACGTTTTTAACCTGCCGATGGTCTTTAGTGGCAACTTTCAATTGGAAGCATGCGCAATGCACGTGACCACGGAAACGGTTGGGGCGCAGACGGTTTACCGCTTGTTAGAAGGAACCCTGAATGAGGTTCTTGGTGAGGCTGTGATCTCAGAGTCTGAATCTGTGGTTCGCCTGCATGGCATATTTGTGAGGCCTGAGCACCGTGGACGAGGCTATGGAAGAACCCTCATGGAAGCTGTCCTGAGCCTTGGAGAAACAAAGTCTATAACGCTTTGTACGGGCTTGGGCAACATCGGGTTCTTCAGGCAATTCGGTTTCGAAGTAACTGAAATGGGCGAGAGCCTAGTTTCGATGGAGCGTCGACTCTGAGACCGCTGATCGTATCTGGCTGAAATCGTTATTATCTTGCCGCCCGTATACATTGAATGAAGGTCTTCACCATTGGGAGTCAACCTCACGCCTATTGTCATCAAGAAGGTTCTCAGCTTAGACGACCTTCGAGGCCGAAGCTTCGCGGTTGACGCCAACAACTATCTCTATCAGTTCTTGTCACTGATTCGCATGCCCGACGGTACACCCTTGCAAGATTCGCGTGGCAACATCACATCACACTTGGCTGGACTCATGTTTCGCTCAACTCGTCTCATACACGACTACGACATTGGACTTGTGTTTGTATTTGACGGGCAACCGCCTGAACTTAAGAGGCACGAAATCTCTAAACGACGTGAACTCCGGGAAAAAGCAGTTCGCGAATGGAAGAGGGCTCTTGAGAAACGCGACTACGTAACAGCCTTTTCAAAAGCGGTCATGACCAGCCGATTAACCCAGCCCTTGATTGATGATGCTAAACATCTGCTCTCCTTGTTAGGCATTCCATTCGTGCAGGCTCCAAGTGAGGCTGAGGCACAAGCTGCCTACATGGCAATGAAGGGTGAGGTTTGGGCTGCAAGCAGCAAGGACTATGACTCTTTGTTGTTTGGAGCGCCTAGGCTACTTCGTTACTTAACCATTTCGGGTCGGGAGTTTCTGCCAAGTAAAGGCACAACTCGTCCTTTGAATCCTGAACTCATCGAACTTGAAAGGACCCTGAGTGCATATGGCATCACTCGCAAGCAATTGGTCGATTTGGCCATACTCGTAGGCACAGACTTCAATGAAGGAGTCAAGGGCATAGGACCTAAGACCGCCCTTAGCCTTATACAGAGGCACGGTGAGATGGAAAAACTGCCAGCCGAGATCTGGTCAAGGATTGAAACGCAAAACTACGAGGAAGTGCGCAGTTTCTTCTTGCAGCCCCATGTCACTCAGAACTACAGCTTAGGATACAGCCAGTTGGATGAGGACAGACTTTATACTTTCTTGTGTGACCAACGGGATTTTTCTCAGGAACGAGTAAAAACAGTGGTTGATAGAATGAAGGAATTCTACCGGGGGAGCGAGCGGCAGGCTGATTTGAAAAAGTGGTTGGGCCGATAGTTAGTTGGCCCGTACTGCTGGGTTTTCTGGCGCTTGACTGCCCTCTTTGCTTGCTTGTGAAGAGGGCACGATTTCGTTACAGAAAGGACAGATGTTTATGATACGTGGTCTGTCTCCCTGAAAATCTAGCATCCTCAAGGGTTGAGTGAACAATTTGCCGCAGTGTGAACACTTGGTCAGTCCTGAGGTTTCTGGAGGCAAAGGCGAAGGCGAAGGTGGAGGCGTCGCGGCTGGTCTTGGCGTGGTTGGGGAAGTGACCGCCTGTTGTGGCGGCATGATGTAGGGCGATTCTGGCTTCTGCTTATGTGAATGCAGTGCTGAAGAAGTGGCTACCATTGGCTTTCGGATTCGTGTCTTTTTGTCAGAGATCTTTTTCATGACTCGGTACTTATGGAGCGTTAATGCGAGGCTGATGACGGTGGAGACAGCTACTACGTCTAAGAGGATTAGCGTGACTCTCAAGAGGTTCCAGTATGGGTTTGCCCACTCAAGGCTGAATGTTAGTCCATAGCTGTATAGTTGGCCGTGCACAATCTGGTCGATCTGGGTTAGGGTGTAAACTGCGGAAGCTGTCGCTCCCAAGACGATTATGGCTAAGAGAACCACCCTAATCATAAGCTCTCTGTTCCATTCATGATTCTAGCTGATTTTGAAGTTGTGTAACCAACGATAGCTCGAATATTATTTTGGTTTCGCCGCATTCTTGGCACTCGTAGGTTTCTTGAATTTCTCCTTTCTTGTCGCTGGAGATGCTGACTAAGACATGGTCTGTTTTCCTGTTGCATTTCTTGCATCGAAGGAAAACGTAAGGTCTGAAGATGGGTATGGTCATTTCTGTCAGCCTGTGTCTACGAAGTTTTTCCGGTGGAGGCGATTAAGCATTATGAACCTACAATATAAATACAAAAACAGTTGAGGTTGAAGCAGATGTGGAATTAGGTGAATGGATTATTAAGGCGTGACAGCGGGCCCGCCGGGAATTGAACCCGGGACCCCCGGGTTTCTCTGCAGAGTTTGGGCATAAAAGCCCGGTGCTCTGTCCTTACTGAGCTACGGGCCCTCGCCTATGTTGGTTTGAAAGCATGATTTAAGATTATTCGTTCTTTGTTGGGGATTACGGGGATTCGCTGTTGTGATCTGGTTTGTGTGTGTTGTTGTCAAGGTGTTTTCTAGTTGCGTCATCATCTTGGGTTATAAGGGGTTAGTATGTGCTGTGGAAAATTTTTTTTGTTTGTTGTGGGCTGGTTTTCTGTTGGGTTTGGGCGTTGTTTTTGGTTTTGTTGGTGTTTTTTGGTCTGTTTGGTGTGCGCTTGTATGTTGTTTAGCGTGGCGTTTCATGTTGCCAAACGTGACTATTGCAACATAGTAGCGTAGCTACGTGGTGAGGAGTTTTGTTTTCAGAAGAAGGAGGAGATCATCGCTTAGTGCCTTCTTCTTCCGGGTGTTGAAAGCTAATTGCGCTTGATACAATCATCGGCTGTTTTGACTGTGTCCTGTTGGTGAAAAACTATAAGATGAGGAGTTAAATATCTGCACTGTTGCTTTTGTTTGGGGCTCCGGTAGTATAGCCCGGTTAAGTATTCCGGCCTTTCGAGCCGGAGACCCGGGTTCAAATCCCGGCCGGAGCACCATTGTCTTGCAATGTGAACCTCAATCAAAGCAAGTCGGGATTACTGGCTTGTTTGGGTTTGGTTCTGGTCTCTCTCAGCAGAAGTGGAAATACTGCAGA
>Ga0315309_1000958_pt1 | contig 17575 bp, 16 predicted proteins | sample TDP4_MG_FD_203080 | JGI IMG/M metagenome (GOLD analysis project Ga0315309, IMG submission 203080) | Freshwater sediment microbial communities from Lake Towuti, South Sulawesi, Indonesia - TDP4 | ecosystem: Environmental > Aquatic > Freshwater > Lake > Sediment | place: Indonesia: South Sulawesi... | reverse complement strand
CGCCTGCAAGCGGAAGCTGCCTCCAAGGGCTACGTGCCCAAGAAATGATGGAGGTGAAAGGAGCTCAATAGATCACAACTCACGGTCACCCCACCTCCTCGGTCCAGCCTCCAATGGGGTGTCAGTTGAGGGGGGGACACCTATTAAGATGACCCCCCTCAGCATTTTCATTTCACCAGCGCCTGTGGAGGAACTTGTGGAGGGCCCTCCGCAGGAAAAGCAGGATGGGGAGGGGCCGCCCGAAGGTCGATGCTTCTCCCCGCTTTATTGTCTTTAAAACAGTCTTCAGCTTGAATTCGCAGTTCATCTCCACCCCGGCCAGACCTATCTCGTCGGGACAATGGGCATCCGAGCCAGCCACCATTGGCACGTGATTTCGCTCGGCGAACCTCCGGGCGAGGCTGTTGCTTATGAAATAAGTGCGGGAGTTGTACACCTCGACAGCGTCGAACCTCGCCTTGAGCACCGACCCGATCTTCCGTGCGATCCCAAATGGGTGGGCAGCTATCGCGATCCCGCCCTGTCCCCTTATCAGCTCGACGGTCTCGGAGGCTGGGAGGTCCCTTGGGATGAGCTCGCTTACCCCCAACCCGAGGATGTGCCCATCCTTGCTCGATATTTCAACGCCCGGGATCACCAAAAATTCCTTACTTGAGAGCTCAGCCGCTTCAGCATTGCCACCCATGCTGTCGTGGTCGGTGATCGCGATGCCATTTAAACCAGCTGCCTTAGCTGCCTCCACAGCTTCGGCGACCGAACATGAACAATCCTTGGAATGTTTGGTGTGGACGTGGAGGTCGAGACGAAACAATCATCTCACCCTCGCGCCTGGCTTCACCGGCTTATCGACGGTCAGGACCGAGAGTCCCTCCTCATCCTCTGCTGCCAACAACATCCCCTCCGATTTCACGCCCATGAGCTGCACGGGCTCCATGTTCAGGACCACTGCCAAATGCTTGCCCACAAGCTCCTCGGGCGAATAATGCTCGGCTAGCCCAGCGACTATCGTGCGATGCTCGCCAGGTAGCTCGAGTTCAAGCTTTAGTAGCTTCTTGGAGCCAGCGATCTTCTCCGCCTTGGCGACTTTGCAGATGCGGATATCGAGCTTGTTTAAATCATCCATGGAAGCACGCCCTCCCCTTTCCTGAGGCTGGGCCTGAATCTTTCTGAAAAGGATCGTCGGCTTTTGAATCGCATTACCCGGTTCGATGTCAAACTTTTTAGCCCGCTCCCAGCTGCCCACCTCCATATTTAGCTGCCCGGCGAGCTTCTCGCATGTTGAGGGCATAAAGGGGGAGAGGGCGATGCACAATATCTTCACCATGTTTATGCAATTGAGCAGGCAGTCTGCTGCCCTTTGAGGGTCTGTTTTTACGGCTTTCCACGGCTCGCGGGATTGGAAGTACTCGTTCCCCCGCCCCGCGATTGCCATTATATTTTCAAGCGCCTGCGTAACTTCCAACCGCTCAAGCAGCTGCTCGATTCCCTCGATACGTTTGCGTAGTTCAGCCTCAAGTTTTCCGTCAATTTTTCCCTTCGGTACCTTTCCGTCGAAGTGATCCCAAATGAAGGCGAGCACGCGGTGCGCGAAGTTACCGAAGACATCCGCGAGTTCTGTGTTCAGCCTCGCTCGTAAGCTCTCCTCTGAGAAGGCACCGTCTTCGCCGAACGATATCTCGCGAATCAAGAAGTATCTTAAAGCATCCACAGAATATGATTTTGCAAGGTGAATGGGATCAATCACCAACCCCCTGCTTTTACTCAATTTCTCTCCCTTGTATGTGACGAAGCCATGGATGAAAATCTTCTTTGGGAGTGGAAGACCGAGGGAGAGCAACAGTGAACTCCAGATGACGCAATGATGCCAACTTATATCTTTGCCAATCAAATGCACATCGGCGGGCCAAAATTTCTTGAATTTGTCAGCGGGATAATCTATCGTAGTCAGATAATTGCTCAACGCATCTACCCACACGTAGAGGACGTGTTTTTTATCTATCGGCAACGGTATTCCCCAATCAAAATCCGTCCTCGAAATGCAGAGATCTTTTAAGGGTTCCTTTAACCTATTTGAAATTTCATTTCTTCTGCTTTCCGGTTGGATGAAATCTGGGTTTTTCCTTATGGCTTCCAAAATTTTGTCTCTATACTTGCTCATCCGAAAGAAATAGCTCTCCTCCTCTACTCGCTCGGCTTTCCTCTTATGTACGGGACACTTTCCGTCTATTAGCTCTTCTTCAGAATAAAATGTCTCACATTCAGTACAGTACAGACCCTCGTAAATTCCTTTATATATATCGCCGGCTTGATGAAGTTTCTTAAAGATGAGCTGGACCACTTTTACATGTCGTCCCTCCGTGGTCCTGATAAAATCATCGTAGGAAATATCTAGTTCGTCGCACAGTTTCCTAAATTCACCTGACATGATGTCTACAAATTCTTTAGGCCGTTTTCCCGCTCTTTCAGCACATCTCTGTATCTTTAAACCATGTTCATCTGTGCCAGTACTGAAATGCACATCAAATCCCTTGAGCCTATGGAATCTGGCGATGACGTCCGCACAGATCTTCTCGTACGCATGACCTAGGTGTGGGGTTGTCGAAGGGTAGTCGATCGCAGTTGAGATGAAAAACGGGTTTTTCATGCTTTCCCCCTCGGGCAATTACCGGACCACTCAGGCATTTCGTATTCCCTGCCTGCCTTTTCACGACGTTATCTCCTTCAAATTTATTAAGATTTTAATGCAATAGGTGTCTGGGGCCGGATGAAGAAAACGCTTATCAAGGTAGCATGCGTGGCATTCATTGTGGCCTCCGTCGGGGGGTATCTTGCCCTACGGATAAGTGAGGAGGTGCCAAACTTGGCTGGGAAAAAGGTGCTGATGGTGATCGCGCCCGAGAACTTCAGGGATGAGGAATACCGGTATACGAGGGAGGAACTCGAGCGCGCCAAGGCGAGCATAACCGTCGCGAGCGCGAGGACGACAACTGCGCGGGGAATGTTAGGAGCAACCGTCACGCCCGACCTCAAGCTTGAGCAGGTGGATGTCGATGATTACGATGCAGTGATTTTTGTGGGTGGTGGTGGATCGGCGGTTTACTTCGATGACAACCGAGCCCTTTCGATAGCTAGCGAGGCCTTCGACAAGGGAAAGAAGACATGTGCGATCTGCATAGCACCCGTGATCCTGGCGAATGCGGGGGTGCTCGATGGGAAGCGGGCGACCGTGTTCGACGGCGACTATATCGAGGCAATCGAGGCCAAAGGAGCGACGTTCGTGAACAAGCCCGTGGTCATCGACGGCAATGTGATAACGGCAAATGGGCCGGGTGCAGCTCGAGATTTCGGGCGGACCATAGCCAGGGAGCTTGCGCGTTAGAGGATGTGAACTTGGCGGATATCCTGATCAAGGACGGCTATGTAATCATGATGGACCCTCGGCGCCGGGTCTTCGAGAGAGGGTCGGTGGTGATAGACGGGAGCGAGATCTCCGCAGTTGGGAAAGACGTCAAGGCCAAAGCTGAAAAGGTAATAGACGCCCGAGGCAAAGCCGTCCTACCTGGCCTCATCAACGCCCACACTCACCTCTCGATGACATTACTTCGTGGAGTTGCCGATGATATGCCTCTCATGGAGTGGCTCGAGAAAAAGATCTGGCCCATCGAACAAAACCTGACGGCAGACGATTGTTATGCCGGCGCGTTGCTCGGCTGCCTCGAGATGATAAAATCGGGCACCACATGTTTTGCCGATCAGTATTTTTACATGGAGGACGTCGCGCGGGCGGTCGAGGAGGCCGGCCTCAGGGGGGTGCTCTCCCGTGGAATTATCGAGGTACAGGGTCCCGAAAAGCTGAAGAGGACGATCAAAGAGGGCGAGAGGTTGGTCAAAACCTGTCATGGGATGGCAAACGGTCGAATTCTGACGATGTTCGGGCCCCACGCAGCCTATACGTGCTCGCCGGAGTGCCTGATGCAGGTAAAAGAGCTGGCGAAGAAGTACAAAGTTGGTATTCATACTCACATCGCGGAAACTCAGGATGAAGTCGATAAGATCACCAAAAGGTATGGCAAGCGCCCGATTGAACACCTCGACTCGATCGGGTTCCTGGGCCCAGAGGTGCTCGCGGCGCACTGCATTTGGCTGACGGCGCGCGAGATCGAGGTTATCCGCAAGCGGGGCGTCAAGCCGGTCCACAACCCCGTGAGCAACATGAAGACGGCCTCGGGGGTCGCACCCGTGCAGAAGATGCTTGCAGCGGGCATTCCCGTTGCGCTCGGCACGGACGGGGCGGCTTCGAATAACTCGCTCGACATGTTTGACGAGATGAAGTTCGCCGCGCTGCTCAGCAAGGTCCACAAGCTCGATCCAACAGTTGTGCCGGCGCAGGCGGTTCTCGAGATGGCGACGATTAACGGCGCGATCGCTCTGGGCCTCCAAGATGAAATAGGCTCGCTCGAGGTCGGTAAAAAAGCGGACATCGTGTTAGTCGACATGAAAAAACCACACCTCGCACCCCTCCACAACGTAGTATCGCACCTGGTCTACAGCGCGGTCGGCAGCGATGTCGATACAATCATGGTGGACGGCGAGGTCTTGATGCAGGGGCGCAAGGTTTTGACGTTAGATGAAGATAGGGTTTTGGAGGATGTTCAGAAAGCTTCGGACGATTTGTTAGCTCGAGGAGGATTCAAGTGAGGTACAAGGTCAAGGATATCAAGCTCGCGCCCAATGGTAAGCGCATGATAGAATGGGCGGAACGATACATGCCCGTGCTCATGACGATCCGTCGAGAGCTCGCGCGGAAAAAGCCGCTGAAAGCCCTGGTGGTGGGTGCGGCATTGCACGTTGAGGCCAAAACAGCCGCGTTGGTTAGGACGCTCGTCGCGGCGGGTGCGAGGGTGACGATAACGAGCTGCAATCCCCTTTCGACCCGCGACGAGGTGGCATCGGCTTTGGCAAAAGATGGAGTAAGCGTTTACGCCTGGCGGGGGGAAACGACCGAGGAGTACTACGCCAACCTAAATCGAGTACTCGATAGCAGGCCTGACATCCTCATCGATGATGGGGCGGACCTAATTTCGCTCGCCCACACCTCCCGCCGGGAGTTGATCCCCCGCATTCGAGGCGCCTCAGAGGAGACCACGACCGGGGTTAACAGGCTCCGGGCCATGGCGAATGAGGGCAGGCTGAGATTTCCCGTCATAGCCGTGAACGACTCTCCCGCGAAGCGGCTCTTCGACAACCGCTTTGGCACGGCCGAATCGACGCTCCAGGCGATCATGGGGATAACGAACACCCTCATCGCGGGCAAGCACGTAGTGGTGGTGGGCTACGGTTACGTGGGACGAGGTATAGCTTCCCGAGCAAAAGGACTGGGAGCGATCGTGACCGTCGTCGAGAGCGATGCCATCAGGGCCCTCGAGGCTGCGATGGACGGCTTCAGGGTCACGCGCATGTCCGAAGCAGCAAAGATAGGGGACATATTCATAACCGCTACAGGAAACCTGAACGCAGTTCGAGCGGAGCACATGCGGCGGATGCGCAATGGCGCGATCCTCTGCAACGCTGGTCACTTCAATGTGGAAATCGATCTGGAGGGCTTGGCGAGGCTGGCGGTAAAACGGCGAAATGTGCTGGATGACATTGAAGAATTCCAGCTAAAGGACGGCAGGCGGCTCTACTTGCTCGCGGAGGGGCGGCTGGTCAACCTCGCTGGATTGAGGTCGCTCGGGCACCCCATCGAGATCATGGACATGAGTTTTTCACTTCAGGCGCTAAGCGTCGAATACCTCGCGAAGCATGGGCGGAAGCTTGAAAACAGGGTGCACGATGTTCCTCCGGAGATAGATCGAAGGGTGGCCGAGCTTAAGCTTAAATCTCTGGGTGTTGGGTTAGAGAAGTTGACGAGCGAACAAGTCAGATATCTGAGGTCATGGCAGCTCGGCACATAGGATACAGCGGTGGATTGGTGGGATTATGAAGGGGAAGCTTGGGGATGTTCAAGCCGTGATCTTCGACCTCGATGGCACGCTCGTGAGCGTCGAGGAACGTTTTTACCGCGTTTTCTTGGATACCCTCAAGGCCTACCATCTACCCCTCGTGGAGAAGGGCATCTTCATGGAAAAGTTTTCGATGAACCAGCTGAGCGACTTCCTGAGGCTTGAGGATGAACACGCCTTTTGGTACGACTTCTTGGAGGCATACAATGGCTCTTATAGGGAATTTTCTAAGGTCCTACCCGGGGTCCGCGAAACGCTGGAGAAATTGAAGAGAAACGGGATCAAAATAGGGGTGATAACCGGCAGGCTATGCGAACCTCAAGAAGCCCTATCCGAGCTCGAAGGGCTGAACTTGGGCGACTTGATCGATGCGGTCGTGACGAAAAAGCTAGTAATAGCCAAGATCAGGCCCGAGGAGCTCTTCTCTCGCTCCCTTGAACTGATTCAGGTGCTGGAGAAACTCGGTGCCGACCCAGGAAGGTCAATTTTGGTTGCAGATTATGTCACAGATATAGAGTCGGCCAAGGAGATAGGCATAAAATCTGTGGCAGTTTTATCCGGATCATCCAACTATGAATTTCTGAAGAGGGTGGGGCCGGACGTCATCGTAGAAAGCGCAGCTAAAGTGCCTTCATTGCTTGGTTTTGATCCCTAGTTGTAGCAGCAAAGTATCCTCCACGTTTCATAAAACAGTCGGCAGTGGGTGAAAAATGAACCAAGAAAACTTATTTATTGTAAGTAACATAAACAAATGAGAGAATATGGAGAATCGAAAAAGAGGCTTATTGCCATTATTTATAGCTGTTTCATTATCGGCGGAGTTATTGTTCTTGTCTTATAATCAAACTTCCTACCAGACAAAGTTAGGAACACCAGCAACGTTAGATATAACATCTTCTTACGCGGTTGGTGTTGGGGTCAAACCCATTTATCAAGGCGGCGTAATAGGAGCCACATTAACTTATACCGTAACGGTGGCTAATGTGGGCACATCCAACGATAGCTACGATTTGGGTGCAAGCGACGACGCGGGATGGGGCCCGTCCCTTTCAGAAAACTTCTTAGAGGTTCCAGCTGGAGAAAACAGGATTGTAATACTTAGCGTTAATATACCATCTGGAGCGATTTGTACTATCGATAACATAACTGTCACCGCGACCTCAAAATCTGATAATACAGTAAACGACAATGAGATATTTTTTGCCCATCGAGGGAAGGCCACATTCGGACTTCACTGGAAGTATTGTACTGACCTTTGGGGGGTAACCCTTGATCTAGACCTTTATCTGCGGGATGATTCTACTAACCTCATCGTCCAATTTTACAGATACTGGGACGATTATGAGGGGGAGAATTTACTATGGAGCGGTGCAACGCCGGTGCGTTTAATGTTAAAGGAGAATATCTTACATCCCCTAGGGAAAGGTCACGTCCCCGAGAAAGTTAGGCTGATTTTGACGGATAATGAAGGTAATCTACTCCAGACCATAGTGTCCTACGTTGTTACTAAATCCGCACTCTTTACTAAATACATTAACAACAAAATATTTTATCCAATTGTACCCCTTGAGGGTAAGATTTGTATTTTTAGGAAACTTTCAAAAATTAAAGCGCAGTTTCCCTTTGCACCTTCTTAAATCAGCTCACTTTAAATCGGAGGATAGCTGCAAGCCCTTTAAAGGCCGCCCAAAGCTGCTTGCCTTCCTCGGTCTCGGTGGAAATGAATTCGACGTTTGTGCCAAATCTATCCGCAAGCTCGCAGAGTTCCTGGACCATGTCCTTGCTCTCGATGAGTTGCAGTTTGACCTCGCCGCAGTTGGGACACGGCCGTCCCGCCAGCTGCCGTTTGTAGGCCTCGACATCCTCGAAGGTCTCCTGTAGCTCATGCCCACACGCCTGACACCGCACGAGGGCTCGGCCCCGTCTAATGGCCTCCGATATCAGCAGAAGTTCGACCGTGCCATGCTCAAGTTGGCGCCTAACTTCAGCCTCACCATAGGCGACTTTCCCCTCGCCGGCCACGAGCTCTGTCATGAAGCGCTGCACCAGGGACTTCTCCTTCATTATCTCGAGGTCGGCAAGCACCTCTCCAGACTTATTGACGAGCTCCTTTATCCCCTGCTCATCGGTGTAGCCTGTGTCTATTACTCCCCCGATCTTCTTCCTCACGTCTTCTCCCAACAGCTCACTCTTCAGGAAATAGTCCTTCGTCGGCCCTGGCCCTCCAATTAAAATAGTGCGCAAATCGGGTGTTTGGCCGAATATCTCGTCCGTCGTCTCGGCAATCCGTTTCATGAACTCGTGGGCAGCTATCTCTATCAGCCGCTCGAACCGCCTCGCCGACTGGCCTCCGCGCCCATGCTTGCCCGGCACCCCCGAAGTCAAGGTGCGGATGATCTCGACGTGCTTTCCGCGGAGCGTGGCCAGCGTCGCTTCCCTCCTGTCCAGCACGAGCAGGCCTATTGTCTCCTTTACCCGGAGCATCTCCCGGAGCGGCTCGAGCACGAACTCCTGGTCGCACCGATACATTCTAACCGTTATCGGCTCGGGGGGCTCGACCCAGTAGAGCTGGATGTCCGCCACGTCCTCCCGCCCTGCCACATTGCCGCAGAATATCGCCATCCCGTTGGCCGGTGGACGTCTATAAGCTTCGATGTAAGTGCGCAGGAACTGTATGACCTTCTCGAGCGCTCCTACGACATTCTTGCGCGTGGTCTTCGACTTAATGTTCGAAGCGGTGCCCTGCTCATCGCGGAGCTGTTGCACGACTTTATTCAGATCGAAATCTGGGGTAACGTAGACCGAGATGAGCTCCGTGCCTCGGCCTCGCTTGCTCGCGAGATCGTCGAGCAACCTCCTGAACTGGTAACGCCTTAGGCTATCGGCGGTCATTCACATCGCCGACAAATGTTTGACCGCGAACGTTAATAGCATGTTGCTCAAAGGAGGTCTGGCGGTTGCATGAGGGTGACGCTCTGCTTTGGAGGCTCGATCATCGCCCCTGATAAGCCAGACCTCGAATGCATCCGTGAGATAGCTGGAGTGCTGCGCGAGCTTAGGGAGAAAAAGCACGATATCCTAGTCGTGGTCGGTGGTGGCAGGACATCGCGCGCCTACATCGATGTAGCGCGCAAGCTCAAGGCCTCGGACCCGTACTGCGATGTCATTGGCATAGATGCGACCCGCCTGAATGCCCGCCTGTTGATAGCCGCGCTGGGGGAGTTGGCTGAGCCGAATCCGGCCACGACATTTGAGGTGGCAATAAGGGTCATGCTCAGGGGTAAAATTCCAGTCATGGGGGGCACGACCCCCGGGCAGACGACGGATGCGGTGGCGGCGATGCTCGCGAGCTCCAGCAGGTCCGAGATGCTCGCATATCTCACAGATGTCAGCGGCGTATATACGGCGGATCCCAAGCTGAACCCGAACGCGAGGAAGTTCGAGACGATGACGGTGCAGCAGTTGATGGGATTGGTGTCTGGAGTGAAGATGGAGCCTGGGATGAAGGTGATAATCGACCCGATTGCAGCGAGGATAATCGAGCGTTCGAGGATCCGAACCCTCGTCCTGGGGAGGCAAGAGATTAAACGTCTGCCCGAGATAGTGGGGGGAGGAAGCCATAGCGGCACGACGATCTTGCCGAAGTGAAAATATGGTGGAAGATCATAAGCATTGCGTAGTCTGCGGAAAAGCTGTGCCAGCTGACAAGCTCTTCTGCTCCCAGGAATGTGAGGATAGGTTGAAACTGCAGCAAAAGCGGATGTCCCGCATGAGGCTTTACATGATGTTGATCTTCTTCGTGCTCCTCATGCTGATCATGATTTTGCCCTATTTGAGGTAGACCTAAGGCGGTGTTATAAGAAGCGTGAGCGGGGGCTCTGGAATATCGATCGCCTCGACCCTGCGCCCAGCGCTCTCCGTCTCCTTTACCACCCTGACCTCATCCGGCATCAGCCTGAATTCCTTTTCACCTGCGGTAAGGGAAATACTACCCTTCACCAATTGTTTCGCCAGTTCCTCCGCATCTGCTTCGCGGAGGGCTTGCGCCACGAGCTTGGCATCCGATCGCAGCCGCGGCCCGAGTTTTGCCATGTCCGCCTCGATGGCGATGACGCGCTCAGCTAGCTTGGGCCTGCCCACGTTGACGTCCAGCCTGCCTATGCGCATTGTCTCCGTGATGTCCTCGCTGGACTGTAGGAGCTGTTTCGCCGCCCTAGCGTCAGTAGTGTAGATTTCAACCGCTGGAAGTTCAGCGCTCAGGGCCATCTTGCGCTCGGACTTGAACTGCCTGATCGCACTTATGACCGCGTTCGAAATTTCCCCGATTCTCTCGGCGATCTCATCGATGAACCGCTTGTCCGCCATGGGCCAGCCCGAAACGTGGATGCTTGGGTAGGGGTAGTCAGCCGCAAAGTACGTCTGGTATACCTCCTCGGCGAAGTGGGGCATGAATGGCGCCAGCAACTTTGCAGAAGTCAGGATGACCTGATGAAGCGTGTACTTCGCAGCATCGGCAGTCGGATCTCCACCGTAGAGGCGATACTTCACCTCCTCGATGTACATGTCGCAGAATTCATGCCAGATGAAAGTTTGGACTGTAGTTATCGCCTGATTGAATTGGAAGTCCTCCAAGTACTCCGTCGCCTGCTTGACCACGCGGTTGAGTCGGCTGAGGATCCACCTGTCGCTCGGCCTGAACTCGAGCTCGGCCGGGTCTAGCTCCTCCACCTTGAAGCCCTGGAGGTGCATCCCGGCGAACCTAGCAGCATTCCAGAATTTCCTCATGAACCGATAGCCAAATTCCACGTCCTTCCAAGCGAATGGGATGTCCGAGCCGGTGGAAGCCCCAACAGCCGCCCATTGCCTCAGGGCATCTGCGCCGTATTTGCCCCTCGCGAGCATGGTGTCGACGTAGTTCCCGAGCGACTTGGACATCTTCCGCCCATCCTCTCCGAACACCATGCCGTTTATGAGCACGGTTTTGTAGGGGATCTCGTCGAGCAGCGCGAGGTGGCGCACGAGCAAGTAATAATCCCAGGTTCGGATGATGTCTGTGCCATTGGGCTGGAGGTCGGCCGGGAAGAGGCGTCGGTCGAGGTTGGGCCAGCCAGCGTGAACGGCGATGGTTATCGAGCTGTCCATCCAAGTGTCGAGCACGTCCCTCTCCGGCTCGAAGCTTTCGCCTCCGCACTTTGGACATCTCTGGATCGGCGGTTTGTCCTTTAAGGGGTTCACGGGCAGCTGTCCTTCCTCAGCCACGATGGGCTCCCGGCAGCTCGCGCAGTACCATGCGGGTATGGGCGTAGCAAATAGGCGCTGCCTCGATATCACCCAGTCCCAGTCCATGGACTCGGCCCAATCTATGAGGCGGGTGCGCATGTACTCGGGAACCCATCGAACCTTCTTGGCACCTTCAATTACCCTATCCTTAAGATCAAGCACCCTCATGAACCACTGATCTTTCGTCATGATCTCCACAGGCGTGTCGCATCGCCAGCAGACGCCTATGCTCTGGGTGAGTTTCTCCTGCTTCGCGAGCAGGCCGGCTTTTCGAAGGTCCTCGATGATCCCCCGCTTGCACTCCTCGATGGTCATCCCAGCATATTTGCCTGAGGCTTCGGTCATCTGCCCCAGCTCATCCACGGCCTTTATCACTGGTAGCCTGTGCCGCTTGACCCATCGCACGTCCGTCTTGTCTCCGTACGTGCAGACCATCACCACGCCAGTGCCGAACTTTGGGTCAACCTCGTGGTCCTCGATTACCTCGACGACTTGGCCGAATGGCGGGACCTCCAACTTCTTGCCCACGTAGCCTTTGTACCGCTCATCCTCGGGGTGAACTGCCACCACGACGCATGCGGCGAGGTACTCTGGTCTGGTGCTCGCGATGGTGAGGTAGTCGTCCTCGCCATGGAGCTTAAATTTGATGTAGTTCAGGGTGCCCTCCCTATCTTCATACTCCACCTCCGCATCCGCTATCGCGGTCTCGCAGCGGGGGCACCAGTTGACCGGGTGCTCGCCCCGATAGATCAGGCCTCTTTTGTAGAGCTGCACGAAGGAGAGCTGCGTCCTGCCGTAGTAGTTCGGTTCCATGGTGCGGTACTCGGTCGACCAGTCGATGGAGAAACCCAGCGAGCGCATTTCCTCCTTCATGTGGGCAATGTTTTCCTCCGTGAGCTTGACGCAGAGCTCGCGGAACCGCTCGGGCGGCAGGTCCCCCTTCCGAATGCCGTAGCGCTTCTCCACCTGGACCTCCGTCGGCAGGCCATGGCAGTCCCAGCCCTGTGGAAATAGTACGTTGAAGCCGCGCATCCGCCTGTAGCGAGCCACGATGTCGAAGTATGTCCAGTTGAGCGCCGTGCCCATGTGAAACTCGCCGGAGGGGTATGGGGGTGGGGTGTCGATAACGTAGGTCGGTACCTTCAAGTCCTCACGCCTAAAGCGGTAGATCCCAAGCTCTTCCCACCGCTTTTGCCACTTGGGCTCGACCTCCTTCGGGTCGTAAGTCTTCAGTATCTCCATCAAAGACCCTACCAGAATCTGGATTAAATGATATAAAACAATTCGATTTGCGGTAAGTATCGTCCCTCGAAGTATTAAGGTTCCTGTGCTGGCGCATCCAGTATTCGCTCGCGCTGATGAGATGCTGCCGGAGCTTATCGAAATGGGTTTGCGCGGGATCGAAGTGTACCACAGCAGACACGATGCGCAAACAACCGAGCATTATGAACAGGTTGCGAAAAAATACAGGAAGAATTGAAGAAACGACTAGGGTTAGGAATAGAAGAGATGTTTGAATAAGCACCAACGTTTCAGATTAAATCACGTGATGCTTTCTTTAAAAGAAAGATCATGATCACTGCGTTTCCAATCGGCCACGCCAAATCGGTAGCGCCTCTTTATCAGGACTATTACAAAAAAAGCAATGCCTAACGACGCCCCTACTATGACCATTACCGCAACTTGCTCAGTTGGGAATGCCGACGGGGGTGCGGGCGCTCCAGCCTCTGTTCTAATAATGCTCAACGATATCGACGAGGCATTGCCCACCGCATCAACCGCGGTTATGGTGATGGTGTTCAGCCCCACGCTCAGACTAACTGTGTGGCTAAAGCTGCCGCCCGCCGCTGACACTGCCACGCCGTTTACCTTGATGGTTACGCTTGTCAGATCGCTCACCGTGCCACTTACCTCGATTCTGCTGCCAGTCACCGTCATCTTGGTGGCGAGGGTTGGCGATAACGTTATTCTCGGCGCTGTGGTGTCGAGGTGAATGGTCGTCGAGTTCCTGTTGGTGTGATCGACATTTCCTGCCCGGTCCTTTAGCCAGACGTATACAGAATGAGAACCGTCACCAGGGACCGAGATGCCAAATATCGAGGTGAGCCCTGCCCCAACAACGTAGGTCCCGTCGGTCGGGGAAGTTGGAGCTGAATCGAGCTTATAATATGCGCCGGCTATGCCAGAGAGGTCGGACGGATTGATCCAACTCACCGTGAAGGAGTTCGTGCTCGTCCACCCGCTTGGAGACGCTGCCAAACTTACTGGAGCACCGGGGGCAGAGGTGTCGACTTGGAACGTCCAAGTTTCTGACTCGTTCTCTCCCACCGGGTTGATCGCGACCACCTTCCAGGAGTAGTTCTCATTACCTGGATATCCAGGTGCTGACTTCGTCCATGTGCTATCAGTTGCCCCTAGCAGAACGTTATCCTCAGGTGAAGAGAAGTCTGCGTCATTGTCGACAAGCAAACGGTGGTTGTCAGCGTTCTCCCCCTTAGTCCACTCGAAGTATGGCGTGTTGTCGGATATTGTCGAGCCGTTCAGGGGGAGGTAGAGAACTGGTTTTGTCGGCAGACCTGGAACTGAAACTTGAACGGTTCCAGTCCAGGACTCAATGAGTTGCCATTCAGCTGGAGCTTGAACAGTTCCAGTCCACGTCTCGATGAGCTGCCATTGGGCGGGAGCATTAACAGTGCCCGTCCAACTCTCAATCACCTGCCATTCGGCTGGTGCCTGAACGGTTCCAGTCCATGTCTCCATGATTTGCCATGCCGCAGGAGCGCTGACCGTGCTCGTCCAGGTTTCTACGACTTGCCAAGCTGCTGGGGCATTAACCACGCCTGTCCACGTTTCGATAAGTTGCCATGCAGCTGGGGCTTCGACAGTTCCTACGCTCGATGTTGGCTCTGGAATGACCATTCCTCTAAATTTGATGCTGTAGGGACTTGAAGCACCTTCAGCCCACACCAGAGCGATTTTATTATCCTGTGCCTCTACGGAGCAGGTGAGGGTATTTTCGTTCGGATTATCAACAGCCGCTCTGAATTTTTTTGTAAGCCATTGAGAAGATGAATTGTCGAATTTCTTTAGATAAAGTTTGTCATTTTCGAACCAAAAAACATAGAGATTCCCATTCTCATCCTTAGCCATTACAGGATTTGAATTTGAATCGACATTGTCAGCGAGAGTTACTGTTGGATTCCACGTCGAATCACTTCTCTTACAATATTTTATGTAATAGGTTGTGTCCATCATTGGCTTTGATAGCCAAACCACGTGAACATCAGCACCAATAGAAAGAACAGAGAATGCGGCATTTGCTGCCAAGGTGTTATCTATCGTCTCCCAAGAGCCAAAGCTGACAACATCATCCCCCCTCAAGTTAGCCCCATAACCACAAACCCAGAAGAAGTTTGAGCCTCCCCTTGAGATTATGGTCGGATAAGCGCCAGCAAAATAGCCTGGACTTTGGGGGGTTCCCCACGTAGTCCCATTTTCAGCGGTAGCCTTTACGAGAAACATCTGGTTGCCGGAGCCGCCAGACTGGTAAGCGTCGGTGTAGGCAACATAGGGATAACCGTCGCCAAGCTTTGTCACACCACCAGTGCCGTGCCTATAGTTTTCCGTGTTATCAATAGCTACCTCATCATCCCAAGTTATGGTTTGTCCACTAACGGTTCCCCTTCTGTAGTAAAGAGGTGATGTAGGCGGCGCTTGCCTACCATAAACATATTGAATGTAGGTGCCATCCCAAAAGAGTGACATACGCCAAACTTGTGCATCATCGGCTCTGATGGTTATCGGGCTACTCCAGTTTACACCATCAGAAGAAGTCCTATAGACGTAATTCGTGCCATCGCCGTAAAAAACATAAAAATATCCATCCAGGAAAAATACATGTCTTTGATAGGATTGTCTTGTGGCGTTTAATGTGTTGACAGTTGGGCATACCTCACTAAAAAATATTTTATTTTTATCAGTCGGCGGGTCGCCTGTTTCGTCAGCGTAGCCGTAGTAAACATAGTAGTTATCGTCTGAACCTCCACCGCTAATCTGCGCTTGGAGCTTAAACCAGGTTTCCGTGGTAGCACTATTCCAGTTTTCGGTGTATCTGTCTAATTCAACCCATGAAGCTCCGTTCCAATAAAGCACCCTCCAATCCTTACCGTCGGACCGAAGCTTACCATCGGCAATCAATGTAGCTGTATCTTCCTCAAAGTAACAAGAATATCCTTCAGGAACAGTGGTTGCGCCTGCGTTTATTGTTATTTTTTTCCTATATTGATAGTTCTCGTTCCACCAGTCTGGGTCTGGGGACGCCGATGCCGGGGGCGCCGTGTCCACAATGAGCAACAGTGCGGGCGGAGCGAGCACCCCCACTACGAGCGCGATGCGTACAGCCGACCTAAAAAGGCTGGGCTTCCCCATTTTAACCTACCCCTTCAGTAGACCTCCACTGTGAGTAATTGGTCAAAACCAGGGATTCCAGTCTTAACTATTCCTTTTTCTGCCCCTAATTTCCCCTTTTCTGGGTTTGAGATTTTCATCCCGTTTTAAGGCTTGATGGGTCCTTTTTTTATTTTTATGAAACTATCCTCCACCTTTTTAAACTCTATAAAACAACTTTTCTACCGTTATTTTCGAAAATCCGCCCCCCCAGCGGCGCTTTTTGGGTATTGGGCTCCCAAACACTTGATTTTTCTCCTCACTGATACCTAACGAAGTATGTCCAGTTTAGCGCCGTGCCCATGTGAAACTCTCCGCTTGGATAGGGAATGGGGTATCGATAACATAAGTCAGCGCCTTCACGTCCTCGCGCCTAAAACGGCGGATCCCAAGTTCTCCCCATCGCCTTTGCCACTTCGGCTCGACTTCAAGTGGGTTGTAGTCCTTCTGCACTTCCATGGAAGCCCTCATCAAAATCTGATTTGAATAATATAAATCAGCTTAACTACTCCGCTCCAACGAACCGCTCGGGAGGGGGCTTCGCGAAAGCCTCTAGGCTAGGCTGTCTGACCGGGCGCTTGATTTTGATCTCTTTACCGATGTCGATGCGGAGGCCAGCATAGCCGGGCAGGGTCTCGACCCCGGTTTCAGCCTTAATCCTCGCCGCTTCCTGCTCAGGCCCATGCCTCAAGAAAAGCATCCCCATGTGCACCATCACAGCCAGCTCGGGCTTCACCTGCTTGAGGAGCGAGATGAGGTCGTCCGAGCAAAGGTGCCATCGGATGCGCATGCCAAGCGGGCGGGTGACGTTCGCGATGAGCACCCGGACACCCTTGAAGTGTTCCGCGAGCCCATCGAAGTGCTGAGTATCGTTGGTGTAGCCTATGATCCCAGCCTGCGAGTGGAGCTTCAGCCCGAACGTCGTCGGTTCGCTATGCTGCGTTGGCGTAGCCTCCAGCTCGATGTCGCTGAGCTCGTACGTCGCGCCCGGCTGAAAGGTGATGATTTCCGCTACTTTGCTCTGATGATATTTAGAGATTGCCGGGCCAAATCTCGCCCCGCCTCGAAGCACGCTAGGGCTGCCTATCAGCACTCCCCGTTTTTTCGTCGTGTGCTGTGTCATGGCTTCGATGAGGACCTCCGCATCCGTGTAGTGATCTGGATGGCAGTGGGTGACGACGATGCAGTCTAGGTCGAGTGGATTTAGACCGTGCTGGTGTGTCAGCAGGAGTGCTCCGGGGCCTGGGTCAACGTGCAATTTGACCTGACCATGCAGGCGAAAGCCTCCTGTCTTGAAGTGTTGGTCGATTGTCTGATACCGGCCCCCGCCACAGCCTAGGAATACTAGCTCAACCATTTAATCGCCTAACCATGTTGCAACAGAATTTCTCTGGCTACACTAAAAACTTTGATCCGTTGGATATAGAAAGAGCAAGGGATTACTTTCGGTGACCTCTCTGTGGGCAAATTGCTTAAAAAGGGGTACCTTTTGTGAAACGGGAAAAAGATGAATTACAAAATTTACCGAGAGAAGAAAAAGCACGACTTTATCAAAGGGCTACTGGATTGAGACAGGAGAGGGGATGGGGCGCCTTCAAAATTGCTAAATTTTTAGATATTTCCCCAAGCTTAATCCGTCATTGGCTTTATGAAGGCTGTAAGCCGCACGGAGTGGGCATAATTCAGCTCCAGGGACCCAAAATCGATTTTGAGGATTTTAATAGCATTGTCGATTATTTTCAGGAGAGGAAGCTAAAAAATTTGGGAGAAGTCAATACTAAAGAACTCGAACTTATCTTAGCCCTGAGATATCACCATAAACTTCGATTGCGTGAGATAGCGGAAAT
>Ga0315309_1000957_pt1 | contig 17620 bp, 19 predicted proteins | sample TDP4_MG_FD_203080 | JGI IMG/M metagenome (GOLD analysis project Ga0315309, IMG submission 203080) | Freshwater sediment microbial communities from Lake Towuti, South Sulawesi, Indonesia - TDP4 | ecosystem: Environmental > Aquatic > Freshwater > Lake > Sediment | place: Indonesia: South Sulawesi... | reverse complement strand
CTCTTGAGAAAGGTTAACACCTTGTCTCTGACGCCGGTCTTGTATCGTTGCACTGTGTCGGAGATGTCGATCTCAATAGCATAAAGGTTATCAACACCCTCAACTTTACAGATGCTTCTGCCCCAAAAATCCTGATCGCAGAGACTTGAAAGACTGTGAACGGGGTTCGTTGATGAGATCAGCGTCTTTTTCCCCATCTTTGCAAGGTAGCAAGCCGCTCCAGCTGCGATAACTGTTTTCCCAACGCCACCCTTTCCGCCAAAGAATAGGTATTTAAGGCTTGGCCTAGACTCAATGAAATCCTTGAATGTTTCAGGCAACAGTCACCCTCCTACCAGCACTTTCGCGACCTGTGCAATCATCTCTAAGCCCTTTGGCTCCCTATCAAACATAGGGATAACAGCCCTAAGCATCGACCCAAATTTCCCCTGGATCTCCTGCATATACTCTTGCTGCATCAGAATTCTGTTTTTAAGGTATTGTGGGACATTTGATTGTTGCAGTAGTTCCGCGGGGTAAACCTGGTTAACAACGATGCCGCTTAAAGGGACTTTGAACTGCTTGAAAAGGTCTAATGCTCTTACAGTATCAAGAATAGGCATCTTCTCAGGGATCAGAACGTAAAAGAAGGCGGTGCGTTCCTCGTCCCGCATCATGTTGCTGACGAAATCCAATCGTTTCCTTATGTCTTGAAGTTCCTTGAACACAAGGTCCTCCTGGGCCAGACCACCCTTAGCGCCCTTTAAGGTGGACGCAAGCTCTTCGTACTCAGCGGCTTTCGTTCGCACATCTGTGATCTTGCCAATCCATGCATCGAGAATCTCTGCCATGCTCATAAATCGGAGCGCATGACCATGGGGCATCATATCGAAAATGTAGTAATCATACTTCCCGCTGAGGATCAGGTCAACCATGGCGTCGAAGGTCGCCGATTCCGCCATCGCTGGCTCGGCTGCTGAAGCCTTAATATAGTCCTCAATTTCGGGTGGAACCTCCTTGAGCCCATACATATCCTTGATCTTTTGCTTAATCTCGTTTTGATAATCGGCAATTCTTCTATCCGCATCGATCTCCAAGACGTAGAGGTTAGGCATGATAAAGACCTCTCCTTTCCCGAAGATGTCTCTCTCAAAGATGTCGGTCAAGCTGGCTTGAGGGTCCGTGGAGAACACCACCACCCTCTTTCCTTGAGATGCCAGCCAATAAGCCGTTCCAGCGGAGAGGGTTGTCTTTCCCAAGCCGCCTTTACCACCGAATAAAATGTACTTCAACTTGGGTTTTGATTGAAAATAGTCTACGAATGACGACGCTACCTGCAAATACTTTCCTCCATATTAATAGTTTTTTATATGCGACTTAAAACCTATTAACATTTTGGAGAAATTTCCATTTAAAATGTCTCCATTGTCTAGGACTGCCTAAGACTGCCTAGTCCCCCTCCCCCCGGTATATAGGGTCAAAAATTTATTCAAAAACAAACAACACAACAAACTCGTAAACCTATCCCTCTATAAACCAGTGGAAAGACTGCAGTGAACTTACATCGAGTTAACATGTTAGTATAAGCAGCGTTTTAAAACACACCTATCTCCATCCAAAGTCGCATTTATCTACTGATTTACGTAACTCTTGCCCCGTTCGCTATTTCGCGGTCCACAGATAGGAGGGTAAGCTTGTCCTCCTTTTCAGCGGCGAGAAGCATGCCCTCTGACACTTCGCCAGCAAACTTCGTGGGCTTTAAATTCATCAAGAAGATGATTCTCTTTCCCAAGAGTTCTTGGAGGGTGTAGTATCCCACGAGGCTGGATATGGTTTGTCTCCTGCCCAGTTCCCCCAAATCCACAATTATCTTGTACAGTTTTTCTGTTCTCTTCACCCGCTCCACATGAACGATCGTTCCGACCCGCATATCCAACCTTTTAAACTCATCGATGCTAACATAACTGGTTTCCATATCTAATTCCTCCATTGAATTTCTGTACAAACGCTTTTAAAATCTTGTCCATAGAGGTATCGAGAGAGAGCTTTTCTCCGAAAAAATTATAACAGTGTTATTACACGTATTTGTGTAAAAATCTCTGGAGAGCGCTATGGATGTTCCACGTAGAAGAAGTAAGAAAAGATTTTCCGATTCTAGAAACGGGCGTAATCTACTTAGACAACACTGCCAGCAGCTTAACCCCTGAACCCGTGCTTCAAAAGATGCTGGAGTTTTATCGTCAGTACCGGGCAAACGTGGAGCGGGGAATCCACCGCCTGTCTCAAAAGGCGAGTGAGGAGTATGAGCGAGCCCACGCTAAGGTTGCAGACTTTATCAACGCAAAATCTGATTCGGAAATCGTGATGACTCGAAACACCACTGAGGGAATAAACATCGTTGCGAACGGCTTAAAATGGAAGAAGGGAGACAAGATCGTTACCTCCCTCATCGAGCATCATTCGAACTTCATCGTTTGGCTTCGAGTGAAGAATCGATATGGCGTCGACTTAGAAATCGTTGAGCCCAGCAAGCCGATCGTGCATGGGCTCTTGGACCCAGCAGACTTCGAAAAATTGATCGACGACAAAACAAAGTTGGTGACTGTGACCCACGTTTCGAACGTCCTAGGGGTGATTACGCCAGTTAAAGAGATAACCGAGATAGCGCACGAGCACGGTGCCTACGTCCTCGTCGACGGCGCCCAATCAGTTCCACATATGAAAGTGGACGTCCAAAAGATTGGATGCGATTTCTTAGCGTTCTCAGGCCATAAGATGTGTGCTCCAACCGGGTCCGGCGCCTTATACATCCGGGAGGAACTAGCCGAAGAAGTCGAGCCTCTATGCATCGGTGGAGGAACCATAGCTGACGTGGGTCTTGACTACTACAAGCTGGAGAAGCCCCCCACACGATTTGAGGCTGGAACTCCCGCCATCGCCGAAGCTATCGGACTCGGAGCGGCTGTCGACTATCTAAGCAGAATTGGAATGGAAAAGATCGAAAAACACGAGAAGGAGCTTACAAAACAAGCCTATGAAGGTTTGAGCGTTCTTCCAAAAGTTGAGGTTTATGGCCCCAAGCCCGAATATAAAATCAGCATCACCTCCTTCAACGTGGGCGACCTAAACCCCCACGACGTGGCTCTAGCCCTCGATGTTTCCGCAAACATCATGGTGCGCTCAGGGCACCACTGCGCCCTCCCTCTAACAAAAAGCTTGATCCGCAAGCCGGGGAGTGTCCGAGCCTCCACCTACTTCTACAACACAAAAGAAGAAATCGACAAACTCATATCCACTGTGAGGGAAATCGCCGAAACCCTAGCAAAATAATTGAAAACTGAATGGAACACAGAACACTTGGAAAATTACCGCTTATATTTGGCGCCGCACAATTCTGGGTCCATTTGCGCAGGCAAGCCTCGGAGCAAAACACGTGAAGCTCGTTCACACAACAAGTCTTCCTCGTAACCGGACTACCCGTAATGAGTTTCCCACACTTGACGCCTCAATTCAGACTACCATAAAATAAAACCATTATAAGTTGTCTATATACTTAGATTCAACGAAGAGGGTGATGAGCGTTGGTGGCTAAAAAAATTAGGGAGGTAGAAGAAACCGCCATAACTCGTGCGATCATTGAGAAAGCGGCTGAGGACTGGATCCGCCTAGCCGAAACCGATGCGATCGTAGTTGGTGCGGGACCTGCCGGCCTAACCGCAGCGATGTACCTTGCGAAGGCGGGATTAAGAACTGTGGTATTCGAGAGGAAGCTGTCCTTTGGAGGCGGAATCGGCGGTGGCGGAATGCAGTTTCATAAGCTGGTGGTGCAGTCTCCCGCTGATAAAATCTTGAAGGAAGTGGGCTGCCGCCTGGAGCCCTTAGAAGACGGCGTGTACGTGGTGGACACTGCAGCTATGATGGCGAAGCTAGCTTCGGGAGCCATAGACGCCGGCGCCAAGATCCTCCTCGGCGTTGTCGTGGATGACTTAATCTATAGGGGTTCTCCGACTGAAATCACCGGTGCGGTCGTTCAGTGGACATCCGTGATCATGTCCGGTATCCATGTTGATCCATTGGGCATAGGGGCAAAGGCAGTTATCGACTGCACGGGTCACGATGCTGAAGTCCTCGCCGTGGCGTCCAGGAAGATTCCGGAGCTGAACCTCCTTGTCCCCGGAGAAAAGGCGATGTGGGCCACCCTTGCCGAGCAGCTCACTGTTGAAAACACTAAAGAGGTCTGTCCAGGGCTATTCGTGGCAGGAATGGCTGTAGCAGCGCTGCATCAAACGCCACGGATGGGCCCAATATTCGGCGGAATGCTCCTCAGCGGAGCCAAAGTGGCTCAACTGGTGGTTAAAAAATTGCTGGGAGAAAAGGCACCGAAAGTTGTGCCTTCAGACCTTGAATAATCGGCGGGAAACTAGTGAAAGTTTGCGGTGTTTGCGGCGAGAGAATAGCGAGTAGTATTTGTAGAAGGTGTGGGCGTCCCATATGTGCTCGATGCCACTTTCATCACGGACTGTGCAGATCATGTACAAAGGATTTAGGAGGGATTAGTTAGAATGGAAAACGGAGTTTACGAAATAAATTTCATGGAAACACTTAATAACGTTATAACGTTGTTATAGATTTTGGAGAAGCTAAGTTGCGACCACCCTGCGAACTCGTCGTGCGGTACGTGTTGCCCGCGTTCCGGTCTCTAGTGGCGAAGGAACTCATCGAGAAGTATGATTTTTCCCAGATGAGCGCAGCGGAGAAGCTGGGAACCACGCAAGCCGCTATTAGCTACTACCTCTACTCGAAGCGGGGAGACAAGAGAATAAAGCAGCTGGAGTCCATACCCTCGATTCAATCTGCAGCAAAGGATGTTGCCCGAGGAATAGCGACGAAGAAATTTTCTGTAATGGACGCTATGCTGAGTTTTTGCAAGCTATGTGTGGTGTTAAGAAATCGAGACGTCATCTGTGACTTCCATAAAGACTTCATCTCTGTTCCAGACGCCTGCGACGTATGTCCAGAAATTTCGCGAAGGTAGGGCAAAATTTATAACGATGTTATAGAACTCTTGTTGATGAAAAAGAGGAAGGCATTAACAAGATTTATAATAGTCCATAACGCTCTCAAACTAGGTCTGCCGGGGTGGCCGAGAGGTGCAGGCGGCGGGCTGCAGACCCGCTACTACGTGGGTTCAATTCCCATCCCCGGCTCCAAAATCAATTTTATGTTAAGAGATGCTTGGAGTCGATAACCGTGACAAAGAAAATTGTGGAAAAAACTTTCGAAGCCTTATTTGCCTTAGAAGACCTACGAGAGGTTTTAAGGAAGACAACGCCGTTCTACAACTTAACCGAGGAACAGAAGGAAGAGGTGAAGACCATCGTCCTAAAGGTGCGAAAGGCATTGGATGAAATTGAGGAGAAGATATGAATGAGTCAAGGTATAAAACTAGAGTGGCGAGCACGAGAGGAGCTCTTTATTAACTTGGAGCCTCTACAGCGTGGCGGAGTAGTACCGGCGGAAGCTAGAAAAATTGCTCTCTCCTACATAGATGGCTACTCTACGTGTGACTATTGCCTTGGGACTCTGCACATCTTGAAGAAGCCGCCGATCTGCGACTTTCTCGTCGAAGTCGCCGATTTTCTGGGAATGGATAGGGCCATTCTAACCCATGGTTGTAGAGAGGCAAAATTCGCCATCATGCACGCAATAACCAAGCCTGGACAAGCCATGGTGATGGATGAAAATAAACATTACACGAGTTATGTTGCTGCGGAAAGGGCTGGGCTCAAAATATATGAGATCCCCAGCAATGGCTATCCTGACTTTAAGATTGAGCCAGAAGAGTACGTAAACACTATTGAAAACGTGAAGAAAGAAACTGGAGAGTTGCCTGCGCTGGTTTTATTGACTCATGTGGACTGGACCTACGGCAACTTAGTGGACGCTGAGAAAATCGGAAAGATTTGCCGAGAATACCACGTGCCATTTCTATTAAACACGGCTTACTCCTCTGGTAGAATGCCTATAAATGGGAAGAGGCTGTTGGCTGACTTCACAACCTGCTCTGGTCACAAAAGTTGGGCGGCTGGAGCTGGTGTGGTGGGAATCCTTGCTATAAGAGATGAGTGGAAGGATAAGGTCTTCAAGCCTTCGCAACGATATAAAGTGAAGCCCATTGAGATACTCGGCTGTTCTGCTAGAGGGTCTAGCGCGCTTGTTTTGATGGCATCCTTTCCATATGTCAAAGAAAGGGTGAAGCATTGGGATGAAGAATTGGAGAAGGCTCGATGGTTTAGCAGTCAGATGGAATCCCTGGGTGGTATTCGGCAGCTGGGTGACAAACCCCATAATCATGACTTGATGCGATTTGAAACACCGATCTTCGATAGAATAGCTCAGAAGCACAAGAGAAAAGGATACTTCCTCTATGAAGAACTCCTGAAAAGAAGTATTGTTGGGATCAAGATGGGAAGAACCAAAACCTTCGACTTATCCACGTATGGGCTAACAAAAGAACAACTGAGTTATGTCATCGATTCCTTCAAAGACATTATCAATAAGTTTTCTTAAAGGGAAGAATCATGTCATCTAGTCTCAGCTCACCTGAACCGCAGTTTGACTCCGTGATCATTCGTTTTGGTGGAGAGATAGGGATCAAGGGCACTTGGACCAGGAGGAGGTATGAACGCCGCCTACTCGACAACATCAAGAAAATGTTAAAGCATCATGGAATTCCCTACGACGAAGTCGTTCGAAAGCAGGGTAGGCTTTATCTAAGGACCCCGTCGGCGATGGAAGCTTCCACGAAGCTTTCTAGGGTGTTTGGCGTCTCCTCCCTTTCTCCTGCCTTGGAAACCACTTCAAGGCTGAACGACATCGTGGCGAAGAGCGTCCTTCTAGCGAGCTTAGCGCTTAGCGAGGGAAACAGCTTCGCCGTAAAGTGCCGACGAGTTGGAGACCACCCCTACACCAGCGCAGACGTTTGCAGGGAAGCGGGCCACCAAATCTTGACTGAGCTTTCTGATTTGGGGTTGAGGGTGGATTTGGAAAATCCGGACATGAAGTTGGGAATCGAGGTGAGAGACGACCGAGCCTTCGTGTACTCGGCGGTGATGGAAGGCGCGGGGGGTCTGCCGCTGGGAACCCAGCCTAGGGTCGTTTGTTTGTTGAGTGGGGGCATCGATTCTCCGGTGGCTTGCTGGTTGGCGATGAAGCGGGGCTGCCCCATAGTCCCGGTATACTTTGATAATGCTCCGTTTACGGATGAGAGTACGACTGAGCGAGCGTTGAGCGTGGCTAGGGTGTTGTTTGAGTGGGCAGCAGAGTTCCCGAGGAGGGTATACGTGGTGCCGCATGGTCAAAACCTCGCTGAGTTTAGGGAGAGGTGCTCCGAACGTTTGACCTGTATTCTATGTAAGCGTAGGATGTACCGCGTGGCTGAGCGAATCGCTGAGATGGAGCATGCGGAGGGAATTGTGACTGGAGAAGCCATCGGGGAGCAAGCAAGCCAAACACTGCACAACCTACGAGTGCTGAGCTCAGCCGCGACGAAATATCCGATACATCGGCCTCTTCTAGGGTTTGACAAGAACGAAACCGAGCGAATCGCCCGAAAAATTGGAACCTACGAGGCTTCAACCCGGAGGGCGAGGGGTTGTGCAGCAGTTCCGAGAAAGCCCGTGACTATGGCGAAAATGCAAGAAGTGACTGAGGCAGAAGGAAACCTCAACATAGAGGAAATGGTGGAAAAGTCTGTGAAATCCCTCAGAGTCGTGAATCTATGAGGTTTGCTAGAATGTGTAATCTTTCTTGGTAGTGCGCTGAAGTGGAATTTTGTTCACCACCACCATCCCGAGGTGAGGAAGAATTTTGAGCTGAAGAGCGGGTAAGTTATAATAGAAAACGTCGCTTCCTAAGTAACGTTCGTAAATAGGGCTTCAATTTAGATAAGTCTGCGTCTAAAGTCCTTTGCTCCATTGATTTTAACCGTGGAGAAGACTTGAGTGAGACGCTGATAACACTTAAGTATTTTTTTGTCTCCTAGTATGTGGGAGTTATTTATGGTCGCAACTGGTGAATACGCCGTAGAGTTGAGGGGGGTGGCTAAGCGCTACGCTGACATAACCGCCGTAGACTACGTAGACTTAGATGTTAAATACGGGGAAATATTTGGCCTTCTAGGTCCGAATGGCTCAGGAAAATCTACCACTCTGAAAATGATTTTGGGGTTGGTCAAGCTAGACTCTGGATCTCTGAAGGTTTTGGGGATAAATGCGGAGGAGGATCCGGTGGCGTTGAAGAGGCAGGTGGGATATGTCCCTGAGTCCCCGCGTCTCTATGAGTTTTTAACCGGATTAGAATATCTTGACTTCGTTGGTGACATTTACGGAGTGGACGCATCAGAGAAGAAGACTCGTATAGAGGAGTATTTGGAGGCCTTTGAACTGGAGGGAAGGGAGGGCGACATAATAAGCAGCTACTCTCAGGGAATGAAGCAGAAAGTTACCCTCATCTCAGCCTTCCTTCATAGACCAAAACTACTCATCTTAGACGAACCCTTAAGCGGCTTAGACCCAAAGTCGGCTAGGATCGTAAAGGATCTCCTACGCGAACTGACAGCCCAAGGAGTAACAACCATCATGTCAACCCACATTCTAGAAATCGCACAGGCAATGTGCGACCGCATAGCCATCCTGTACGGGGGAAGGTTGTTGGCTTTGGGCAACATGGAGGAGCTGAGGCAGAGGGCAAGGCTGCCAGGATCAGACTTAGAAGATATTTTCTTAAAACTCACAGGAACGGGTGACATTAGAGCGGTGGTCGAGGAGCTTCTAAGATGAACTGGAAGAACGTCGTTCGGCTGATAAGTGTTGATGTCAAATCCGGTAGGCTGGTTAGGGGTCAAAGGTTCAGAAGGTATCGCGAGAGCAGACTCTTTCAATACGTGTTGTATGGTGGGGCCTGCGTTCTTGGATTAGCGATAGGATTGGTCGTAGGTAACTTTTACAACGGAGTGACCGACCTTAAGATGAGGGCACTTTTCCACCAGGGCGCCTTGAACTTTTTCCTATCCCTTCCCACCTTAGTCCTCATTTACAGTCTGATCTTCACGATGATGGGACAGATCCAACGGGCCGGGGTAAAAGCCTCAATCCAGCCGCCTTACTGGTTACCCATTACCTGGGAAGAACACACCGTGGCCTCCACCCTAGCCAACCTCCTTGGCTTCTCCTTGGCTTCCATAATTCTAATTAGTTCAGGCATAGCTGTGGCCTCCATCTTTTTAGGGGAGGTGCCCCTAGCCGTCTTTACGATTCTCACTTTGCTGGCGAGCGCCTTCTCGGCTAGCACAACTACTGAGATTTTCAGAGTTTTGCAGGTGAGGCTTATAGGAGCCGTTTATAAGTCTTCTGGAAGGGCGGCTGTTTGGGTGAGGTTCCTAGGTTCACTGCTCTTTTTCATAGTTTTCTACGTGGTTTGGTTTGCCCTCACGTCCGGCGCTGGCTCCATTGCTCTTATTGAGATGGTTGCCAGTGCCCAGAAGGCGGTTTGGTTCATTCCATACATCTGGTTGGGGGCGGCTTTGGCTGCTTTTATGGGTGGACTGCTGGCACAAACCATTATCTTTTCGCTGGCTTCCCTTCTGTTTATTCTCGCTCTCTTCTACGTGGCGGTTAGGCTGAACGCTAGATTCGGGTTTTATGAGCCGCCAGCGGTAACAGTCTCTAGAGGAGTTTACGTTCCCAAGGTTGGTCTCTTGGGAAAGCTTGGTTTTTCCTCCTTAGAGGCTGCGGTGATAAGGAAAGATTTTAAGGCATTTACGAGACGGCGGGAGCTCATGTACATTTTCATAATGCCCCTAGTTTTCATACTTATGCCGTTGATGCAGTATTTGGGAGCTTTAGGTAGACCTGTATCGCCGGAGGCTTCTCCCTTCCTTTTCACCTGGATACTTCTTGCGCCTGGGGGCATAATGGCTGTTATGTTGGGCCTCATGATTATCGGGGAGGAAGGCGGGTCTGTATGGCTCTTCTTTTCTTCGCCCATCACTGCTCGTAGCCTAGTTAAGTGTAAGTATGCCTTTGTAACCATCTTTTCATGCATAGTAACGCTGGTATGTGGTGTTATTGGAATCCTAATCGCCCATCCATCACCGCATCTAGCTATCGCATTGCTAGTAGAATCCATTCTGCTAATCTTCACTTTAGGTGCTGTTTCCCTCGGATCAGGAATAAGGGGAGCCGACTTTACAGAGGTCCCAAGGCCCAGAATGGTTAGACCATTAACGGCTCTAGTTAACACGCTCTTATGCCTAGTCTTAGCCTCAGCGATACTCTCCCCCCTGATTCCATACGCAGTTACAACTATGAACTTACCCGTCCCCCTGCCTCTACCAAGAATAGACCTCTATGGCGCAATTTCCATAAGCGCGGTTATAGCTGTCGTCATAACCTTTGTATTCTATAGAGCAGCCCTCAAAAACGCAGAAGAGTTCTTACTCAAGGCTGAAATATGACATAAGCGCGCGCCGATTCTTTTTTGTTTGGTTATGTGTATCCCGGAAGCCCATATACCTAGTCCGAATATGGGTAGAGATATGAGGGATAGCCATTGTCCTACTGGCTCGAGGGTTCGGACAGTTACTCTTAACGTTCTGTTTATGTAGATGGGGCAGGTTATGGTGTTTGGGCTTAGGTTTTTCACCTCAACCTTGTAGGTGCCTGACTTTAGCGCTTCCGTTCGAAAGTAGGAGTCCGTGACGTTCAGGTCTTGCCAAATCAACTCGTCCTCTGGGTCGAAGATGTAGACGCTGAAGGCTTCACCCTTCACAATCCTCGCAGTAAGTTCGACACTAATGTCGAGGGTCTCGCCCTTCTCAGCCGTGAACGTAGCGCTCTTGCTTTCGAGCCCCTTAATCGAGAGGGAGTATTCGTATCTGTCCTTGAACTGGGGGTAGTCCGTGGTGGGGGATAAAGCCATGCACCAAACCCCGCTTATCAATATGACAGAGGCTAACGTCAACGCGATGGCTCCAACCATCTCACGAGACGGTGGACGAGACACCATAAACACGGTAAAAGCCATCAACGCAGCCAGCACGGTCACCACCAACACCATAGAACCAGTTCCCACCATCATAAATGGGGTTGGAGGAGCTTGGAATATCTAGCTCCCATCTGACCTATCACCTCGAAAGCCTTGGTGAGCTTGTCTCCAAGATGGAGGACGGGAGGTACAAGCTGTCCACGTTTGGAGAAGCGGCTATAGCAGCGATGAGTAGGGTGGAAGAGGCACCAAAAACTTCACCGCGTCTTCCGTCGCTGTCTATGAAGTGGAAGGCTTTCTTCGTGGCGTTGATAGTCGGGCTACTTCTTACATCCAGTCTCTGTTATGTTCAGTATCAAACATTAAGTCAACTATCCACGGAATACACAAGAGTCAAAGAAAGGTACGAAGAACTACAGGTCCTTTTACAATCTCTTGGCCCTAAAACTGCCATTTTAACGTATGAGCACACTGTAAATGGCTCGGTTGAAATCGCGTTTCCACGAAGCGTATTTAACATCTACTTTATCTATTGTTTAACAAGTAATTCCACGCTGGAAATGGCGCTCTTCTTTCCGACCCCCATCCCACCCTGGGCTTACTTACCCATGTCGGTTTCATTGATAAGGGAAGAGATATGGGCTCCATCAGATCAAATCCTTATCCATATCGGTGGAGGATGGGGTATAAATGTGACGGATAGCGGAACCTACTCGGCGCCTCTTCCTTCAGCAGGATGGTATTCAATCTGGGTGGGCGGATACGTTCCAAAAGTAAGTTACACCATAAACTACACGATGACTCTTAAAGTAAAAAATTTAGAAGGAAACTATGTACCCTTCTTCGTGGGTTCCCCATCCTCATAATATTTTGTCTCGGACAATCATGAACTTGGAGAATGTCTCATAGAAGATCGCGGAAGAAAGGGAAACGCAAAGCCATTGCACTTTATTGCCGTACTTATTAAGAGCAATTGGGTCAAATATTTCTATCAAAAAGTTTTAAGGCTTGATCTGATTTGGTAATGGATAGAAATGGCTGAGAGGAAAGAAGACAGGTATGATCAAAAAATGCATGGTGTTGGCTATAATATGCGTTCTGACAGTCGCTTCCTTTTGGCTTATCTTTAACGAGTTCCAGACAAAAACCAATACACAATTAACAGTTGTCTTGCCGCTTAGTCCCATTAATGCCTCAACTCTTATGTTAAGACCTCTGCTTCTAGTTTTTCCTTTCCTATTGGCACTGACAATACTCGGGATATATAACTTTTTGAGAACAGTGAAAATCCCCGTGATTATTAAAGTGGTTGGCGAGCATCCGCTGGGCATAGAAGGCATCCATGAAAGGTTGAAAGTGTTAAGTGACGACGAGAAACTTATAATTTCAGCAGTTTCCAAAAACGAGGGCAAAATTCTTCAGAAAGAATTAACATCCATAACAAAGTTACCCAGTTATAAGGTCTCAAGGATAATAAACAGATTGGAGGGACTTGGGGTAATAGCGCGTGAAAAATACGGCATGACAAACATCATCCACCTAAAGTTTGAACCAAAGAAAATGCCAGAATTATAGCTCAAAATCATTGCAACCTTTCGCACGTAAGCCTTAAAGGCTTTTGCATCAATATAAAAACACAAAAGTGGTTTGTGTTATTTAAGATGTGAGGTTCAAAGAGTATGAAGACTAAAGTTAGTGTGTTGCGCGTCGCGGTGCTACTTGTGGTTGTAGTACTCGTGGCGTTGTTGCCTATCGTAGCTCGGGGTGACACAGAGCCTTTAGGTTTCTGGACTTATGTGGAGCATGAAGCGGACATTCCACCTGGATATGAGCTGTACCATCGCCACAAAAGTGAGGTTGCAATCCATGCTTACGCTTCTCTTGAGTACTCTTCGGGCGATGTAGACTTTTCCTACTATTGGGATCCTCCTTATCTTCGTGTGTTCATAGTGAACTTAGAAGCCTATACCGTCCATGTTGTGTGGCGATGCTGGTTCTACATAGTTTAAATTTTCCCCCTCCATTTTTTATTGAGGTGTTTGGCTTAGGCATGCTTTCCTTCGCGCTTAAGCGGATCTTTCGGAGTTATAGGGCTTGGACATTCCTGTTGATCCTTATGATCGGGGTAGCTACCGCCTCCTTCGAGGTTCTGACCCCTATCGCGGGTAGCATGTCTAGCCAGCTGGAATCCTACACGAAGTTTGCAACGGGCTTCGTCACAATGTGGGGAGGAAGCACGGTCGGCGTAAGCTATTTCAACCCATTTCACCCACAAGACTTTCCGGGACACTACCCCCTCAACATTACGAAGGCCTTGCCTTTCAACGAGGACAACATCGTTAAGATATCAAGCATGGAAGGGGTGAAGGCTGTATATAGAGTTGTAATAATGTCCGCGGCTTATATACCTCCGGAAGAGGAACAAGAGAGGTTGCTTGAAGAAAGGCGTAAGATGTTTCCAAATCTTCCTATCTCTGATAATCTAACCCTTATGGTTGATATGGGCTTGGTCGGCGTAGAGGCAGAGGCAGCACAGGCGGGACCTCTTCCCTACGCTAACATCGAGAAAGGACGATTTCTGCGGGCAAGGGAAACTGACACTGTGGTGGTTAGCAATCTGATTGAGAAAAATTGGGGCTTCACTGTTGGTGAGGAGATACCGCTCATAATTCTAAAGGAGGAGCGTAAGTTGAAGATCGTCGGGGTTTACAGCGGGCTCCTCCCCACGGCCATGGACCCTGGTGACACCGTGGTAATGGATCTAGATGCGCTATTCAGGTTGCTCGATGTCGCTCCATCTGAGGGAAGGTACAACGCACTGCTCATAGGGCTGAGGGAACCAAGCCTCGCCCAATCGATTGTTGGTGCACTACGCAGGGGATACCCGCAGGCTCAGGTCCACTACCAGTACGGACTGGCCAAGACCTCCATCGAACTATTGTCCTCCACAGCGAACACCTACGACCTAACCCGCAACCTGCTCCTCGTTGTCTCTGCAACCATGATTGTGTTAGTTCGCCTAATTGACTTGTTAAGACACCGAAGAGAACTGGGCCTTTACGTAGCGATAGGGTGGAGGGAAAGGGACCTCCTCAAATACATGCTGTGGCAGTCGGTCATCATCGGCCTCATGGGGGCAACCGTCGGAATCCTCTTCACCGTGGCGATGGGTGGATACCTATCAGAGGCACTCATTCCCGAGAGGCTAAAATACACGTTAATCATTCCTCGGCAAGTTCCAGATCCACATCTTCTACCCTTCGCTCTATTGATTGCCCTGGCCCTCTCCACCCTTACCTTCGCCGCTGGCTACCTCCACTTCCGAAGGCTCACTCCCCTCAAGATGCTAGAGGAAGCATAAATGGAGTCTCTGGCAGTTGTCCTAAAAGGGGTTGGTAGGACCTTCAAGAACCTTCCCATATTTAAAAGCATAGACCTAACAGTAAAATGGGGTGAGGCAGTAGCCATCGTAGGGCCCAGCGGCATAGGGAAGACCACACTATTACGAATCATAGGAACCTTGGACAACCCAACCGAGGGGAAGGTGAGGGTGTGTGAAAGCGATGTAAACACGCTTGACACGAGGGAGCTAGCAGAACTGCGGTGGAATTGTTTAGGTTTCTCCTTCCAAGAACCAGTGCTACTGCCAGGCCTAACCGCCCTCGATAACATCCTTCTTCCTTGCATTCCTCGCGTTGGGCCAGCGGAACTTCGCCAATTTAAGGAACGGGCTATGATGCTCCTTGAGGCACTTGGTCTTAAGGATAGGATCGGCTTTAAACCCCACCAGCTGAGCGTAGGCCAGAGGAAGCGGGTGGACTTGGCACGAGCCCTAATAAACAGTCCTAAAGTCCTAATAGCAGATGAACCAACCACAAATCTCGACGAAGAGTCAGCCCAAATCATCGCAGAGATGCTGAAGAAGCGCCTAGAAGAGGGCTTCGCAATCATCCTAGCCACCCACCGAGACCAGAATCTGTTATCAATGGCCAGCATTAAGCTGGAGCTCTTAAAATACCAGAGCTAAAGGAAGTAAACTGCAAGTGGCGCGCTGATCAGTTTGGGAAACGATTGGATTTAACAGCAATGGAATAAGCTATAATGGAGAGAGGCTTTCTGAGTAATGGATGTGGTGTTCTAAAATATAGGTTTAAGAACTCCATTTTTCTACTCTTTATTTGGATGCAAATGTTTAAGTCCAAACTATGGAGGAAGTTTCAAATCCTTGGGGTATTTCTTTCAGTCGCTGGCTTCATTCTGATACCTATCAGCCAAATTCGGATGGAGATTCGTGAAGGCATTTCGTATGGAGGCGATCAGGGGTTTGGACACACGATTTCTCCAATTTCACCTTCCTATGTTTATCCGTTCAATTGGCCGATGTTGCCCGCGGTAATCATCCTTACCATAGACATCGTCTCAATAATCTGCGGCTATCTCGTTAAAAGAAACCGCTACTGATTTATGTGCAAGTCAGTGAACCTAGGAAGCGTTTCCTCTTATCCTTAACATCGTCGTCGATCGCAGGTTTCCTAGCACAGATGTGTATGGAAACGTGTGCAATTTGCATGTTGCCTCCTCTACAAGCCTCTCCCAACACCCGTCTCTCTTTCTCTGCAAGTCTCTGCACCAGTAAGCATGCACACCAGAAGCCCTTAAAAGGTTCTCCTTACTGTTTTCTCTTAGTATGTCCGCCATCGACATCGCAGTTCGGGCCTTTCGCCAACTAGCGCCCCAAGACTTCAGAGTACTCCAAGCCATAGAACTCCAAATGAGCCGCTACGAAAACGTTCCCGAGTCCGCCATCCCCAACCTTGCCAACCTCCCACCTCAAGAAGTAGCATACCGGCTACCACACCTATGTCAACTCCGCCTCGTTCAACGATGGAAGGGACCCTACACGGGTTACCAACTCAACACGGCTGGCTACGACTGCTTGGCAATCAACGCGTTGGTCAAAGCCAACGTCCTCGAAGCCTTCGGAAAACCCTTAGGTGTGGGAAAAGAAGCCGATGTCTACGACGCCCTCACCCCCACCAAACAACGAGTCGCTGTAAAGTTCCACCGACTGGGCCGAACCAGCTTCCGTCAAACCCGAAGAAAACGAGGATACGTTGCCAAACGACGCCACATCTCCTGGCTGTACCAGTCTCGACTCGCTGCCGAAAGGGAGTTTGAAGCACTAAAGCTGGTTTACCCCCATGGCGTTTCTGTTCCCGAACCCATCAACCAAAACCGACACGCTGTCGTGATGGGAATGATCGAAGGAGCCGAACTCATCCATTATTTGGAGGTTCCCAACCCTAAAAGTGTGCTGGATGAGGTTCTGCTCAACGTGCGGAAGGCCTATCTGGAGGCAGGCGTTATCCATGCTGACCTCAGCGAGTACAACATCATTCTCCAGCCCGACGGCCACATCCTCATCATCGATTGGCCCCAGTTCGTAGAGAAGACCCATCCCAACGCAGAACAGCTTCTAAAGCGGGACGTCAGAAACGTCGTGCGTTGCTTCCAACGCAAATTTGGAATAAAAACGAAGCTAAAGGACGCCCTCACATACGTGAAAGGACAAAGCCTAGAAACGTAACGAAAGAAGTGCTCCGATTTCAAGCTTAACGCGACAACAATTAATACGTCCTTTCTCCCAATTTAAACTAAGCGAGAAGAGGCATGAATCCTCATCAGCTGGGAACGTGGAACATGAGGAAACTGATAACTGGCGTGGACCCGGGCATAACCTGTGGCGTCGCTATCTTAACTCTCGACGGAAGTCCCGTTTTCGTCGGGAGTAAGCGGGACTGGGCTCCGCATGATCTTCTTCAAGTCGTATTAGACCTTGGCGAAACCATTATCGTGGCGGGCGACGTGTCCCCAGCACCGGAACTCGTGGAGAAGTTTTCAAAACATTTGAACGCTGTGTTGTTCACTCCACCCCTTCCAGTAAGCACCTCTGAAAAGCAACACTTAGCTCGAACATACGCTGTCCAGCACGAACTTGAGTTAACGAACGCCCACGAGGTCGACGCTTTGGCAGCAGCCATCAAGGCATACCAACATTATAAAAACAAGTTCGAGCAGGTCGAGGCTCATGTTAAGGAAGTTAACGCCCAGGTTCCCGTCGATGAGGTGAAGGCATTGGTGGTGAGGGGACATTCCATCAAAAAAGCGATTCGCTCCCTCCTGCCAAAGCCTGAGGAGGCCGAGCCCCTAATTACTGCGGAACCAAAAACCTCCCAAGAAGAACGATTAAGGATTCTTGTTGAGGAGCTGAAGGCAAAGGTGTTTCATGAACGTCAAACGGCTGAGCGCTTAAGAGCATCGAATAAAGATCTACGTCGTCAAATCGAGGAACTTAGGCAAGAGATATCCAGACTCCAGCAGAAGATTGATGAGGTAAAAAGCGAGAAGACCCTGGAAATTCAGCGTGAGCGAGAGCATCAACGACTTCAAGACGAAATCAACCTTCTCAAGGAGAGATTCTCCTCATCCCTATTCCAGCTGGATGAGTACAAACAACGTTTTGACGCGTTGAAACGCGTAAGGGAACTCGAATCCAAGGGAGAACTGATCCTTCTCAAGCCCATCGAAGCCTTCA
>Ga0315309_1000956_pt1 | contig 17622 bp, 17 predicted proteins | sample TDP4_MG_FD_203080 | JGI IMG/M metagenome (GOLD analysis project Ga0315309, IMG submission 203080) | Freshwater sediment microbial communities from Lake Towuti, South Sulawesi, Indonesia - TDP4 | ecosystem: Environmental > Aquatic > Freshwater > Lake > Sediment | place: Indonesia: South Sulawesi... | reverse complement strand
GTCAAGAAAAGTTGCTCCCAGTGCCTTAGAATACTTAGTTCCCAGTTTAAATGTATGTCCCACCTCAATGCCCCGGGAGAATTCTAAAGTTTCCCCACATCTGGGACAGGGGTCTCCTTCCTTCGCCATCCTCAAGTCCAGAATTTCATTTACGCTATAATCTCTACCTATGTTAACATTTTTAAAATGGTAATCCTTTCTATTTGCTCCAGTTACGCCATTAATAATTCCTTCCACAGAATAGTCAGCAAATAACTTACACTTTACCTTTAATCCCACCGGACCGGCAAAGCCGAGAGGAGCACCTGTAACTTCCTCAATCGTTTTCTCATCTGCAAGAAAGATTTCATTCACACCAAGATAACTTTTCAGCTTGCTCTCGTTAACCCCATGGTCTCCCCTCACCAGAACTATTACAGGTTCATTGTCAGTTTTGTAAACCAATGTCTTTATAAATTTATCCGGTTTCTCTTTCAGAAATTTTCCTACTTCTTCGACTGTCTTCATACTTTTCGTCTCAACTTCTTCTAATTCTTTTGGTTCATTTCTCTCTCCAGCTTTTCTTACCGAAGGAATTATCTTAGCTGGAGGACATTCTGCTTTTTCCAGGTTCGCTGCATATCCACACTTGCAGGAGATTATTATTTCCTCTCCGGTATCTGCAATAACCATAAATTCATGGGAGAAGGTTCCACCAATGGCACCAGTCTGTGCTTCCACAGGACGAAACTTCAGACCACATCTCTGGAAAATTCTAGAGTAGGCTTTAAATACATTGTTATAAGTCGTTTCTGCATCCTTATCAGTAGCATCAAAGCTATAGGCGTCTTTCATATAAAATTCCCTAGCCCTGATTACTCCAAATCTTGGCCTGATTTCATCTCGAAACTTAGTCTGGAATTGATAAAACAAAAGAGGCAATTCTTTATAGGACCTGACTTCTTTCCGCACCAGATCGGTAATCACTTCTTCGTGAGTGGGGCCAAGACAAAAGTCTCTGCTATTTCTATCTTTTAGCCTTATCAGCTCTTTCCCATAGAAGTCCCACCTCCCACTCTCTTCCCACAATTCCCTTGGCTGCATTGCGGGAAGGAAGACCTCTTGCCCGGCGATTGAGTTCATTTCCTCCCGGATAATGTTTTCCACCTTGTGGAGAACTCTCAAACCCAAAGGCAACCATTCATAAATACCACTCGCTAATTGTCTTATTATTCCCGAACGAATCATAAGTTGATGGGAAGGTGTGTCGACATCCCGGGGAATCTCCTTCAATGTGGGTAACAGATATTTTGAAAGAAGCATAATTCCTCCAGACCTACAATATTCCTTTCTCTTTCAAGCTTACATATTTTTTACTGCCGATAATGATGTGGTCCAAAAGTTCTATATCCATTGTCTTTCCCACCGCGGAAAGCTTTCTGGTAATTTCTAAATCGTCATCGGATGGGTCGGGGTCACCCGAAGGATGATTATGTGCCACAATCACCCCGCAGGCAAGATATTCTATTGCTGGCTGAAATACTTCCCTGGGATGAACAAGATTGGCAGTCAGAGTCCCAATAGAGATTACTTCATCATGAATGACTTTATTTCTCGCATTTAAATATAACCCTCGAAACTGCTCCTTCTTCAGCTTTCTCATATCTTCCAAATAGACGTATACATCTTCAGGTCCTCTAATGGTAGGCATCTTTCCCGGCTCCTCCTGGAAGAACCTCCTTCCCAGCTCAAAACAGGCAACTATCTGGCAAGCTTTAACTAATGGAATTCCCAGAGTTTCCATCAGTCGTTCCACATTCTTTTCTGAAGCAATTGCTCTGGAGCCGTATTCTTTGATTATCCTGTGAGATAACTCCAAAACATTTTCATCTCGGTATCCTGTATTCAGGATAATCGAGACTAATTCCGAAATTCTAAGAACGTCGGGACCGTATTTTACCAATTTCTCACGAGGTTTCTTTTCTTCAGGCAATTCCTTGAACCTTAGGCGATAACTGTTTCCAATTCTATCCCTAAGCACAACGGTATTCTCTCCTTTTTAATTCTCTTTCAATTTCCTTCAACAGAACATTTATCATCTCTTTTTCCTTAACTTTCTTAATCACCTTACCCTGCCTGAAAAGGAGCCCCACCCCTTTCCCACCAGCTATTCCCACATCTGCTTCCCTGGCCTCTCCTGGACCGTTAACCACGCAGCCCATTATGGCTACTTTCAATGGATATAGCCCGGAGGGTTCACTTCCAAGAACAAGACTTTTTTGTCGAAAAAGAGATTCCAATTTTTTTTCTACTTCATTAGTAATTTTAATCAGGTCAATTTGACAGCGACTGCAAGTAGGACAGGAGATGATTTCTGGGCCAAAACTTCTCAGCTTCAATGCTTTCAAAATCTCATATCCGACTCTGACCTCCTCCTCCGGGGAGGCAGTCAACGATACCCTTATTGTATCGCCAATACCCTCGGATAGAAGTACTCCAATGCCCAGAGCCGACTTTATTGTGCCCGAAAATTCAGTCCCAGCTTCAGTAATTCCCAAGTGGAGAGGATAATCTGTTTTCTCAGATATCAACCTGTAAGCCTGAATAGTAGTGGGCACATCTGAAGCTTTAAGAGAAATAACAATTTGGTAAAAATTTTGTTTCTCGAGAATTCTTACATATTGAAGTGCTAAAGCAACCATCTTCTTAGCTTTGCTCGATGCTCGTATATGAGAAATATCACTTTCGTGAAGGTTAGTCCCGAGCGTTCTATTGGGCGAAGGGAGTCTCAAGGAACCTGCGTTCACCCCTACCCTTATAGGGATTCCTGCGTTCCTCGCAGCCTTTGCTATTGCTTCCACTTTCTCCTGGCTCCCAATATTTCCTGGATTTATCCTTATCTTATCTACTCCTTTAGCTATAGACTCCATTGCCAGGCGATAATCAAAGTGGATGTCAGCAACTAAAGGGATATGGACTCTCTTCTTTATCTCCCCCAAAGCTTTAGCTGCTTCCATATTGGGAACAGCTAAACGAACTATTTCGCATCCTGCTCTCTCCAGTCGCCTAATCTGATTGACAGTACTTCTGATATCCCGTGTATCTGTATTGGTCATCGATTGTACGGAAATCGGAGAATTACCACCAATAAAAAGATTTCCCACTCTTATCTTGCGTGTCTTTCTCCTTGTCATCATAGAAAAAAGTAGCCTGTCCCCTTTTTTTATCTTCCCAGCCTCAATATATCCTGATAAGTAACCAGAATTAAAAGAAAAACGATTATTGCTGCTCCAATCGCTTGAGCAATCTTCATCTTATTTTCATCTAATGGCTTACCTGTAATTCCTTCAACCAAATAGAACATAGCATGGCCGCCATCAAGAAGTGGAATAGGAAAAAGGTTAAACAGGCCAATCTCAGCACTGATTACAGCAATCAATGAGAGCAATTGATAGATTCCTGTCCTTGCCACTTGAGCCACCATCTGGGCAATTCCTATGGGACCGGCAACAGCGGGCTTCACTATTCCTAAGAGCATCAGCCATATATATTTAAGTGTTAAAATTATCAAGAATAATGTTTGCTGAAATCCTCCCCAGAGAGAAGATATAAAATTATACTTTTTTATATGCCATGCCGGACTGATTCCTATTAGGCCCACTCCTCTCCCTTCATCATATCGGGGTGTAACTTTAAGGAGGACCTCCTTTTTTCCTCGTAAGATTTTTACTTTTATTTCCTGACCAGGCTTAGAATGGATTATTTCTGCCATTTCTTTCCAATTACCGATTTCTCTTCCATCTATGGAGAGGATTTTATCTCCTTTTACCACGCCGGCTTTCTCCGCTGGCATCTCTGGAAGCACGCTACCCACTTCCGTCGATTCATAGTGAGGAATCATAATCCCGGCAAAGAATCCTATCAATGAGAAAATGGCAACAGCTAAAATAAAATTCATTACTGGCCCTGAGCCCACAATAAGTATTCTTTGCCACCATTTCTGAGAGAGAAATTCATCGGCTGTCCCTTTCCTTTTTTCTTCGGGATGCTCTCCGGCCATCTTCACATAACCACCTACAGGAATTAAGGAGACTATATATCGCGTCCCTCCCTTGGTAAAACCGAGCCATTCGGGTCCAAATCCTAAAGAGAACTTTTCCACCCTCACTCCCATTCTCTTAGCAACAATAAGGTGACCTAACTCGTGAAAAAAGATGACCATGCCAAAAGTGAAAATTATCGAAAATATAGTCAGAAGCACTTTATTTTCTCCCTCGCCCTATTTCTCGTCCACTGGTCTATTTCTAAAATCTTTTTTAAACTCGGTTTTTTATCTGTTTTATGTTCTGCCATTACCGACTCAATAATTTGGGGAATATCAGTAAATTTTATTTTCCCCCCCAGGAAAGCCTCCACGGCAATTTCATCGGCTGCGTTCAAAACAACAGGCATCGTTCCTCCTATCTTACCAGCCCTGAGACCCAAGCCAAGACAGGGAAAATTCTTTAAGTTTGGCTTCTGAAAAGTAAGCCGAGCTACCTTTTCTAACTTTAATCCTTGTAATCTATTTAGATACCGCTGGGGATAAGTGAGTGCAAATTGAATCGGAATGCGCATATCAGCAATTCCCAGTTGAGCTAAAATCGAGCCATCGACAAATTCAACTAATGAATGGACAGTTGCTTGCGGGTGAATCAAAACGTCAATACGATTAATATCAATCCCAAAGAGGTGACTAGCTTCAATTGCTTCTAAACCCTTATTCATTAGGGTTGCTGAGTCGATTGTTATCTTTTTACCCATTTGCCAAGTAGGATGACATAAGGTTTCCTTCACAGTTACTTTTTCCAGTCGTCTTTTTTTATACTTGTAAAAAGGCCCTCCCGAGGCTGTCAGTATTAGACGCCGGACATTCTCTATGCTTTCCGCCCTCAGACACTGAAATATAGCACTATGCTCACTATCCAGAGGCAAAATTTTAATTCCTCTCTTCCTGGCAGCCTCGATAATCAAGTCACCTGCCATCACCAGTATTTCTTTATTAGCTAAAGCGATATCTTTACCCGCTTCAATTGCTGCTAAAGTAGGTAACAGTCCGGCTGCGCCAACCAAAGCAGAGACTAGAAAATTTGAAACCGGATTCCGGGCAAACTCAATTAATCCAGAAGTCCCCTTATAAATCTTCGGAAGAGGGGTGAAATGATGGAGTCTCTTTTTCAATTCTTCAGCTGCCTTTTCGTCAATCAGTGCTACAATTGCTGGTTTAAATTCGATTATCTGCTCTATTAGTAAGTCCACATTCTTCTGGGCAGAAATTCCCACAATTCCATAGCCTTTTCCCAGTTTCCTCACCACATTTAATGTATTAACACCTATGGAACCAGTCGAACCCAGAATTGCAATCTTTTTCAAGCTATCCTCGCTTCGCTCAGAATCTGTGTAATTGAATGTTTCTCTTTTTTATAGGATGTCTTTAGCGCAAAAATAACTGGATATAGTAGTATAAGAGAGGAGCATTGAACATCAAACTATCTGCTTTGTCCAACATTCCTCCATGTCCTCCGGGAAACAGGTTACCTGAATCTTTAACCCCTACATTTCTCTTGATTAGCGATTCAGCTAAGTCTCCCACTTGTCCACCAATTCCCAAAAGAAGCCCGATGACGAGACACTCTATAGGGGTAATAAAATCGAGGTCTAAATTTAGGCGGGTAAAAAATTGCAATCCAAATAGTGCTCGGCAACCAAAAACAACACCAATCCCTGTCATCAAACCAAAGATAGCTCCTTCCCAAGACTTATTGGGACTGATGAGAGAACTCAACTTATGCCGTCCAAATTTTAATCCTGCCCAAAATGCTCCGGTGTCCACACACCAGGTAGTGATAAATAGAAGATATACCAGACCTTCTCCATGAGGGCGAAGGTCGCGAAGGAGAATTAAATGACTCAGAAGCCAAGAGATATAAAAGATTCCTAAGAAAGTTACCGAAACAGAAGAGACGCCGAATTTGATGTCTTTCTTCAAAATTGTTTCAATTAAAATTAGAAACAAAAAAACGGTAATAACGAAACTCTCGAGCCCACCAGACAAGATTCCTTGAAAGAGAAAAAAGCTAAGACAAAGAAAAAAACCTCCCAGCACCCCCAAGAACTTCTGCGGATGATAATTTCTCTTCTCCATTAAGCGATAAAATTCCAGAAGACCTATAATAATCCCAGCAAGAACTAAAAGAAAAAAGGGGATAACCCCCCAATGTATAATCAAAAGCAGTATAGGAATAACAACCAATGGTATCTTTATTCGCTCCATTATCTCTCTTAACCGTTTCCCACCCTGCCGAAACGACGCTCCCTTCTCTGATAATCTATGAGTGCCAAAAGTAAATCTCGGCGACTGAAATCTGGCCAAAGAACCGGGGTAACATAAATTTCAGAATAAGCAATTTGCCAGAGGAAAAAATTGCTTATCCTGAATTCCCCACTGGTCCGAATCAAGAGGTCTGGGTCGGGCAGACCAGCGGTATAAAGATAGTTATTAAAAGACTCTTCATCAATACTTTCTATGTTTTTTTCTCTTTTAGAAACCTCTTTAGCAATTTCCCGACAGGCTCGAACTATCTCCTGCCGGCTACCGTAACTCAGAGCTAAATTCAGAATCAGTCCACTATTTTCCTTTGTGGCATCTATCGCCTTGGATAATTCAACTTGCACTCTGGTGGGTAACCTCTCTATCTGTCCGGAGACAAGAAGTTTAATGTTATTCTTCTTGAGATTGTTTGTCTCCTGTCTTAAGAATTTGTAGAGCAAATTCATCAGAGCCTGAACTTCTCTTTCGGGCCTGTTCCAATTCTCTGTTGAAAAAGCAAAAAGTGTAAGTATTTTAATTCCCATTCCTCCACAGAATCTTACAATCTTTCTTATCGTCTTTGCGCCTTCCAGGTGACCCGCAATTCGTCTAAGATTATGTCTCTTCGCCCAACGACCATTACCATCCATAATGATTGCTACATGCTGAGGAAGTCTATTTCTATTGATTAGCTTAAGAAGTTCTCTGTAATTAACCAACTTTTCTCCTCAGTACTATTTCCATTCTATCATCTGAAATCTGAAATTTGAAATTTATTATTAAACTTCCATTATTTCTTTTTCTTTATGCTTGAGAGTTTCATCGATCTTTTCAATATATTCATTTGTGACCTGATTAATCTTTTCTATAGCTTTAAACTTCTCATCCTCTGAGATTATATTTTTTGTTTCCAGTTCTTCCAATTCTTCTTTGGCTTGCCTTCTAATGTTACGAAGTTCCACTCTGTGGTCCTCAGTAATCTTCCCCACTCTCTTTACAAGTTCTCTTCTGCGTTCTTCGGTTAAGGTGGGTATTTTGAGTCGGATAATTTTTCCATCGTTGAGTGGACTCAATCCCAAATCGGACTTTAAAATTGCTTTCTCTATCTCTGGAAGGGCGTTTTTATCCCAGGGTCTTATCTCGATTAATCTTACTTCTGGGATAACTATATTGGCAACTTGATTGATTGGAACCTGAGTTCCATAATACTCGACTCGAATACCTTCCAACAGGTTAATTGAGGCGCGACCGGTACGAATAATTGTGAATTCGTGTTTCAAATTCTCAATTGCTTTTTCCATTTGGAGTTTAACTTTGTCATAAATATTCTTCGCCATATTCCTCTCCTTATTTAATTATTGTACCCACTTTCTCCCCGCATATCGCTTTTTTAATCTGCCCACTTTTATTTATATTGAACACCATAATGGGTATTTTATTTTCCCAGCAAAGGGAAAGTGCCGTCGCATCCAGAATCTTCAATCGACGATTTATTGCTTCCATAAAAGTGATACTATCAAATTTCTTGGCATTTTTATACTTTTCGGGGTCCTTGTCATAAACGCCGTCAACCTTTGTTGCCTTCAGAATTATTTCAGCACCAATTTCCACTGCTCGTAACGCTGAGGCTGTATCAGTTGTGAAGTAAGGGTTCCCCGTTCCTCCGGCAAAGATAACTACCCTCTTCTTCTCTAAGTGACGGATTGCTCTGCGGCGAATAAAAGGCTCCGCAAGTTTAGCTATTTCTATGGCGGTCTGGACCCTGGTAGGGATTCCTATCTCTTCTAACGAGTCTTGAAGAGCCAGTCCATTAATTATTGTGGCCAACATTCCCATATAGTCGGCCGTGACCCTGTCAATCTCCTGGGCAAAAGGAGAAATCCCTCTCCATATATTTCCACCACCCACCACCACAGCAAGTTGCACACCCAGAGAGTAAACCTTTTTTATTTCTCCAGCGAAGAATTTTACCATCTGGGGATCGATTCCGTATTTGTGAGTGCCCATCATAACTTCGCCACTCATTTTCAAAATAACTCGCTTATATTTAATCTTTGCCATTTTCCTCCCCCTCCATTTTTTCCTCCCTTTCGGGAGGACTCCAAATTACAAATTCCAAATTCTAATCGCGAAACTTCGCTTCGCTACTCCAATTCTAACCTCTCACTCCCAGGAAAGGGCTTAATTTGTGAGAAACATTGGAAATTTTAGTGAGAAAACGAGGCCGACCAATCTGGCTTCCCAGCAGAATCTTGTCCGACTCCGATTTATCGGAGGAGTTTGATTCTGCGCCTTGCAGAGGCCGAAGTTCTCGAGCGTGAAAAAATTTCCCAGTGGCGAACAAATTAAGCCCTTCCTTATCTCCCTCTTTTTGTGTTAAGAAATTTCTCAGGAAGAGCAAATCGAACTTTTGCCCCACCCTGGTCAAACTTTCATTTGACACTCCAACTTCCCTGGTCAAGCTTTCGCTTGACACTCCATCCCTCCCTTTTGGGGATGCCTACTCTATTCCTCTCCTACCTTGAAACGAGCGAACCGTCCCACTCTAATATTCTCTCCCAGTTTGGCAATAGATTCTGCCAAGATGTCTTTGACCTTGAGTTTAGGGTCCCTAATGTAAGATTGTTCCAATAGACAGACTTGAGCGAAATATTTTTCCAGTCTACCCTGAACAATTTTCTCCACGACCTTTTCTGGTTTCCCGGCTCCCTGTATTTGTTTCTTGTAGATTTCTTTTTCCTTTTCAATAACCTCCTCAGGCACATCTTCGGGTTTGACCCATAGAGGGTCCATAGCGGCTATTTGCATTGCCAATTCCTTTGCCAGTTGAGAAAACTCGCTCGTTCTGGCAACGAAATCGGTCTCGCAGTTTAGCTCCAACAGAACACCTAACTTACTCCCACTGTGGACATAGGAAGATATCAGTCCTTCCTGTGTCTCTCTGACAGAGCGTTTGATTGCTCCGACACTCCCTTTCTCTCTCAAAATATCCTGTGCCTTTTGAATATCTCCACCAGCCTCTAATAACGCCTGTTTACAATCCATTACCCCCACACCCGTCTTACTCCGAAGTTCCCGAATTAAGTCCATACTTATCTTCATCTATATCTCCCTCTTTTTTAATTTCTTCTTCCCCTTCCTCTTTTTTTCCAGGAAGTTCAATTTTTTCTTCTTCAGTGACTTGTTCTTTCTCTTTCAACTCTTTACCCTCAATCACAGCCTCAGCAATTATGTGAGTAATTAGTTTAATTGACCTGATAGCATCATCGTTGCCGGGAATTACATAAGTTATACCCTCAGGATCACAATTTGTGTCCACCAAGGCTACAACCGGAATTTCCAGTTTATTTGCTTCGGAGACAGCAATTGCCTCTTGAGGTGGATCAATAACAAAGAGCGCTCCCGGTAAGTCCTCCATATTTCTAATCCCGGATAGTCCTTTCACCAGTTTCAATTTTTCCTTCTCAATCCTAACCAATTCTTTCTTGGTGAGAGTAGTGGAATCCGATTCTTGCTGAAGTTGCTCCAGTCTCTTCAGTCTCTCCACGCTCTGGCGAATAGTAGAGAAATTGGTCAGCATCCCTCCCCACCACCGCTGATTAACATAAAACATCCCACATCTCTCTGTTTCTTCTTTTATGATTTCTTGAGCTTGACGCTTGGTTCCCACAAAGAGCACCGCCTGATTGTTAGCTACAGTGTCGCGAATAAATCTATAAGCCTCTTTTATTTTCGCCAATGTTTTTTGCAAATCGATAATGTGGATATTATTCCGGGCACCAAAGATATACTGAGCCATTTTGGGATTCCACCTCTTGGTCTGATGTCCAAAGTGGACTCCTGCTTCTAACAGCTGTTTCATAGTTACAACTGCCATTTCCCCTCCTTCCGCTTCGCTTCACTCGGTGACCTGCCTGCTCACCGACTCGCAGGCGTCGCTATCCCGTTCCTCCTTATTCGTCGGAACAGCGACCCTCCTTATGTGAATCTCGCTATACCACCTGATATTTGAAAATAGTTTGTGAGGAGCTTCAGGAATTTTAGCCAAAAAACGAGGACAAGTCGCTCCCGCTAAAGCGGGAATTTAGGCTACAATATGATTCTTCTATGTGCTAAAGCACATAGTTTCCCCATCACAAAGCAAATCATTGTCTGACGAGTCCCGATTTATCGGGACGAGGAGTTTTGATTTGCACTTTGCAGAGTCTGAAGTTTTTTGGCGTGAAGAAATTCCTTAGCGACGAACAAACTATTTTTAAATTCTGTTACCCCTCCTGTAAAACTTACTTATATTTAATTTATCGGCGTATTAAAAGATAAAGAATTGCTCCCAGAATTAATACCAATCCTAAAATTACCAGATGCAATTTCTTCTTTTCTATCGCGAACTTCTGAGGTTTTAGTCTTCTGACTTTTGCCCTCTTTTCCACAAGAGCCTCGCCAACTATGCCTGGGCTAAACCTTGTCCTTACTACCCATTGATTCCCTTTTTCCCTCGCTTCTTCCACTATTGTGGATAGAGGAATTACCTCTTCTCCTTTGCATCCACCTAAAAGGCGGGAAAGATATTGAGCAATATCTCGTGAATCTAAGATTTTTACTAAAATTAAGTCGTTCTTTCTTAGTCTCTCAATCTCTACTGAGGCTGAAGAATCATCAATAACCAACTCCGTCCTTAAAACAATTGTGCCCTCCTTTCTATTAACCGGCTCTCCAGCTTGATTCAAAGAGGGTTTAACTCCTCCCTCTATAGGAATGGTTGACTCTTGAGGAAATTTAAATTGGCTCAAATTAAGTTCCTCAACATCCATTTCTACTTTGAGTTGAGGGTCTTCTAAAGATTTGCTGATGATTGACCGCAGGATATTTATTATTTCTTCATAATTTCTATCTTTCAGATTCTGGAAGAAAGATCTCCTGTAATCACTGGCAATTTGCCAGTTCAAATTCTGCTCCAGTTTCTGGACTAATTCATGTAGACAACCCTCACTAAGGCGATGTGCATAGAGTTTCTTTTCGAAGTCGCGCCATTTAGAATCCACATCTTCCTCGTAAATCGAAGGGTCGTATGTAACTATTGCACACAAACGAACGAGTCTTTTCTGATTGAGATGGCTTATGACTACGAATTGACCATAAACATTGATTTTTTCACACACAAACTTTCCTTTAATTACTACAATGTATTTGAGAAGCTCGTTTATCGATTTTATAGCCTTTTCTAAATTATCTCCTGTTGAGTGGAGAGCTAATTCTGCCTGACCCTCGTCACAGCCTGTCTCTTCCATGAGAATCTTTACATTCTCCCTCACGGTTATCTCTCCTTAGGCACGAGGATGATACTTTCTATATGTTCTCTTCAACCTTTCTGTCGTTACATGTGTATATATTTGAGTAGTAGATAGACTGGCGTGTCCTAACATCTCCTGTACAGCCCTCAAATCACAGCCAGCATCTAATAGATGTGTGGCAAATGTGTGTCTCAAAGTGTGCGGACTTACTCCCTTTTTGATACTGGCAAGTCTTATGTATTTGTGAACAAGCCGATTTATGCTCTGCGCACTTAACCGCGAACCCTGAAAATTCAAAAATAATGGCTCCCCACTATAAGATAAATTCTGGAAACTCTTAATATTGAGAAAAGGGGTCTTTCCTGGCGATTTACGCATCCTCAAGTAGCGCTCGATAGAAGCAATCCCAATTTCTCCAATTGGCACTAACCTTTCTTTCGACCCTTTACCTTTCACCTTAATCATCCCCCCTAAGAGGTCCACATCGTTTATATTCAGGTTAACCAACTCACTCACTCTCAAACCTGAACCATATAATATTTCTAAAATTGCCCTGTCTCGCAAGCCCAGAAGAGTTTTCCTGTCAGGCAATTCTAAGAGTAGCCTGACCTCATCTAAATCTAAAAAAGAGGGCACTTTCTTCATTCGTTTTGGTGTAGGAATATATATTGTTGGATTTTGAGTTATGATTTTTTCCCATGCCAAATAGCTAAAAAACGACCGAATGCTGGAGAGTTTTCGAGCAATAGTGCTCTTTTTAAAATTCTTACCTGCGAGATGAGCCAGAAACTTTCTCACCTGCAAGCGATCAACTTTGTTGAGGTTATCTATTCTGTCTTTTTTTAAAAAATTGATAAAGCTTTTCAAATCGCCCTTATAACTTACCAGAGTATGCGGCGAAAAGTTCCTTTCTACTTTCAAGTGTGTAATAAATTTATCCAGATAGATTTCCATAATATAAATTTCAAATCCCAAATTATAATCGCGAAGCTTCGCTTCGCCACTAAAACCCGTCCCGATGAAATCGGGACCCAATTCATCGAGGCACAAATTTCCCGATTGAAAATCGGGATGCAAGAATTTCAGGAATTTTAGCCAAAAGACGACTACCAACCTATTTGGGAAAAGTTCTATTTGTGATGACATTAGAAATTTTAGCAAAAAGCAAGGGCTGGTTCTATCTCTCCCTAAGCAAAATCTTGAGCGAGCTTTTGGCGAGCGAATTATTTTGTGCCCTACAGAAGCCCGCAGCTTTTTGCGTTAAGAAATTTCTCAGGAAGAACAAATAAAACTTTTCTAATCCTCTTTATGGGTTCAATAAATTGAACCCCTACATTGCACGGTTGAATTTGTGCAAAAGCTTCAGGAATTTTAGCCAAAGAACAACGACATAGCGACGAGCAAACTAACTTTTCTCCTCCAGCGAGGAACGAACTATCTTTCAATTCTATTCATTCTTTCGGAATCGGCTTAGTGCTTTTGCATTTAGGATAGGCACTACAGGCAAGGAATTTGCCTCTCCGACCCCACTTAATCACCATAGGGCTTCCGCACTTCGGGCATTTTTCTTCAGTAAACTGGGTGACTATCTTCTTCCCATCTTCATCCAAAGGAACGGTATACCGACAACGAGGAAATGAAGAACAGGCAAGGAATTTGCCAAACCGCCCAATTCTGATTACCATAGCGCTTCCACATTTCGGGCAAGTCTCTTGAGTTACCTGGGGTTTGAGCTTTGCCATATGTTTATAAGCAATGTCCAGGGTTCTCTCAAATGGTTGATAAAAGTTAGTGAGGACCTCAACCCACTCCCTTTTCCCTAAAGCAATCTCATCCAGATTCTCTTCCATATGGGCAGTGAAATCGATATCCATAATTTTCGGGAAGTATTTAACTAACAGGTTATTCACTATAGTCCCTATCTCTTTTGGGTGGAACTGTTTCTTTATCAATGTCACATACCCTCTTTCCAAAAGGGTACTTATTATGGGAGCGTAAGTTGAAGGTCGACCGATACCGTGTTCTTCAAGAGTTTTAATTAGACTCGCTTCCGTATAATGAGGGGGAGGCTCAGTGAAGTGCTGCTCGGGAACAACCTCTTTTAAAACTAAAATATCACCCTGTTCAAGATGAGGAAGGTCTTTTTCTGCTTCCTCCTTCTCTTCTTGATAGACCTTAAGGAACCCGGGAAACTCGAGTTTCTGCCCTGTAGCTCGAAAGATATAATCACCCGCTCCGATGTCCACAGCTACTGTGTCATATATTCCCGAAGCCATCTGGCTGGATACGAATCTTTGCCAGATGAGGTTATAAAGTTTAAATTGTGAAGCATTCAGATATTTTGATATGGCTTCCGGGGTGCGAAGGGAGGAAGTTGGCCGAATAGCCTCGTGAGCTTCCTGGGCAACTTTACTCTTACTTTTGTAAATCCTCGGCTTTGTGGGCAAGTAGTCCTCACCAAGCTTTTTTCTGATAAACTCAAGCGCCTCAGCCTGAGCTGAGGAAGAGACAGCCAAAGAATCTGTGCGCATATACGTAATCAACCCTACACTCTCTTTCTTTTCCAAGTCGATGCCTTCGTAGAGTTGTTGTGCTATAACCATTGTTTTACTCGCTGAGAAACCAAACCTTCTGGAAGCCTCCTGTTGAAGAGTACTGGTGTTAAATGGAGGAAGGGGATTACGCTTCTTAGTCTTTCTGGTTACCTTAGAAACCCTAAACTCTTTACCACTCAAATCTTGACATATTTCCTTTGCCTGCGACTCATTTGCAATTTCTAGCTTTTTAAATTTCTTTTTCCCTTTGGCAATGAGATTTGCCGTAAAAATTCGTTCTTCGTCTCTCTTACTCAAATGGGCAAGTATAGTCCAGTACTCTTGAGGAACAAATTGCTCAATTTGGTTTTCTCTCTCAACAATTAATTCGAGAGCTACCGATTGCACTCGTCCTGCTGAAAGTCCCTTTCTCACTTTGTTACTCAACAGAGGGCTGAGCTTATATCCAACCAGCCGGTCGAGTATGCGTCTTGCCTGCTGAGCATTAACTAAATGGAGGTCGATTTGGCGCGGAAAGCGAAGGGAATTGGTAATTGTCTCTTTAGTTATCTCATGAAAAACTATCCGTTTTACTCTCCCCTTATCAGTATTTGTAACGGTAACTAAATGCCAACCTATAGCCTCCCCTTCCCGGTCCTGGTCGGTGGCAATATAGACCTCTTTAGCCTCCTTCACTGCTTTGGTTAGTTCTTTCACAATTTTCTTTTTATTTTTAATAATTTCGTAGGTAGGCTTAAAATTGTCTTTTATGTTCACCCCCAATCTATCGGGAGGCAAATCACGAACATGACCCATAGAAGATTTAATTACATAATCTTTCCCCAATATCTTACCGATAGTCTTTGCCTTAGTGGGTGATTCAACAATAACTAAAGCTTTAGCCATAGGTCTACTCTCAACAGATTAATCTTGCAATTTAATGTAGCTGTTTTTTCGGTCCCTTTGCGTCATAGTCTTCTGGGGAACTTTCTTCCAGAACCTCAAGTAACATCTCTTCCAGTTCGCTTGTAGATAATTTTAATTTCTCTAAATATTCCCTTATTTCTCTAATTCCAAAATTCTCATCCCGGAACATATCCTCGTCCTTCAATCTCCTCGCCATATTCTCCTCCCATTTTTTGATATTTAATTTTTGATATTTGATTTTTGATTTTTGATTTCTTATTGTTGTGTTTCTGGAATGCGCAAGAACATCTTTCCAGCTACCTGTCTAATCTTTCCTTTCATTTCCAAATTCATGAGAACGGGTGAGACCCTGTTTATAGGTAGACCGCTCTCTTTACTTATCAAGTCAATATGAATAGGTTCAAATGATAACAGGTTATATACCTTTTCTTCCTCTGGAGACAACTTTGCTTCCTTTGGAGACTTTATAGCTGGAGATACAGGCAGAACATCGCTTAAACAACGTATCTCCTCAATGATATCCTCACATTTCTCTACTAATTTCGCACCTTCTTTTATTAATGAATGAGTACCCTTAGTCCCTAAATTGAAGATATTTCCTGGAACAGCAAAAACTTCCCTGCCCTGCTCTAGAGCACACTCAGCAGTGATTAGAGCACCGCTTCTGGAGCCAGCCTCAACAATCACCGCTCCTAAACCGAGCCCGCTTATGATTCTATTCCGTATAGGAAAATTCATTCTTTCAGGGGGTGTCCCCATAGGGAATTCAGAAACCACAGCCCCACATTTACTGATTTGGTCAAAAAGAGCCCTATTCTCTGGCGGATAACAGATGTCAATTCCACATCCTAAAACAGCAATAGTCCTTCCATCACAAGATAGAGCCCCTCTATGGGCACAGGTATCGATTCCCCGAGCTAAGCCACTAACTATACTCACCCCCCTTTCAGCCAATTCCTTACTCAATTTTTCTGCTACCATTTTCCCATAACTGGTTGGTCGCCTGGTTCCTACCATGGCAATAGCAATTCTATCTTCCGGCAATAATTTCCCCTTTACATATAGCACAATGGGCGGGTCAAAAATTGACTTTAAGTTCGTGGGATAGTTATCGTCAGAAAATGTCACAATAGAAACTTTTTGCTTTTCAATTCTGGATATCTCTTTTTCTATATCTAATTTATCTCTGGAGCTGACAATTTGCCTGGCTATGTATTCCCCAATACCTGAGACATGTTGAAGTTCTCTCAAATCTGCCTTAAGTATAGCTTCAGGCGAACCGAACTGTTTTAAGAGCTTCTGGCATCTCAACGGACCTATACCAGAAATCATATTTAGAGCCAGCCAATGTTCAATTTTCTCTACCATTATATTCTTCTACGAATTAAATTTGCACAAGGCATAATATTATATACAAAATCCTATCTCCATGTCAAGCAACCCCGCCACTCAATATAAATTTCAAATTTCAAATTACAAATTACAAATCAAAAATCAAATATCAAAAATAAAAAATAAAAAAATTCAAATTGGGCAAAAGAAAGTAAAAAGATGGAATAAATGAAAAAATTCGGCAGGCACAGGCATAGAGTCTTATGATAATAAGGGACTATGGCGTAGATATGAAGCAGTGTGAGTAAATTCCTTCTACCTATTCAAGATTTTCTCTGAGTATTTCCAGAATCTTATTCCCAAAATCAGAAGCTGCGTTTGGGCCATTAGCTGTAATAATTTTGCCATCAACCTCTACTTTTTTACCGGTATAGATAGCACCGCTTTTTACCAATCGGTCTTTTTCCGAAGGCCAGACAGTAGCCTTCACACCTTCAAGAACTCCCGCATAGGCCAGAATGACAGGAGCAATACAAATTGCAGCTAAAATTTTCCCTTCACTTACTGCCTCCTGACAAATTCTTAAAGCCTCTCCATCATTCCAGTATAACTTAGCACCGATTCCGCCAATAAAGACAATCCCATCGTACTCGTCAACTTCTACCTCCGAGAGAAGTAAGTCTGGCTCCACCCTTGCTCCCAGCATTCCACAGGCTTCATCCAGGCTTTTACTCGCCACTGAGACGTTAATCCCTTCTTCCTCCAGAATTTCTCTCGGATAAAGGTACTCTTCATCGCGAAAATCAGCAGGAGCAATAATGAATAGCACCTTCTTTTCCAACTCGGAAACCATCTCCTGCTTAGCCACATCCGAACTTACCTCAACCGTCTGTTTACAACTTGCTGACGAATAGAGACCAAAAAGAAAAACTATCAGGACGCCAGATTTCAAAAATACATTTATTTTCCAGTTAAATCTTCTTTTTCGCTTTACCATTATTCAATTTCCTTTTGTCTTAGTTTCGCTTGCAATTTAATAGGATCGCCAATCTCTATCGGTTTCCGACTATCTATTATAACTGCAGTGGAACTATTTTCTTCAATGTCTGATGTAACTTCCAATACACCAATCTTCTCAATCATTATTCCCATCACTTCACCCGTTCTGGGATGGATAACTTCTTCTTTTTCTCGATAGATTGTATATCTT
>Ga0315309_1000953_pt1 | contig 17633 bp, 20 predicted proteins | sample TDP4_MG_FD_203080 | JGI IMG/M metagenome (GOLD analysis project Ga0315309, IMG submission 203080) | Freshwater sediment microbial communities from Lake Towuti, South Sulawesi, Indonesia - TDP4 | ecosystem: Environmental > Aquatic > Freshwater > Lake > Sediment | place: Indonesia: South Sulawesi... | reverse complement strand
TGGCGCATTTATAGCCAGCTCATAAATAGGAACTCTGTCTGGCTCCTCCAAGTGGAGAGCGCAGAGGACACGGTCCCTAGAATCGGTGCTCTCTCAACTCCAATGTGATGTCTTGGTTTCTTTCTAAAACCCAAGTTTTCGCTTCAAGTATCTCCTACTTACTGCCATACTCTCTTTTGGGGTCTTGTCTGTTCTGTCCTGTTCCACCACGAACCATTCTATGTCTGCAGATTTAACAGCATCGAAGACTGCAGGGAAATCGACAACTCCTCGACCTAACTCAAGGAACTCGTACTTTTTCATGCCTTCCTCTGTTCCGTCCTTCAGGTGCAGGAACGCAACCCTGTCTAGGTTCTCCTTTATGAACTCGGCTGGAGACAACCCTCCACACTTGACCCAATAGGTGTCAACACAGAGAGAGACAAATTCGGGGCTTGTCTCTTCGCAGATGATCTTTGTACCCATGGCGTCATCGACAATCTCTTGCCAGTGGTTATGATAACAGACTTTAACGCCGTGCTTAGCAGTTTTCTTCCCGACTTTCTCGAGGAACCTGGCGCTTCTTCGGTAGTTGCCTTCAGTATTATCCTTTCCGCCGGCTCCACTGAAGAGCAGGTAATTGCCATCTGCTTTTCGGAGAATACCTAGCGCGGTCTCAACAGGCTTCTCCTCCAGGTTTCCCATGCCTAGATGCAAACCTGCCAACTTTGAGCCTTTCACGGTCAGCAATTGTCTTGGGTCTGAAACCTTTTCAAAAGCGTCGGCTCCAGCCTCTATCCCGTCGTAGCCCAGCGATGAAACTTCGTCCAGTACGCTTGGCAAATCCTCAACGGGTCTCCTACCCCAGATGATCAGTTGAGCTCCGATCTTTGGTTTCACCATTCTCTATCCCTCTTAAGACAGATATTCTCTTTCTTGTCTTTCTGTCTTAAATGATTTTCACATGATCAGATCTAGTATGATGGATCAATGCTCTTATGGGCAAAACTGTGGCTTCCCAGACCTCACCGTAGCCCAGACTTAACATCATATACAGAGCTGAGGAACTCAATGAATTCTGTTGCTGGAGGCGTTGATTCAACATGGGCAAGAGTTCATACGTGGCTGACTGAGTGAACAGGAGCATAGCAAGGAGGTCCTTCTAGCCTATGCCCGTATATTCGAATCTGTCTTCGGCTTTAGGAGCACAAGATTCGAGTAAACCAAGCCAGAGGTCTCTCTGAGGCAAGTTTGTCCATTAGCATTGAGTTCTTCGCTTTCAACTCGTTTAGATGTTGCTCATCGAATGGAAAGTCAATCCGGCAACGCTTCAGATCGTCATTTGACTGTTTTTTCCAGCCACTTTCTCACGAATCCGAGGTTGCTTATGGTCGTTGGGATATAACTTGAGTATTCCTCGGCACCCTCATAGAACTCTGTGACGATCTCTAATGCCTTTTCCAAGTTTTCTCGATTTGGATTGCTGGTGAGATTTTCGATCTCCTTCAAGGCACCTATCGCCTGTTCAATGTCTGAAGAAAAAATCCTGTAAGGCTCAAGTTCCGCAATGCATTGCTTGATCTTCATCTGAACCTCAGGCAACACAAGCTCCTCATAGCTTGCGAGAATGCTGCAATGAATATTTATCTTTTATCATAAATGATGAGAGTTTTGTCGGATCTGTGATTATCCTCACTCATCACCTTGCCTTTCGCTGAAACAGCAGACAAACTAGCGATTGGGTATGCAGGCAGAATGCATAAGATTGGCAGAGTCAACCCGATCTTCAAAAGCCCAGTCTAGTCTATATATGAAAGAGATTCTTCGATTTTTGCCTAGATGATTTTTCTCTGAGTAAACTCGGCATTCTCCATAAGCTTCTTGGCTGGCTTCCAAGATTTTCGAACAAAGTCTGGGAGTGAGGCGTATCGTCTCATCCAGTTCTCTAAGAAATTCATCGTCTTCTCGTCTGAGACGTATCCCGAGCCTAGATCGCCATACTCAAGGCGTAACTGAGCGATGGCTGCATCACGATTAACCTTTGCTATGATTGAGGCTGCTGAGACTATCGGATAATTCCGATCTGCCTTATGTTCAGACACTATCCTAACATTGAACGGAATCCTTTCAAGTATGTGCTCTTTGAAACGTTCAGGAACCACGTCTGAAGCGTCGACAAATGCGATGTCCGGCTTTAGGTTAAGTATCACACCAGCCATTCCACACGCCTCAAGCCAGTTCAGTTTGTGAAGCTTCCTACCGTGGTCCACGATTTCATCTATCTCTGCTGGAGAAAACTTCACGATGTGATGTTCTACAGCGATTCTTCTAATCTCTTGATCAAGGAGTTCCCTTCTGCGCGGCGATAATAGTTTAGAGTCCTTGACGTTCAATGCTGTGAGCTTAGGCAGCTCCTCCTCTTTGATAAGAACTCCAGCGATGACGAGAGGGCCCAATATTGCCCCTCGGCCGGCATCATCGATCCCTGCTGATAACAAATTTCAACCTCCCGTTTAATACGAATTCGACTGGAATTTGCTCATCACGATCTGAGCGATTCTGTCGGCAATTGCTCGGGGAAGTACTTCGCGATTCTTGAGTGTAACCTCGATTACCTCCACATCTCTATTCTCTTTCATAGTCGTAACAAATGGATCTCTAACCCTGTAGTGAATTGTGCCCAAGACGGCTTTCCCACTCTTCACCGCCTTCACCACCGAATCCTTGAACGACGCTGAGAATAACTCCATGGGCCCTATCTCATCGATCGCGATGATGTCTGCCTGCTGCACGGCATTGAGGATCGCCTTCGCCCCAACTTCTTCAAGGTCCCTTAGGTTGACTTTATACTTGCCGATCTGAGGACCGTGTGGCTGGTTTACATGTGCCAGCCATCCTTTGCGTTTGGTCGACAAATCTTCAATCTCGAATCCTACGCGAGCCATGTCTCTTCTGACTTCACGTGTCATCATGCCACCAACCTTGAAGCTCCTACCATTAAGTTCATCGATTACTCTCTGCAAAACGGTTGTCTTACCTACTCCTGGCAATCCGGTCAATAGTAGAATTCGGGCCAAATCCTCATCACAATCCTTTCCCTAGTATTTCAAGTTACCTATTTGATTTTTCCCATGCTTACACAATATGGGTGCCAGTTTCAGGCTCTTTCTGCCCTGAGCCATTTTGGTTCTACATAGGTAGAATTGGCTCGCTGATTAGATGTATGAAGCAATCATAGATGTCAACAATCCTAACGAAGAAATGTTTAGGAAGGTTATGGGAAAAGATAAAGAGTGGGGTTAAGGGAATATCTCCACCTACTGATGAACACTGAAATGTGTGTCTGGAGATCTAGGTGTTGAGCTTCGATTTTCCAACGCAGATGCTCGAGGAAGGCTGCGTGAAATTCTCAGCTCCCAGTCTCGGGGCTTTCAAGAAAGCTGCTGGGGAGTACGCGCCGTCCAAGGCTCCGGTTTTCTACAATCCAGTCATGGAGTTGAACCGCGATCTGACGGTCCTTGCGCTCCAAGCATACCAGAAAACTGTAAAGCGCGACATCGTGCTTTGCGAGCCCTTGGCGGGATGCGGTGTCCGTGGAATCCGATGCGCTAAGGAGGTCAAGGGCGTCCAGAGGGTCGTCTTAAATGATATCAATCCGATAGCGGCAGACTTGGCTCGCCACAATGTTAAGCTCAATCAGTTGTCTGCTCATGCCCTTGTTTTTAATGAAGATGCTAATCTGCTTTTGAGCCGATATGCAGCTCCCCATAGGAGGTTCGACTTTGTCGATGTAGATCCCTTCGGAGCCCCGGTTGACTATATGGATACGGCTCTAAGAGCCCTGAGAGACGGCGGCTTAATCGCTTTAACAGCGACAGATATGGCACCATTATGCGGAGTCTATCCCTTAGTCTCTCTGAGAAAGTATGGTGGAAGATCCCTGAGAACCGAGTACTGCCATGAGCTTGCCGTTCGCTTATTGTCTGGTTGCTTAGCCTTAGCGGCAGCCAGACATAACGCAGGCGTGAGGTTGCTTTTCAGCCACAGCACTGACCATTACGTCCGAGTTTATGCAACAGCGAGTTATGGAGCTAAAAAGGCTGACGAAAGCATCAGTGGAATGGGGTACGCCCTTCACTGCTTTAACTGCTTCCACAGAGAAACTTATCAAGAATCAGTTCCGAGTTTCCCAAGGCAATGCAGGGAATGCGGCTCGCGATTGAAGGTTGCTGGCCCGTTTTGGTTGGGGAGAATCTTTGAGAAGGATTTTGTCTCTTCAATGATAAGGGAAATGGCTGATAGACGACTGCGAAATGAGAAGAGAGTTCTGAGGTTATTGTCTCTTATCGAGGGAGAATGCGACGCTCCACTTACCTACTATGTTGTTAACAAAATGTGCGACAAGTTCAATTTGGCGGTTCCGCCGCTAAAAGATGTCATAGGAGAGATCAAGAGCGCCGGCTTCGTAGTATCGTTAACGCACTTCAACAAAATGGGTTTCAGAACAGATGCGCCAGCGCCAATCGTAGCAGAGACTATCAGAAAATTATGAAACGGGTCAGCCCTTACTCGAAGTAGGCCTCGCCCTCCGCGAGGTGTTTCCTGACAACTTTTTCGTCGAGCTCTATACCCAAACCGGGCTTATCTGGGACCTTTGCGAATCCTTCCTTGATCATGGGTTTCTCAACGCCCTTCACGAGGTCCTCCCACCAAGGGATGTCTGCCATGTGATGCTCGAAAGCTATGAAGTTCCTCGGCATAGCCGCAGCCGCGTGCACATTCGCCATGAAGGCTATCGGAAGACTAAAATTGTGTGGGGCGATTAGGACACCATAAAGGTCTGCAAACTCGGCGATCCACTTGGCTTCGGCTAGTCCTCCAACATCGCAGATATCGGGTGCCACTATATCAACGGCATGCTGGTCGATAAGGCTCCTAAAGCCTTGTCTTAAGTATATCTGCTCTCCTGTTAAGATTGGCGTGGATGTGCTAGAGGCGAGGAGTCGATAGGCCTCGGGATCTGTGTATGGATTGTAGTCACCCGTTAGTAGGTCTTCAGCCCAAAGGAGGTTGAAGGGTTCTAGGGCCTTTGCTAAGCTTATGGCTGCTGGGAGCGTTTGTCCGGGTCGGCAGTCCAGCGCTAGGCCAATTTCATCTCCAAGGACTTCCTTGAGGGCTTTCACGCATTCTATCTCGGCTTTCAGGCCGCGTTCGGTAACATGGCCTCGAGTTGGGTATGTTTCATCCGCTTCGTATACTCCCCCTAGAACGTTCAACAAGTGACGTCCGTGCAGGCCTATGTCGAATTTGAGGATGCTGAAGCCTTGGGGGATCTTCTTCCTTATGCGGGCTTGTTCGGCGTACGCCTCGGGACTGTAAGCAGAGGCAGGATTTTCAGGTTCGAGAGGGACACCAGCGCCGCAGTCACAGTACACACGCACTTTATCTCTTGTCTTGCCTCCGATGAGCTTGTAAACGGGCAAGCCAGCCGCTTTACCAGCGATGTCCCAAAGAGCCATCTCGATGGCGCTCACACCGGCTCCCCAAGGTTTGAAGCCACCCCTATGTCGGATCCTCATCATCACCCGCTCAACGTTTGTGGGATCCTCCTCAAGGATGAAGTCCTCAAGGTTCATGATGTGATGTTTGGGGCAGTGGGCTTCTCCGTAGCCGTAGATCTCCTCATCTGTGTCGACGCGGATGGCAAGAGTTCGGTCTATAGTGATTGCCTTTAAGTCAACTATCCTCATCTTCTTACGCCTCTGTAGAACTCTTTTCTGCAGAAAAGGGACTAATTAGCTTTTTCCGTTGACCGTCCAAAGAACAAAACAGCTTCTCCTGATCTCCCAATAGAGTCGTGGCTGCGTAGTTATTCCATCTTGTCTGTTGATGGTAAAGCATTAATGTACTTCTTGTTGGTATAAGTAAACCTCATTATCGATGACAACCTACCGTGAGATGTTCCAGTTTGCTACAAGCCGTCGGTCTCGCTATCTGTCTTGTCATAATGGTTGTCTTAGTGATGAAACATGTCAACTATGGCGTGGCATTGCTGATCGGCGCTCTCGTTCTAGGCGTTTTCTCACAGTTGACATTTCAGCAATTCGTCGAAGTCTTCAGATCAGCCGTGATGGCTTGGACGACCTTCGACCTCGTCTTGATAGTCTCCCTGATGCCGATTCTGGCGCTTTGTATGAAGGAGACCGGAATGGTGAGCGACTTAATAATAAATCTCAGGAAGGTTTTTTCAGGCCGCGCCGTCTTAGTTATGCTTCCAGCAGTTATGGGTGCATTACCCATGCCAGGAGGCGCCCTCCTTTCAGCTCCTCTGATAGACGAGGAAGCCGACAGGCTGAAACTGACTGGGGAGGAGAGAAGCTTCATAAACGTCTGGTTTAGACACTGGAATTTCTTCATCTATCCGCTCTCATCGCACCTGATACTTGCCGCAAGTCTGGCGGGCGTCAACTTGTACGAATTGGCGTTGATACAGGTTCCTCCGCTGATCCTGTACTTGGTCCTTGGCTACTTCGCATCAATCCGCGGGATCAACGATGACACCACAGCGAGTCAGCGCAGAGATTTGAGGACCCTTTTGTCAATCCCCTTGAACACTTCGCCGATCATTTTGGCGGTTGCATTGAACATGGTCGGGATGCACATGGTTGCTGCACTCTTAGTTGGTGTTGCCTCAGTATTAGTATTCAAAAAGGTCAGTCTGAACAGAACTGTATCTCTTTTTAGACAAGGTTTCGACTGGAAGCTTCCTTTAGCGATCATCGGCGTAATGAGTCTTCGACGGATGATTGAATACTCAGGTGCAGTTTCGGCCGTCCTACCCTATATGAAATTCACGGGGATGCCGAACATGATGTTACTTGTCGCGATAGGTTGGGCCGTAGGACTGTCCACGGCTATGCCTACAGCAGCTATGGCTGTAATCTTTCCGATGGCCTTGGTGATGATGAAGGAAGTAACCCCGATCCTGGCCAGCATCCTGTGCCTAACGACGATCTTCTCGTACTTAATCTCGCCAATGCACCTCTGTCTGATACTCACAATTGAATATTTCAAGGCGGGTCTGCACGCTGTTTACAGAAAGCTGATACCGGCATCCATAGCAACATATGTGATCACCATAACCGTTGCGATGCTGATCTAGAACCGCAAATATCAATGTCTTTTGTTAAGGTAAACCATCGCGGGGCATACCTTCACTTCTTCAACAGAACCTCCAACTTCTCTCTCACACTATTCGGTTCAGGGGTTAATTCTCCCACGTCAAGAATCTTCCATGTTTCAGTATGCTGGATACGCACGGAAGGATTCACGGTCTTCAAGGGACCAAGCGTCTCAAGTTCCAGCATACTCGCATTCGTGTACACTTCTACACTGCAACCAAAATCAGGGTATTCCTCCTCTTCTTGAGAAAACTGTTTGACAAATGCCATTCCATCAACCCAGTAGGCCGCCCATGTAGGATTTGCCATAGTGCCTATCTTAATGGGCTTTTCAATCTTTGGGTTCTGCTCTACAAATATGAACTCATTTGTAAGCATTAGCCTCTTATCTGAAGGATCGGTATATGGCCACAGCGTTATGTGTCTATCCGGAAGGAGGCCTTCCCGGTCTACTTTCGACGATCTTAACGGTACGACTGCAAAACCGTTTTGCCTCATCACGGAGAGAGCCCAGCAACCCAATCTCACTGGCCATCTTCCTATATTCTCAATTGTGTGAGCAACCCGAACGCTATTTTCTGAAAGAGGACTTATCGTTATCTCTTTTTGAACGGAATTCCCAATCTCAGGATCGGCACGCACTACCACATTGTCATCGCCTACCTCTATTTTCACTGACTTGTCGTCCATTGAATAGGATCGCGGCATAGCCTCGGGCGAACTCCAAAATCTGTGCCCTCCATAAATTCTCCAGAAACCTTCCGGTGTCTGTACTCCTGCCTCAGGAAGCACTCCAAACAGGTTAAACTCTGACCTTTTACTGCTAGCAACGTACAGAATCCTCGGACCCACATCAGTTGCAATCCCTACTACCATGTTGTTCAGAAATATCAACTTCGCATTGAACCCGCCAACTTCTCTTTCTTCGATCTTCACTTCCCCTATCTCCATATTGCGCGTGAAAATCCGGTACTCACTACCATCGTTTTTTCTAATAATAGTTTTGGTGGACGCACTCACAAGAATTCTTATTATCCTCCGCGGCTAAATGAAGGCTGAACACAATGTCGAACGAGTCTCAGAATCAGAGTTTCGTAGAGGTTGCAAGATATTCAGGAAAAGGCTACGACTTGGAAAGGCTTCGAACGTTACAAGAGAGAATAGCGACCAAGGTAGTTATAGAAGACCGTTTTAAGAAGCCGATTAAGAGAGTTGCTGGATTCGATGTTACCTACCTCGATGGCGAAGCGATCGCGGCTGCGGTCACGATGGATCACGGCACTCTTCGAGTGGTCGAAGAGAAGACTACGAAAGGAAAAGTACCATTTCCTTATATACCGACTTTCTTAGGTTTTCGAGAGGGCCCGTTAATAATAAGGCTAGCGAAGAACCTGAAGTTAGAACCGGACGTCATCATGGTGAATTCGCATGGAATAGCTCATCCCCTGTTCTGTGGCTGTGCCTCTCATGTGGGGGTTTCTCTCGGCAAGGCAACTATAGGCGTCGCTGGAAGCAAGTTATGTGGAGAGTATGAAGGTAAACCTGAAAAAGTGGGAGATTGGGTTTCCCTCAAGCACCGAGAAAGAATCGTGGGAGCGGTCTTGCTCTCGAAACCAAGCTCTAGACCAATCTTTGTCTCGGTCGGTCACATGGTGACCTTGAAGACGGCGGTCGAGATAGTGAAATATTTCTTGACGATGCATAAGTTTCCCGAACCAGTTAGACTTGCCCACAAACTGGCGAACAGGACGAAAAAGGAAGCGTCGACCTAGAGGCTCTTTCTAACCGAGTATCTCCGCTCTTATGTCCAGGAAGACAGGTCCCTTGACCTCTATCTTCTTTCTCTTGCTTGTTACGTACCTCCTGGCAACCTCGCCTATCTTGATGTTAACATCGCTGGGAGACTTGGCGATTCTCACGCTAATATTGACACTTTTCCTCCCCGTTTTCGTAGTTTCCTCAACTCTTGAAGCGGCAAGGGAAGCCACCCCTTCAAGGTAACTTATCCCAGCCGCGATTCCTTTCTCCCTGGCTTGGTTCACTAGTTCGAGGTCTCCCATACCCTCTGAAGGTATGCCAAGTATATTCCCATCATAAACGTAAATCTGGTTTCTAGCCGCCGCCCCTAACAATCTGGCGCCGGCTTCAGACTCGTAGATGAAGACTCTGACCTGCTTGTCAAGTATTTTCCCCTCATAAATGGGAAACTCGCATCGACCTAAAGCATCGGCGTATTGGATTGCCTTGGATACAATGGTGTCTCGCAGTTCTTTGCCCTCTTTAGTCTTAGGCTCGATTTCGTACGCTATCATCTTGGCGATCTCGATGTCGGATAAAGACAACTCGGCGTAGAATTGGGGATAAACAAGCCTTCTAATATCGTTTTCGCCAGAGAGCGCTAGGGCCACACGTTCGATTCCTATTCCAAGATTTAAGACGGGATGATCAAGGTCATATCTGGCTAGGGCAATCGGGCTGTACAAGCCATAGTCGACGACTTCGATCCAACGGTTCATGCCCTTATGGTAGATGTACCCCTCATATTCCATTCCGGGTGCGTAGTACTTCGAAGTCACCTTCTTCTTAACGAAACGTAACTTCTTAAAACCTAAAGGCTCCAATACGACCTTCGTGATCTCTTCACCGAACTTGACATCTACCAGCTCGTCCATAAGTACGCAGCTCGCAGCATGATGAACGCGAAGATGAGTCGCGTCTTCTCTCTGTTCCCGACGGAAACGAACATCAACCGTAAATAACTTCACAGGCAACTCGAGCTTATGATGGGACGCCTGCAATGTGACGAACCAAGCAGTCGTAATGTGAGATCGAAGCGTGAGCGTAGTCGGCTCAGGTCTTAGAGACGTAAACTCTGGAAAGACTTTGGAGATGACGAGCATCGCTGTTATGTCGGGAACGTCGAGTACGTCTGATAGTTTCTCAACCAAGTCGTCCGATTCTACCTCTCCCTTCCTGTAATCCCTCAAGACTCTTTGTAACCCATCAATCCTCTTTTCTGTTAGCCTTATCCCAAACCGTTCGATCTCTTGACATTTTATTCGGCTTAGGCCGATGTCAGGTCTGGGAAGAGTTGCCAAATAGTAGCAACGATCTAATATGATGGGTGCCTCAGGACCATATTGTTTGTAGATCTCGTTCTGATCGAGGATCATCGGATTTGAAACTTCTATGAATCCCAGATCGAGAAATGACTGCCTCATTCTTTGAATAAGATCAAAGATGGGGTGAGAGGCTCCTCGTTCACTTATGGTAATGCTTTTTTTCTCTTCGGGTTCAGGTAGAAAACTTGCGCTATCCTGCCAGATGGCTTCGAATCCTTCTTTTTCAACACCCTTTAAGATATCCTTTGGGCTAAGCTTTCTCGTCATTCGTTCTCTCCCTGCGTTCTCACCAAGCGGAGTCAGATATTAGGTCCTTCACATTCATGAACTTAATTTCGCACACTTTTCCGTCGTTATCTTCTGTTAACGAATCTACAGATATAGACCCAGAAACAGATAAGGCTTTTTAAAGTAAATCGGTACTATCAGAATCCCTTTTCCCCATATATCAATGGGAGCCCTAATGACGCGAGAAACCAGTAAGCCCAACTGTTCGCGGACCTAGGCACTGGTCATCGCTAACCATCGAACAAACAGATTATGACCTCGACATTCGAATTCTGATTAGAAGGATTCTATGTTGAGAGATCCCCGTGGAAATGGCTAGATCCAGTTCTGTCCAGGCTTGCGTTGGAGAATGATCCTCTTCTCAAAGTTTCTTCGACATCTCAACCTTGGTGCGGGGTCCTTCTTTGGTCTAGCTTCAATCTTAGGCGTCTGCGATCGAACTTTACCTGCCTTAGATAGACTTCCGTGCGTCGGCAACCAAATCACCAGTCAAAAGATTCATCTGGTCACTTATATCTGTTTTTCTTTCGGCAGACAACGACAAATCCCAGCAATCGTCCATCTGTTCTGACATCCAAAATCTCCAAACCCGCTTTGCGTACAAGCCTCAAAAACATCTCCTTTGTGTAGGATTTCTTCAGTCCAGTCACGATGAGTAAAGCATCTTTCTTAGACGTCCTGATAACCTCACGTAGTGTCACGTCGACGTTAGGCATGTTCTGCAGGAGCGTAACTGCGAAAACCTTATCAAATATCCCGTCGATGAACGGCAAGAAGTCTGCATCAGCACGAATCAGAGATATCTTCAAAGAACTCGCCGACCTACATAGGGCTCTCTCGAGAAGCTTCCGCGAAATATCCAGCCCAACAATAAAATCCACGTGCTTCTCAACATGGTGAAAGAGTAAGCCGGTTCCGCAACCAGCGTCCAAGACAAGGTCAGACTCTCTGAGCTGAAAAGATCCCAAAGCCGACTTAACCTTCGCCTCTTGCTCCTCGCCGTACAGAGTATCGTAGGCGCCAGCTAAGGCATCATACTTCGCTGCAACTTCACGCTTAGTCTTCCAGACCGAAACCTCTTTCATTTCCCCCTGTAAATCTCTCCCATTAGGTCTAATAATGCTTCCTCAGTGAACGCCAAAAAAGACTGCCGTCATGCAATTTTGTCTAGAGATCTGCTCAAGTATGGTCAACAAGCGCTAGACGTAGAATGATCATGACATTTCTTAAAGGTTTTTATTCATAGTTTCCGTAAAGTTTGTTGGCGAGCTCGCTAATGGTCGCGAAGCCCCTCAGTGTGTGCGAAAATCCCGCTCCGAAGGAGGCCTCAAAGATAATCGAGGAGGCGATCTCGCGACGAAAAGCCTTAATAATCATCGGGAGTTGCTGGGTCGATTACCATGGAAGGGCAAGTTCAAGCCTCGAACTTGGAGAAAGAATACTGATGATAAAAGAGGACGGCTCGCTACTGGTCCATAGGTCTGTTGGTTACGAGCCGGTGAATTGGCAACCTCCAGGATGCATTTTTCAAACAGGCGTGACCGGCGATGTTTTGTCAATTCGAGCGCTAAGGCGAAAGCCACGCGAGGCTCTAAAAATCTACTTCGACAAGATTTACCTAGTCTCAGCTTTGAGCCTAGCAGATGAAGGTAAGTTCTCCCTCCATGCAAGCGAGGAGGATATGCAGAAGGCTATCTTAGCACAGCCTTCTCTTGTTGAGAAAGGGTTGAAGTTGATCACGTACGAAAAGAAGGTGGAGCCTGGATTCGTGGATGTCTATGGGGTAGACGAGGACGGCAGAATGGTGATTATAGAGATTAAACGGAAAACCGCTGGGAGGGAAGCAGCACTGCAGTTAGCAAGATATGCAGACTCCGTGAAGAAATCGACTACCCGCGAAGTGAGGGGAATCCTCGTAGCGCCAAAAGTAGCTAGGGGTGTTCAGAAGCTTCTAACAGCGCTGGGACTTGATTTCAAGCAATTGGACCCAAGAAAATGTGCAGAGATCCTTGGGAGATCAGAGACGAAAGGACTGCGGGAATTCCTCTAGATGATTCAGTGTTCGGTGGAATCGTTCACGTGAGTTCTTTATTTTACCGTTTCTTCTTCGTCACCCATGATTTGCAGATGTTTACGCCTTCCACAGCGTCTCTGGCAGCTGAGTCGGCTCCTATCTTTTTGGCGTATTCTGATGTTATTGGGGCTCCTCCGATGATTACTTTCACTTTACTCCTTAATCCGGCTTCCTTTAATGCTTTAATTATGCCTTCCATCTCGACCATCGTGGTCGTGAGTAGAGCTGACATGCCGACTATATTCGCATTGTTGTTCTTAACTCCCTCGACGAACTGTTCAGCTGGTACATCTACTCCGAGGTCTATGACCTCAAAGCCAGCGGCGTTCAGAAGCGTGGCGACCACGTTTTTGCCGATGTCATGTAGGTCTCCCCTAACAGTTCCAATCACAACTTTACCGATCGTTTTGACGTCGCCAGCCTTCAAGTGCGGCTCAAGAACCTTCATCCCCTCCTTCATCGTCTCTCCAGCCATGATCAGCTCAGCTAGGAAATACTCGTTCTTCTCGTATTTTTCGCCGACGATCTCCATGCCCCTAGCCATCCCGTCGGTCACGGCCTTGTAAGCCGGTACACCTGCATCAACAGCGTCCTTACAAGCCTTCTGAACCCCATCAATATCCAAATTCACAATTGCATCTCTAATCTTGCCTAAAACCTGTTCTTCTCTTACCATCATGATCACTTTTTTAGTATGACATCACTGTTTTTGCTTAAAAATCTTTTCTCATTCTTTTTGACTAAGGGGTTAGCCAGATTCTCGCAGAGATCTGCTGAGTTCATAAGAAGAAATCAGATCTGGATTTTACTTCTTCTGCATACTCTATGCGCATAAAGTATTTAAATGATCGATTGATCTCATATGGCAGAAAGCTGGGATAAAATTACGCACCTCCGAACAGGTTTGATCGGCTGTGGATCAATTGGAAACGTCATAGCTGAAGCGATCGATAAGGGCAGAGTTGGCAGCGTTGAATTAGTCGCGGTTTACGACATCGTCAAAGAACAGGCTGATAGGCTAGTTGCTAAGTTATCTAAGAAGCCGGTAATTGTGGCTAATGCAGACGAGCTCATTAAGCGAGAGGATGTCCAGCTCGTCATAGAGGCCGCGTCTCAGGAAGCTGTAAGACAATACTCGCTAAGGGTTCTCGAGGAAGATAAAGACCTTATGGTTATGAGTGCAGGCGCGTTGGTGGATGATGGTCTCCTCAAGGAGATATGGGATTGCGCCAAGAGAAGGGGTAGAAAGGTCTACGTGCCGTCTGGAGCCATAGTTGGTCTGGACAATATAAAATCAGCAGCCATAGGCAAGATATATGAAGTTACTCTCACAACGAGAAAGCCTCCTTTAAGCTTCGAGGGCGCACCCTTCTTTAGAAGCGAGAATATTGATCTGCATGCGGTTGAGGAACCATTACTCCTCTATGAGGGCACCGCGAAGGAGGCGGTGAGACTTTTTCCGAGCAACGTTAATGTGGCTGCGTCTCTCAGCCTTGCTGGTGTCGGTGCAGACAAAACGAAGGTCAGAATCATAGCCGACCCAACCGTAAAAGAGATTATTCATGAGATCCATGTTAGGGGTGAATTTGGAGAGCTCGAAACACGAACCGTTAACAAGCCCTTTCCGAGAAATCCCAAGACAAGCTATATAGCTGCCCTTTCAGCGATCGCAACGTTGAAGAGAATTGCGGGAAATATACTCATAGGAACCTAGACGTTATCAATGGGCATATACTGCTCTCTGATAACCTTTTCATTCAAACCTTCATCTGTTGTGAGTTTGAGTATTTATGACCCTTGAAAGAGAGGTTCTGATCTCCGCTTTGAGAATGACGAAGGACGGTTGTGCTCGCATAGAAGACATCAGCCTAGATGCGAGGGTTCCTGTTCAGATCGTGTACCGCCTTGCGAGAAGATATGCCAAGAGAGAAACCCTTAACCTCGAAGGAAAAACCCTTACAATGAATGGTCATCAACGGTTAAAAGCTGCTGTCCACGCTGTTGAGCTCGGAGCCGATCTGGAACGAGTATGTGATCTGTTGGGATGGAACGAGTTTGAAGATTTCTCGGCGCTTGCTCTCGAAAATAATGGTTTTTCAGTTACGAAGCATTTTCGTTTTAAGCATCTGGAGAAAAGGTGGGAGATTGACATCGTGGCTTCTAAGAGTCCCATCGTTGCCTCCGTCGACTGTAAACACTGGCACAGAGGTTGGCGAAGGTCTTCCATAGCAAAAACAGCTGAAGAGCAGGTTAAGCGGACCCAATCTTTGGCAGATGCTTCATCAGCCTTACGTGAAGACTTCGGCATATCAAGTTGGAAGGAAGCTAGGTTCATCCCCATAATCTTATCTCTAGTCCCAAGTGATATCAAGCTTTACGAACACATTCCAATTGTCCCGATACTCCAACTCAGGAATTTCCTTGAAGAGCTGCCGGCCTACATAGAGTCGCTAAGGCACTTCGCCAGAAAGTTCTGATGATACAGATAGTTTTTGTATTCATGTCGCGCCCTCCAAGAATGTGACACCGGCCTTTCTTTTATGGACATTGCAGTTGTCCAAATGACCGGTGATGCGCAAGTTCTTCATGAAGAGAGTGGCGGGAAATGGGAAACCGGCGCGATTCGTCCTGCTTGAAAGATGCCGTAATTGTCCACGACAAGCATTTCTGCTATGGTTCTGCTTTGAAGATGATGGAAGATTTTATAAGGATGTATGGTTAAATTATTGAGCCGAAAAAGGGACCAAATCATGTCGCATTTGAATGAAGAGCTAATAAAGATATTGAATTCGTCCATGCCATTTCCGGCAGACGTAATTTCAGCTTATTCGCGCCTCGAAATGGTCTTCACGAGTGGAGACCTAGCGAGACTCGCGAACATCCCCCAATCGACGGCCAAATACTATATTCGTAGAATGCTGGACATGCACATGATCTCGAAGATCCCGTATAGGAAGAAGTATCAGAAGTATGCCAGCGCGCAATCTTTCTCCGACTGGCTGAATGACCTGATTAGACTGGTGGTTCGTCCGTTAGAGGAGAAGAAGTAGGTTTGTCTCTGCGTGAGCTTGTTTCTAAGGCCAAAAACAAAGGCGTTGGCCGTCACGGCCGCCTGCTGACAGTTAAAGAGATTAAGCGGATCAGGAGAAGAGGCTACAGAGCCGAACGTGAACTCGTGAGGAAGTTCCGCAAGTGGGGGTTTAAAGCCGTCAGGATACCGGTCTCTGCGCCTAGCTCGGAGCCATTGCCAGATTTGTTTGCAACGAAGGGCGATGCGCTCTTGGCCTTTGAGATCAAGGCATCGAGCTCTGAGAATGTATACTTCCATAAGGCGCAGATTGAGAAGCTGTTTGACTTCCTAGGTATGTTTGAGACTTACAAAAGAAGGATCGCTATAATAGGCGCGAAGTTTCCATACCGGTGGACCTTTAGACAGGTTGAAAGAATAGATGATTACGTAATCCGCAAAGAAGAAAAAAGCAACATCACTTTCAAACAGATTTGAACATGGGATCTTAGTCTTCGTATCTCAGGTAACCTGAGGATGCCTTTCATTTTACCCAAACTGTTGAAGCAGGGCTAGCAAAATTCGCTTCGATGGGGAAGAGAGAAATGGCTTTGCTGATAGCTCTCGCCGCATCCGAACCTCTTGAAAAGAGGCACATCCCGGAACAAGAAGCGAAAAACATAGGAACTGATGGATGGAAGGAAGAAAGAGCCCGTACGTCTATTCTACATTTTCATGTCTCTTCCTAAAGAAAGAGTCTACTTTCGAATGTTTTCAGAGTCGTAAGGTGCAAGTCACATACTTTTGTTTTCAGCTTTTCTTCTAGTTCCTTGACTTTCCCTATCATCTCCTTCTTGTCAACAACGATTACTACATCTATGTCCTCTGATCTTCCCCTGACGAACGCGCTGATAATAACATAGCCAAGAACGTGATCTCCAAACTCTTCGATTACCTTGTTAGTAATCTCTTTCATTCATTCACCTCCCCTCTATTAACTCCCTCAAAGATTCAGATGGGCTCTTACCTGGCTCTTCAGCCTTAGCCACGAATTTCTCTTTAATCTCCAAAGGAAGTCCAGCAGAAACAGGTTCTATTCTCTATTGAACTGATGTCAGAACAGAGATCATCTTTGAAATTTCATCTTGGGCTAAAGCTAATGTATGCAAGACTCGTTCCCCATCTTTGATCAGGAGCTTCGCCTTAACCACCTCTCCCCTTACTCCACCAATCCTATATTCGACTTCAGAAGTCAAGATCTCAAGAACCACAGGATATTGTGGCGTCCAAGCATCATCTATCTCATATAACTGAATTTCCTCCTTCATCTATAATATCTGAATAAGGTTGTGTCTACATGAAAACATTTTTGAACCTTTCTGCAGTAAATGCCGTATAGGGAGCAAGATAATACATGAAGAAGATCACAATTTCCGGGGAATCATGTTGGAAACTTACGGAGATAAAGGTACAACTAGAATGCAAAACGTGGACAGAATGATCAATGAATTCTGTAAATTCGTCTTTGAACCTCGTACTCCTCGGTAAGTGCAAAAGACAATCGAGAAAGCTGTCTGACATAACAAGGGAGATAAGATACTTGGTAAGGAAAGTGGGAAAGATAAGAAAATAATGTCGATAGGTCATTCAGATGGCTTTCGCTGTGACCTCATAACGCGCCATCTTGCTATGGATTGCCTACCCCTGTTTCGGACTATTTTTTGGACCTGAAGTTGCACAATCCATATATTAAGAGGCCTACGAGATTCCAGATCAGAAAAAGCCCCAAAACGGGCTCATTCGCCACTTACGGACAGCTTTGCTATCCGAAACCCCACGTTTTGGCCGGCCGCATTGCCCTAAAAGACAAGTTTCCTATCCAAAGAAAACCCAGACGACTTATTGGCGTGCATCGTTAACCTTACATAAGCCATCAGCGAGACTATGGTTATTTGGGGGATCTATAGTGAACATTGCGGTCA
>Ga0315309_1000951_pt1 | contig 17643 bp, 13 predicted proteins | sample TDP4_MG_FD_203080 | JGI IMG/M metagenome (GOLD analysis project Ga0315309, IMG submission 203080) | Freshwater sediment microbial communities from Lake Towuti, South Sulawesi, Indonesia - TDP4 | ecosystem: Environmental > Aquatic > Freshwater > Lake > Sediment | place: Indonesia: South Sulawesi... | reverse complement strand
AGGCTGCGTGCTCGTTGCTGACGACCGAAACAACTTGCCCATGTTTAGCCTCTGCTCTACAAGAATCGGCTACAACCCCGACTTCCTACTAGCATACAGATCAGACATCGTGGTTAAGGGCGACCTAATAGAAATTCTGCCGTTCTTAGGTGCAGACACTAAAACTCCACGATCTTCGATTTCAAGACGCGACCTACTGCGCGAAAATATCCACATCGCAGGTTTCATGGTTGCCTTCCTAACAATGCACATGAACTTAAGCCGCTCCTGGGTTGCTTTCGTTATTCTGATGGTTACACTAGTTTACATTATCTCGGAGCTTGCCCGAATGTTAGGAACAAATATCCCAATCGTGTCAACCGTAACTTGGAACGCTGCACTTCAGCCCGAAGTCCACGAGTTCGTTACCGCACCTATCTTTTTCGCATTTGGCATAGCGCTTGCACTGCTATTGTTCCCCGCGTCAGCCAGCTTTGCATCTATCGCCGTGTTCACGTTAGGCGACGGTTTCGCCACAATCTTTGGAAAGACCATTGGCAAACACGTTTTTCCCTACAACAAAGGCAAGAAAGTTGAGGGAACGGTTTTCGGCTTCTTTTTCGCTTCACTCGGCGCCTCAATCTTTGTAGACCCATTGACAGCTATCTTTGGGGCAGCAACAGCAATGATAATTGAAACTCTCCCGACACCAATAAACGATAACATAACCACACCATTGGTTGCCGGGCTGGCAATGCTCTTCTTACCATGATACACTCTTTGGACACTCGCATACCCTATTGACTTAAGTACCCCCGTGCTTTACACAGATAAGACAAAAACAGTCCATAATCATCACGAGTGTTTGAAACAAAACCGATGGAGAAACAATAATTGACACCAACTGAAACACGCCAGAGACGCCTTAGAGTCATATGGACAGCGCCAAAAGGCTTGGTTGCCTTGATCTTGTTTTTTGCCATAAGTGTAGTCATCGAAGTTTTGCTGATCTCTGCTTTTCAGGCGCTAGGCTTGAGTGACCGAAACGCGTTGACCTCAACTTTCCAAGTTCCAAGCACAAACTGGTCTTTCACGGTGTCTGTAAGCCCGTTGTTCCATCTCTTGCCGCTAAGCGTGATCGTCGTCCTGCTCACAAGCTGGACATACTTGACAAAGTCAGCCGCTTTCATTCCACAAAGAATCGAAGCCGCCAGACATCCCTCTCAGCCGTCTCAGCGCGCAAGGGAAAGCGGCAGATTCAAGTCGGCAAGGCGCTTCTTCAAAAACCTAAGCCGAAGACTCCAACGCTTCAGCAGACGACTGAAATCAAGTCTACAGAAAACGCCTGGAGTGGGCTACGTTTCACAGCGCTTATCATCCGCTCGAACCGCCGTCAAAAGTGCCGCAACAGTTCTAGCCATTTTCATCCTAGCCGTAGCAATGCTGTTCTTGATCGAGTATCCAAACTTGATTTACTATCTAACATTGAACATGTACACGGGTTCTCCCGCCTTGCACAAGTTTGTTAATGGCATCGGACAATGGTTCCAAGGCGCGGGCACAGCTGTACCACCTTTGGGTGACTTGGGAGCCAACATCAACAACGCGTTGGTCAATGCAGCACCAAGCTTCAGACGTTCACTTGAAGCTGCGGGAACCTCTCTTACAAGTCCGATCTTTCAATTAGATGATGCTGGCAAGTATGTTCTGAGCCAGAATTTAGCTGCATGGACTGCCGCAGTTCTTGCGCTTTTCTACAGTGCCTTTGCTTCTACACGGCCTCGTCGTCGAGTTAAGGGTCGCTAAAAGACAGGTAAACAATTCTTAAGTCCAGCAAAACAAAAACAAGAGTAACCGAACAAGTGGACCGTGCATTAAGAATGGCTGACCATCCTCGATTTGGTCCAGCTGGCATGCCCGTTGGATTCACACTGCTGAAACAACCTGTCACCGAAATGCCAAAATACCTAAGGGCGGAAGGCTTGGACGCTTTCGAGTATCAGATGGTGCGCTGGGGTCCAAAACCTCAGATCAAGCAAGAGACGGCTGAAGAACTTGGCAGAAGAGCACTTGAACACGACACCTGGTTAACGGCTCACGGCTCCTACTTCGTCAACCTAACCTCCGCGAACAAAGAAACGCTTGAAGCAAGCAAAAAAAGGCTACTAGCATGCGTTCAAGGCGCCAATTGGATGCAAGCGCACATTGTTGTCTTTCATCCGGGCTCGTATGCTGGCAGGCCTCCAAAACAAGTTTTCGAAACATGTGCCAAAGCCATGGAAGAGGTTGTTGCAAATATGCGTTCTCTAGGTTTCACAAAGGTGCATTTGGCACCTGAAATGATGGGCAAACCTTCACAGTTCGGAAGTGTCGAAGAAGTGTTGGCGTTATGTGAACGCGTTGATTTGACTGAACCCAATTTGGATTGGGCGCATTTGCATGCCAGAGAGCGCGGTAGGTTTAGAACACTGGATGATGTGCGTGAAGTTATGGATCAGATTGAAAAGAGGCTTGGTACAGACGCCTTGCGAAACCTACATTGCCACTACAGCCACATCGAATTCACCGACAAAGGCGAGAGACGCCACCACAATATAGACCGAGCCGAATACGGACCCGACTTCAGACTCATAGCTAGACTCATAGCTGAACGCAACCTAAGACCCGTCATCGCCTGCGAAACACCAAATCTGGACATGGATGCGCAAAAGCTACGCGATATAGTACTGCAAGAGTTGAAGCGCAAAGGCAAAAACCTGCCAAGATAAGAACCCAGAGATTGCCGAGCGATTCTCGAGCTAAGTTCAACATCCCCGTCGGTTTTCGAGCTCGGTGCCCGTAATAAATAGTTTAAATTCTGGTTTACTCAAAATTGTTGTCTAATCCTTTGTGGCGGAAGGATATTGGCTAGGCTTAAGGGATTCGAGAAACTCACTAATGTAGATGAAGCTCTAGCCATGTTCTTCAAGGCGCTCAAACCCAGAAGCCTCAGCTCTGAACCAGTCGCAATCGAAAATGCGCTGGGACGAGTCACAGCCGAAGACGTAGTTGCGCGTACGGATCTGCCACAGTTCGACCGCTCAGCAGTCGACGGCTACGCTGTCATAGCGGAAGACACATTTGAGGCATCTCAGTTCAAGCCCAAGACTCTCAGACTGACTCGTAGAGATAGGCTACACCAAGTGCAAGCTAAGCAGGTTTGGACGGGCAATCTGCTCCCAAAAGGCGCCAATGCCGTTATCATGTTGGAGCATACCCGAATGGTGAGGAATGAGATTGAAATCGTTGGGTCAGTGACGCCTAGCGAAAATGTCTCAAAAAAAGGTGAAGACGTTAAGAGAGGTGAGGTGGCTGTCGAAGCTGGAACTAGGCTTCAAGCGCATCACTTGGGTCTGCTGGCTGCGCTAGGAATAACCGAGTTTAATGTGGTGCGAAAACCCAGAATCGCCATCATATCAACTGGCAACGAGTTAATGGAGCTGGGCGGAAAACCTTCACGTGACCAGATCATAAACTCTAACCGATATGTAATTTCAGGTTTATGCCGGGAATTGAATGCTGAGCCTGTATATCTTGGAATCGTTGGAGACGATGAGAAAGAGATTCGCACAAAGATTGTTGAAGGCTTGGAGAAAGCTGATGCTGTCATCACTACAGGTGGAACAAGCGTAGGCGCAGCAGACTTAGTGCCCATAGTAGTAAACAAGCTGGGGACACCTGGAATCGTTGTGCACGGCATTGCCATGCGACCTGGCATGCCAACTGCGCTGGGAATATTGGAAGGCAAGCCAGTTTTTGTATTGTCAGGATATCCTGTTGCGGCAACCATTGGGTTTGAGGTTTTCGCACGACCAACAATATTGAAGCTGCTTGGAGTTGAAACCGTGCCTCGACCCAGAGTTGATGCGCGACTTGCTAGGCGTGTGGCTGGAGCGCTCGGACGCAGAGTTTACCTGAGAGTCAGAGCCTTTGAGCAGGAAGGCGAGCTTCATGCGATGCCCATTCTAACAAAGGGTTCAGGACTTTTGTCTTCTCTAACCAAGGCTAACGGTTACGTGGTTATTCCTGAGAACAGGGAGGGACTTGAAAAAGGGGAAAATGTGACCGTGCACCTTTTTAGCCCTGTAGCCGGAGGGAGGAAGTGAGACGCGCTTTGTTCAGGAGATTGGTATCAGTAGACGAAGCCAAGAATATTCTTGCCAAGAACTACGTGCCTGAACCTGTCGGGACCGAAGTAGTTTCGCTTTCTGAAGCGTACAACCGTGTCTTAGCCGATGCTGTGGTCTCGCCTCATAATATTCCGCCCTTTGACCGGTCAACAGTTGACGGTTACGCGGTTAAGGCTGCCGACACTTTTGGCGCTGAAGAAGCCCATCCTGTCACGCTTAGGCTCGTTGGCAAAGTCATCGTTGGAGAAGCTACCAAAGTGATGGTTCAGAGAGGCACTCTAGCTGAAATAGTTACTGGAGCACCCATCCCCGGCGGAGCTGATGCTGTTGTCATGGTTGAGTACACGGAGCCTCGAGACAGGTCTGTTTTGATCCGTGAGGCGGTTTCAATTGACGAAAACGTGATGAGAGCGGGTTCAGACATCCGCAGAGGAGAAACCGTGTTGAAGAAGGGCACAGTGCTCTCGCCTCACGAGGTCGGAGTGTTAGCAGCCATCGGTTCAGCCAAAGTTAAAGTGTACAAGCGTCCTCGGGTAGCCATACTCTCAACGGGCGCAGAGGTTGTCGATCCTGGAAAACCATTAGCTCCTGGAAAGATCTTTGACATCAATGCACACGCCTTGAGCGCAGCTGTCGCAGATTGCGCCTGTGAGCCTTTAAACATGGGCGTTGTTCAGGATGAAGCAAAGCAGATGAAAGCTGCTCTTTGCAGAGCTTTGAGAACAGCGGATGTTGTCATAACTTCAGGCGGCGTCTCAATTGGACCCACGGACATTATCCCTAAGGTCCTGAATACATTGGGCAAGCCTGGCGTGATAGTTCACGGCGTTGCTGTAAGACCTGGAAAACCCACCACCATTGCAGTAGTTGACCAAAAACCCGTTTTCTCCTTGCCCGGACACCCTGCGTCTTCGCTTCTAGTATTCCACCTGTTCGTGCGCTCTACCCTGCTGCATATGGGTGGACGTGAAGAAGCAGAGCCCATAACCTTGAAGGCTACTGCGTCTGAGAGACTCTTTCCGTCGCGGGGCAGGCGAACCTATGTCACGGTGACGCTTAAGAAGAGCCGCGCTGGCAGACTCGTGGCTTCCCCTGTGCCTGTAGGCTTGTCCGGGGCGATTACTACATTGGCTAGGGCTGACGGCTTCACCGTCATTCATGAAAGCCAGCAGTTTATTGAAAAGGGCGCAGTCGTAGATGTAGAATTGTTTAAGCTTAGCACCTATTATTCACTTACGAGGTGAGAAGCTCGGTGAAAGTCGGAGTAGTAGGCTGCGGCAGAATCGCAACTGCTGTGCACATGCCCTCTTTGAAGCGAATCCAGGGCTACGACTTGGCTGCAGCCTCCGACCTGAATCAGGCTCGACTTGAGGAGGTTAAGGAGAAGTTTGGTGTAAACCAGACTTACGATGATTACCGACGCATGCTGGCTAAGGCAGATATAGACGCTGTTTTTGTCTGCACTCCGCCTGAGCACCATTTCCAAGTTGTCATGGACGCCCTTGAATGGGAGAAACACGTCTTATGTGAGAAGCCGCTTGCCTCAACGCTTGAACAAGCGTTAACCGTCAAAAAAGCATACGAGATGCAATGCAAGAGCGCTGAGCAGCAGCTCTTTCTCATGCCAGCGCACAACTTCATATTCACTCCTTGCTTCGTTGAAGCGGTCAAAGGAGTTGAAGAGGGTGAAATCGGAAAGCTGATGAAAATTAACGCTTGTATTACGACCAACCTCCAGTTTTATGGAGCGAAAACGGATTTTCGGAATCAGGCTAAATGCGGTGTGCTTGAGGACCTGTTTCCTCATCTGATCTATCTTGTGCAACGTGTGGGCGGACCGCTGGAAAAAGTCTCTTGTATTGAGCCACAGTTGAAAGGCGGTGTCATAGGCGTTGTAAATGTCAAAGCCAGACTTCAGCATGGTGTCGACGCCGATCTGACCGCAAAATGGACAGGACTTGTTCCAACATTGCAGCTTGACCTGATTGGTGAAAACGGCGATATTGCAATGAATTTGCTACGTACACCGTACAGCATATCTGTGACAAAAAACCGTGAATCCCAAACAACTACCACTCGATCACGATTGCGGCAGTACTTGGATGTTCTCCGTTTCAAGCACCCGTCTTACATCAACGAGGATCTGCACTTTCTCAAATGTGCAGAAGGCGAGACTCAGCCTCAAGTGTCAGTGGACGATGGCGTAGAACTAGTGCATGCCTTGAATACGGTTTTAGAATGCTTCCAAGGAAACGTATACGATTCATCGCCTCAAAAAGACACGGTGGTGGTCTTGCGTGAGAACGGTTCCACAATCGAGGCAACTGTGCAGAAATCAGTTGAAATGCTAGGCGGCTTAAACGGCATCAGAAGGGACGACTTAGTCCTTGTGAAACCGAATGTTTGCTCTCCAAAGAATTTGGAAGGCATGATAATAACTGACCCAAGGCTTTTAGAAGATGTCTTACATCTGGTCAGGGAAAAAAGTGAAAACGTACTGGTAGTAGAGTCTGATTCCGCGTCTGGCACGGCTGAAAAGAAATTGACAAGCACCGGCATCACTGAAGTAATCAGAAAATGCGAAGCTGGATTCCTCAACCTTAGCAAAGACGACGTAGAAGAGCACAAAGTCGCAGGCTTAACTGTTCCGATACCCAAGACTGCCCTGCGAGCTGATTACATAATCAACTTGCCCAAGTTCAAAACGAACATGGACGTTGTTCTTTCCATAGCAATGAAAAACATGTTTGGGCTTGTGGCACCAAGAAAGAAGACTTACCTTCACTCCCGCCTCGCAGAGGTCATCGTGCACTTGAATAAGGCTATTCGCCAAGATCTGATAATAACCGATGGAATAGTTGCAATGGAGGGCTTGGGTCCAATTCTCGGCAGCAGAGTTGACTTGGGCTTGATCATCTCTGGGCGCAATGCTGTTACAGTTGACGCTGCATGCTGCCACATCGCCGGATTCAACCCGTTTGCAGTTGAACCTCTCTGGAAGGCACATCAAGAAGGCATGGGTGAGATTGACCCACAGAGAATCCAATTCTTAGGCGATGATCTAAACAACGTTAAGAGGAAGCTCAGCTGCCCAAGAATGTCGAAAACCAATGTTCTCGAAGCTCTTAAGACAGAGGTGCGGCTCCGTCTGCATTAATAGGCGTGCATAACGAATATGGTGAAGTTTTCAGTCGTCATACCAGCCTACAACGAAGAAAAGTACATTTATGAAACGTTGAAGGCGTTGAGAAACCAAACCTTCCAGGATTTTGAAGTTATAGTAAAAGACGGAGACAGCAAAGACCAAACTGTGGAGATTGCCAAGAAATTTGCCGACAAAGTTGTTTGTGTGCCTGATCGGTCGGCAGCAGACGCTCGAAATCAGGGAGCACGCTATGCTAAAGGTGACATCCTAGTTTTCATGGATGCTGACACTTTTCTGCCTGTTGAGGCGTTGGAGCGATTCAACAGCCTTGTAAGCAAGGATGATGTGGTGGGTGTGAGTTGCAGAAAGATTCCGTTAAACAGAGACATCCTCAACCGCTTGATGTACGAGTTTGTGAATTTCTCAACTTTTGTCTCTTGTAAGTTAAGGCTGGGAGGTGCTCATGGCAACTGCATGCTCATTCGGAGACCTGTTTTTGAGCAGATCGGAGGCTTTAACCCCAATATCATTGTTGCAGAGGAACAAGATGTGGTAAGACGCGCATGGAGGTATGGGCACTACATGTTTCTGCTCGATTTCTATGTTGCTGAGAACCCTCGACGCTTGCAGAGATGGGGCGGCCTACGACTCTATATTACTTGGCTAATTGGCATGTGGACCAGCTTCAAAGCTCAAAAGAAACAACACTATGAAAAAGTCCGTTAACTTTGCCCTACGTCGGCTGGAATGTCTTTCGTTTAGCTGCTACGTATATGAATGAGACAAATGAAAGAACGATGAACACCGCCAAGGCGATATCCAGTAGCAACATAGTAGTTTCCATACTGAACGAATAGTCCACTATCAGGTAGTAAAGGGTTGATGCTCCAAAAACTATCTGTGGAAAGAATAGACCGATAACAAGCCAGACAGACCATTTTTGAACTGTGAACAGACCGTATGCTGCGACTAGGCTGAGAACAGCTAAGGCTCCTATCCAAAACATCCTAATGTCCAGAGTCAATATTGCCAGCTGCAGAACTCCAACCACGGCATAGAAGACCCCAAGCAGCAAGGCGTCACGACGTTTAGCCTTCAACTTCGAAGCCATTCATTTCATGCCTCTTTTTAGCCTACTGCTTGTGCATGGCAAGTAATAAATCTGTTACGGTTTGCGAATGAATGAAAACACTGAAGAAAGAGGAACGGTGGCGAGTTCATTGCAAAATCAATGCAGAGAGAAAGGAGAGAGAAGATCGCTCGCTCGCACCGTTTCCCGCCGTTGAGGATCAGTTAACTCGTTCGCATGTTGAGGCTAGATTGTTATCTTGACAGTGGTTGGCGTTCACTTCAAAGGAGCACGCCTTTTCGCCGAGATTGATGTGGGGCTTTGTGCTTATTTGACCTCAACGGTATCGGGCTGTGCTCAAATTACATTATGACGTATGGAATATTTAACCTTTACTGCCTCCTAGGGTTCCGACTTGATGCAAAACGTTTAGAGCAGATTCATAACAATATGACCGCATGAGTTACAGAGAACTCTACGTTTCACCTTCCTCTATTTTCAGTGGCTTCCAAAAGCCATTCACCGAAGCCTCGTATGTGATGTTAGGGGTTCCATTCGACGTAACCAGCACATATCGAACTGGAGCCAGATTTGCACCGCTAGCCATTCGTGAGGCATCTCTAAACATTGAAACCTACAGCCTCCGCTCCAAAATGGACATCGAAGACATCAGTCTTCATGATTTAGGCGACCTTCATGTGACCAGCGACGCCCAAGAGACGCTCAAGCGCCTCGAAAAAGTCGTAAGGGAACTCCTCGCTTCTGAGAAGATTCCCGCATTAATCGGAGGAGAACACACGGTAACGTTAGGGGCTGCTCAAGCGATTGGCAAAGACTTCGCAGTACTCGACTTTGACGCTCATCTTGACTTACGCGACGAATACATGAATTTGAGAACGTCGCATACAACGTTCATGCGGCGAATCAACGAACAGGCAAAACCGGACAAGATAATCGAAATTGGCACCCGTGCAGTGTGCAAAGAAGAACTAGCCTATGCCAAGAAAGCGGACATAAATTTCACAACAACACAACAAATCCGGAAAGAAGGCGTAGAAAAAACAGCCGCAAAGATCGACAGACTATTGGGCAACACTAAGAAAGTCTACTTAACCGTCGACATGGACGTGCTCGACCCTGCCTTCGCGCCTGCCGTCCAAAACCCAGAACCCGACGGTTTATGCGTGCATATGTTCTACGAGCTCTTGAGCACAGTCACAGATGCACGAGTTGTTGCTTTTGACGTTGTAGAAGTTGCACCCCCATATGACAATGGAGTGACGAGCGTACAAGCTGCGAAAACCTTCTTCGAAATTCTCTCAGCCATAGAAAAGACTCGAAAACAGCAGAGTTGAAAGAAGAGGAAAGCACTAATAGGTTAAGCGTCTTCTGCCTTCACTAATTTTGCGACAAAGAATCCATTGCAGCTGTGAAGGTGTGGATAAAGCCTTTGACACTCGCTTTGTCCTCTCAAGCCAGGCAACCCTATCCAAGGCATGGAGTCAACAAGCTTAAACTCTGGATGCCACTTCAAGAACCTCTCAATCAACATTTCGTTCTCTTCCAGAGTAACACTGCACGTCGAATAGAGCAGGCGCCCGTGCTTCCTCACCTTGCCTGCACAGTTGCTCACCATGTTCCATTGAATCTCAGCCATATTGAAGACAGAACGCTTGGTTAAGCGCCACTTAGCTGATGGAGTCTTACCGAAGGCTCCGGTGCTGGTGCAAGGCGGGTCTAAAACCACCAAATCAGCGACCAAGTTTGTCGGCAAAGGTTTTTGAGCATCCGCATAAATCGCCAGAGCATTCTCGACGCCCATCCGCCTTATTTCACGTTTCCATTCCTGCATTCTACGTTTTGAGTAGTCAACAGAGTAAATGACGCCTTGATTTTGCATCAATTGCGCCATGTACGTGGTCTTGGCTCCAGGCGCCGCGCACACATCTATAACCGTATCTTCCGGCTTTGGATCAGCAACTTCAACCGCCAAACAACTCGCCTTGTCCTGCACATAAAACAAGCCTTCGCGGAAGCTTTCAGTTCGCATCAGCGGTTTCTTAGCCTCAACCACTCTGTAGGCATGCTTTAGAAGAGGCTCCCTATCAAGAATCACACCTTCCTCTTTCAGTTTCTGCAGGCAGGCTTCTTCTGAGGCTTTGAGCGTGTTAAGGCGCACGTAGGTTGGTGTAGGCAGAGAAGCGCTCTCTAAAAAGCCTAATGATTGGCTTCTTCCCAGCATCTTGAAACAGTATTTCACAAACCACGTTGGAGTGTAGGTCTGAAGGGCGACTCGCTCTTCGTCAATAGCGCCTTCCAAAACGTCGTTCAGCCTAACACTTAGAATCTTACCCAAAGCCTCCTCAACATCATTCAGCTGGCGCCAACCGAGAATCGAACGTCCCATGCCTGCCATAGCCGCTGCTTTCTCGAAATCAACACTCTCAAAAAACACATGGTAAGTGTACAGGCGCAGAAAAGACTGCAAACCCAACTTGTAGTCGCTTAGCGATCTAGGAGTCAACACCAAAGCAATAATCGAGTCAATAACGTTTAAGCGCCGTTGAGTTTCGAACACGAGTTTGTGAGCTAGACCAACAGCCTTTGGATCTTGAACCGCCAACTGCTTTGTGGCTTTGGCTAATGCTAATCGCTCTCCAAGTCGTTGCAGGTCAATCCAGCTTAGGGTTTCTATAGCGAGTGCCCAAGCGTCGCGTAGCAATGGTTTGGCTCCGTTTGAATGAATACAAAAAGCCGAGTAAAGATATGAGTTTTTGTCAAAGACTTGTTAGCGAACGTTTTTAGGCAGTGGACTGAATATCAGATTGGACACAGCGAAGGAAATGAGCAGAAGCAGACTCGACCAGTACTTTGAGCAGACAAAGCCGAAGACGGAAACCAGAGAGGAGATTCCGCCGAAATCGTTTATCGAAACCATACATGAGGATCAGAGAACTCGCAAAAGAGACTTTGAGGCGCCTTCAAATCTTCCCGCTTCGTATTTTGTGTCCGCAACCTATGATGGAAACCAAGGAAAAGCTCTCATTAAGCTCTATGAGTCTAAATCCAAACGAATCTATTTCTGGCATGACACAAGCGGACATAAACCATATCTGATCACGAACCTTTCGCCAATAGAACTCGAACGAATCGATCAAGTCATCAAACATCCAGGCTTTGACCACTTCGAAACAGTCGAGAAAAACGACCCGCTTCTCGACCGAAAGGTGGTTCTAACTAAGCTTTTGACTAAAGACCCGTTAGCTGTTGGTGGGCGCCCTCAAGGAACACTTCGAGACATTATTCCTCAGCAATGGGAAAGAATTGGCATGGAACAGCCCGCCAAAGTTTGGGAAGCCTCCATCAAGTACTATCAGAACTACATTTATGATCGTCAACTGGCCCCCGGCATGATCTACAAAGTTGTGAACGGGCAGCTCACTCCTGTGAAGGACGAAGCGGCAGAAGACAGCGTGAAAAAGATCCAATCTCTGTTCACAAGCGAGCTGAAAGAGTTTCTCCAACCCATCGAAGGCTGGGCAAGACTCCTCGAGTATCCAGTTCCCGAATTCCGCAGAGTTGCACTTGACATTGAAGTGGAAACGCCCACTGTTGTAATCGAGGGCAAGCCTACTTTCCGAGTGCCTGATCCACGCTTCGCAGATCATCAGGTTTTTTGTGCTTCGCTCACTGGCTCAGACGGTGTGAAACGCATTCTACTTTTGAGGCGTGCTGGTGTAAGGGAAGGCACAGTTAAGATTCCAGCCGAAGTACGCATGGAATATTACGACACCGAGAAAGAGTTGCTTCAAGGCATTTTCGACGCTATGTGGGATTATCCCTTCGTGATCACTTTCAATGGAGACGATTTCGACCTTCGCTATCTCTTTCATCGAGCTCAAAGGCTCGGCTTCAAACGCAGCGAGGTGCCCATTGAGCTGGGCAGAAAAAACTGCCTATTATGTTATGGCGTGCACATCGACCTCTACAAGTTTTTCTTCAACAGGTCCATTCAAATCTACGCCTTTGGGCAGAAGTACAAGGACGTAACACTTGACGATATAGGCAAAGCACTGGTAGGCATGAGAAAAGTCGAACTGGACAAGGGGCTCAACGATTTAACTTACACCGAGTTGGCTCAATATTGCCTGCAGGACGCTGAAATTGCCCTGAAATTGACAACTTTTGACGATGATCTAGTCATGAAACTGATCTTAGCCATCACGCGAATAAGTCGCATGCCCATGGAAGACGTGAGCCGGCAAGGCGTGTCACGTTGGATACGCGACTTCCTGCAGTTTGAACATCGCAGATTAGGCATGTTAATCCCGAACACAGAAGATATCTTGGCGGTTAAGGGCAAAACTGCAACCAAAGCGATCATCAAAGGCAAGAAGTACAAGGGCGCCATCGTGGTTGAACCCGTGCCAGGCGTGCACTTCAATGTAGCCGTAATGGATTTTCCCAGTCTGTATCCTTCGTTGATTAAGGTCTACAATTTGGGCTATCAATCGATTCTTTGTCCACATGACGAGTGCAAAGGGAACAAGATTCCAGGCACGCCGCACTGGGTGTGCACCAAGCAAAAAGCGTTAGAAAGCTTATTGATTGGTTCGCTACGTGACCTGCGGGTTAAATGGTACAAGTCAAGAGCCAAGGACAAAACTCTGCCAAGTGAACTACGAAGCTGGTACAACGTTATCCAAGCTGCGCTGAAGGTTATCCTGAACGCGAGCTATGGTGTTTTCGGAGCTGAAACCTTTGACTTGTATTGCCCTCCAGTGGCTGAGGCTACAGCCGCGTTGGGCAGACATTATATTACGCAGATCATCAATGAAGCGCAGAATCTCGGCATACAGGTCATCTATGGTGACACAGATAGTATTTTCTTGAAGAATCCGTCAGAAAGCCAAACTGCCGCTTTGGCAAAGTGGTCTGAGAAAGAACTACACATGGAACTCGACGTCGACAAGCTGTATCGTTACGCTGTTTTCAGCAGTCGCAAGAAGAATTATTTGGGCGTTACTTCGGAAGGCGCGGTTGACGTTAAGGGCTTAACCGGCAAGAAGAAGCATATTCCACCATTGATTAAAGAAGCGTTTGATTTGATGAAGAACCGTTTGAGCCAGGTGAAGACGCCGGCTGACTTTGAAGATGCCAAAAAAGAGATTCAGAACATCATTAAAGACAGTTATCTGCGACTCAAGCGGCATGAATGGAAAAGAATCGAAGACTTGGCATTCAACGTAGTCTTGGGCGAGGCACCAGAGCATTACAACAAGACCATTCCGCAGCATGTAAGGGCTGCTAAAATCCTACAGGAGAAAAAATACGAACTAAAAGCTGGCGACTTGATCAGTTTCGTGAAAGTTGTCAAGGAACCGCATGTCAAGCCTGTTCAATTGGCATCCAGCAATGAAGTCGACGTGGACAAATATGTAGGCTACTTGCAGTCGACTTTCGACCAAGTCTTGGACGCGTTGGGCTTGGACTTCAATGAAATAATAGGATTAACAAAACTGGAGAGATTCATGTAAGGCTTGGTTTCGCCTATACTTTCTTCATTACCTGAACTAATGTGTAACCGAGGATGTTGATGCTGATCAGTGAGCCAACTCCTATGCCCAACCACCAAACCCACATTTCCATCTCAGTCAATATTGCCAAGTAGGTTCCAACAATTAGGGTTACTACCACAGTTGCAGCCAAGCAGCCAAAAAACTCATTTGCACTGTCGACCATCCTTTTCCATCTGCTTATTCTCCATGCCAATAGACTAGCGATGAAATTCGCCAAGGCGCCAAACGTTATGTCAGTCAAGACACTTGGCATGGGACTGGCAACATTTGCAATCGCGCCGCCAAATGTCACGCCCAGTACAGCTGGCCACCCAAGCAACATTGACAGCGGAATGAGAGCATCCGCCACTCTCACCTGCAAGAGTTGAAAACTGATCCCTGCCAAAGCCAAAACCAAAACAGCGTACAAAGCCGCAATAACTGCTGTTAGGGCTAAATCTCTACTGTGCAGTCTCACTCTTTCACCTCTCACACCGGGGTTTATACCTAGGCGGAACGGGTGGAGATGAGTCCCGCTCACCCGCCAAACGCCCACTAGTGTGCGTGACTGCTGGTTAAAAGCGTTCCGAAAGTAGCCTGCAAGAAGTATGGCAGCTATTCCTTGATTCTGATGATCCTTGTGGGCGTAACTATCACGTCCACCGGTGCATCCCATTCATCGCAGGGAATGTTCTCAACGATTTGGATTTCATGCACAGTTGTGACCACAATCGCCCTCGGCGATAAGGCATCTGCACCTTTAAGAATGGCGTATTCTTGGTCTGAGTAACCTGTTCCCTTGCCTAATCTACCTCCGTTTAATGAGACTGCAACCGAACCCGCTACGAACAAGTCGACCCTAACCACGTTTGGGTCAACAGATCGCCCGTGCTTAAAGGCGCCGAGAATTGATGAAGCCTCAACCATGTTAGAGGCTGAAAGGTGAGTTGGGTCAATCAGGAGAAAGCCTTGTCGAAGCTTAGGTGTTGCCATTATAAGCTGTTTGCCATCACGCAGCGCGATTTCTCGTACGGGACGTTGCGGTGAATCAGGGTTGCAGAATACTGTTCGTGCCAACTGGTATTCCGGTAGGTTTCGGAGGTTCTGTGCGGCTCTTTCTGCTCCCCTGAAGTTAGGGATTCTATGATAAACCGGTCTTGGAAATGCGGCTATGTTCCTCTCTTCCAAGAGTCGCCATACGTGCATGCGGATGTTTTCTTTGGACAAGGCGGGGCACTTGTGATAGTCTTAAATCCCTGATTTGCTGCAGAGAAATCATTGATGGTGGTGGCGTAGATGAATTTGTCGGCGTTCTTTCTGATCTGGTCCGCTGTTTTCTTGGTTCCGATCCCGCCTACGAAGTCTCATTTCCGTTTCGTGCCGCGGCTTGTGACTTTCCTGCTGGGATTATTCCTCTTTATGATCTTTGCAGCTGCACTAACGCCGCTTAGCCTGTTCGTGTACTGGCTTGTGTACATCCGATTGTTCTTCGCATTGCTGGAATACGCTTTCCAACTGGGGAGAAAAAGAGGGGTTGAAGAAAAAGAGGAAAGGTTTCAATATGGCCGTCTAGGGTCCAGACCCAGCCTTAGAATATCGACTCGCATACGCCCAAAGGTTGTGGCTGTGCTCTTCATCATGTTCCTTTTTTCAGTGCTCGTGGGAATTGTTTTTACACAGGTTCAGCGTGTAAGCAACGCGTATTACTTCAAGAGCTTCATTCAGCTCAGGTCAGGTTTACCGTTCTCAAGCTCGATACCAGATAACCAAGTGCGATTGGTGACGCAGGAATTAGCTACATCTGTGGCGAGAAGGCACATGTCTGAGTTTGGAAGCAACGTGAGAGTCATAGACGCTCACGTCACAAAGACCCTTGAGGGCAAACTCGTTTGGCTGACAGTAGTAGGCTCAACCAACGTTTTAGCTGAAAACTACGTGAAAGGCTTCATCATGGTTAATGCTACCGACCCCGTTGCCATTCCACAAATAGTGAACAAGGAATTCACTGTGGGTGATGGCTTGTGGTGGGATCGTAACATCATCTTCCGATCATACCTGGATGATATGACCTATAGTTATGGTGTTGCCTATCCAACATGGAGCACTGAAATCAATGATTTAGTATACGTGGTCGCGCGTTACCAAGTTGGGTTTGACCTTGTCCGAAGATATGCTGGGCTTATTGTGTACAATTCTGAGGGCAATGTTATCGAGAGCTACATGGAGCTAGAGGCACTTCCTAACTGGGCAACTCAGGTTTACGATGAAGACTGGATGGAGCGCATGATTAATGAGTGGGGCAATTTCCGAAGAGGCGAGACTTTCGATTACTGGGCTGGTGGTTTCCTGTGGATTATCCCGCCCAGTCGAGACCGTGTTGAAATGTCGGAGGACACACGTTACATTGTTGATCCTGAAACAGGCGACATTGTTGCCATGGTTATGGTCAACCCAATCACAAGCCAAAGAACCCTCGCTGGAGTGTTCAAAGCCACAAAGGGCGGCATATTCCTGTACGATTACCAACAGGAGAAATACATCTCAGGAATAACCGCAGAAGACATCGTTGAGGGAAAACTGCCGAAACCAGCAGCTGGCTACTATAATGCTGAAATGCCTTTACTATATCCAGTTGAGGTTTCGGAGGACACCTTCAGACTAGTGTGGTACATACCGATTTATTGGAGAGAAGGAACAGGGACACCGGACGAAACAATTTACTTAGCCGGCTTTGCAATCATCGACGCCTTGGATATAAATTCTGTAACTATAAACATAGCTGGCGGAGGACTTTCTAGCGAACAGATTGTGCGCTCAACAAAACTCGATTTCCTAAAGCTTTTCGGTGCGGTAACCTCTGTGAAGCTTGAAACGACCGTCGATGGTAAGCTTGAATATGTTGAAAATGGAGCTACCCACGTGGTCTTGCAAGTGGCGAACAGCACGTACACATGGATTGAAGCCACTGCTAATGATTTGCCGAGTCAGGAATGGTATGAACTTCTTTCAACAAAGAAAGACGATACCATTATCGCAGACATTGAAAAACACGGCGAAGTGTGGAGGATAATAGGTTTTGACAACGTAGGCATTCCGTGACTGCTTTTATGACGTTTCACTTTTCTGCAACATTCATATACTATCGTGCAGCAATTAAGCCCTATAATTAATGTCGACAATGGGGTTCAACGATGCCAAGTATCAAACGGGAAGAGTGGAGTCGCCATTTCGGCAAGTGGTTTAGGCGCGTGTTGATGAAAGCGGAAATCATGGACTACCGGTATCCAGTGAAGGGCATGGCTGTTTGGTTGCCTTATGGCTTCAAGATTCGCAGGAACATGCTCCAAACACTGCGCAGTCTACTAGACGCCACAGGCCACGATGAAGTCCTGTTTCCATTGTTGATTCCAGAGACCTCTCTGGCGAAAGAGTCTGAGCACATGAAAAACTTTGAGGGGCAAGTCTTCTGGATTACAAGAGGCGGGTTAACGCCGTTGGATGTGAAAATGGCGCTTCGACCCACAAGCGAAACTGCAATAGCGCCCATGCTTAAACTGTGGATTCGTTCCCACGCTGACTTGCCCATAAAAATGTATCAAATCGTGAATATATTTCGCTACGAGACTAGGGCAACTCGACCTTTAATCAGAATGCGTGAAGTGGACAATTTTAAGGAGGCTCACACGGTTCATGCAACTGAGAAGGAGGCAGAGGCGCAGGTTA
>Ga0315309_1000949_pt1 | contig 17644 bp, 13 predicted proteins | sample TDP4_MG_FD_203080 | JGI IMG/M metagenome (GOLD analysis project Ga0315309, IMG submission 203080) | Freshwater sediment microbial communities from Lake Towuti, South Sulawesi, Indonesia - TDP4 | ecosystem: Environmental > Aquatic > Freshwater > Lake > Sediment | place: Indonesia: South Sulawesi... | reverse complement strand
TTCCAGAAGCACTGCGTGTGGCGCATATAATCGCCTCAGGGCTGGGGCAAACATAAAATCTACGCTTTAGAACTGGTAATATTTATTAGAATAAGAAAAGGTTTAAAAGACTCGAAATTAACGAAAAAGGCTCAGACTATCACCATTAGAGGGCAGCAACTCGATGGAATTTTGTCCCAAGTGTGGAACAAGGCTTGTACCCAAGAAGGGCAAAGAGGGAAAGAAAGCCAATGTTGTGATGACTTGTCCAAAGTGCGGTTACAAGAAGCGCCTGCACGTGAAAGAGGTAAAGCCCATCCCTAAGGTGATTGAGCACAGCCCACAAGAGACCATAGCCGTCATCGGCAAAGAAGAGCAAAAACTACGTGTCTTACCCACAGTGCGCATTGAATGCCCAAAATGCGGCAACAACCTAGCCTATGTTTGGCAGGTTCAAACAAGGGGAAGCGATGAGTCCTCAACTCAATTCTTCAGATGCACCAAATGCAGCCATACATTCAGAGAATACAGCTAAACCAAACACCAACATGATTCCGTTCAGAAGTTATTGTGCGTGTATAGCGCCGTTAACAACACGCAGACAAGCCTTCATTTCACGGTGTTTTTGGCATGACTAGGTCGGCGATATCTAATCCGTGGCCGTAGATCTGTCTCATTAAGGACGCAGCCGTCAATGCTTGAGGTGCAATGTCCGAGTAATTCCTGTGAACTACTGACTCAACCTCGTTTACTAAGTTATCAATGGTCTTGCGTTCGTTTCTCAAAGCCTCCGCCAAAGCGATATCACGTGTAAACATCGCTTTCAACGCATTCTCATGTGTGTCAAACGCGACTTTGTGCAATCGCAGCAACAACTGCGCTAATTCTTTGGCTATTTTGGCCCCGGTCAACTCAGTAGCCAGCTTAGCCAGTTGAACAGACTTGTCACCAATAGCCTCAACCAGACTGGCTGTCAACCGATAGTCCAAACAGTCAATGGGCAGTATGCCCAGCTTTTCACTCAGCCCCGGGTTTTGAATAACTGTGCGCAGAATGCGAACTAACAGGAAATACAGGCGGTTGACTTCGATGTCTCGCGCAATTACGTTCTTAGCTAAGTGTTCATCGCCTTCAATTAGGGCGGTAACCGCGTCCCGGTGCATGCTTGATGCGATAGAATGCTCCCGTTGGAGAATTTTGTCCGGTGCGAAAGCCGAAGGCTCCAACAGGCTCTGCATAACAATTTTAGAATAATCCTCCTCCACGATTTCCAGTCCAATCAAGCGGCTAGAAGACTTCTTGATGCGTTCTAGGTCTTCAGAGCTCATTCGGTCTTTAGCTTCAACACGGATAATATCATAACCAAGCAAGTACTCGCCCATAATCTCTCGGTCAAGCAAAGGGGACGGACGAATGACAGCAACTTGCGGCGCTCGCTCAGCATTGTACTTTGCGTCCACAACAAGTCGACCATTAGCGGTTTCAGACAAGGCAACAATTGAACTCTTATCCAGACCATTGCGCTCAGCCCAGTCCTTTGGTAAGCACACAAAGAAGGTGCCGCCTCCAGTGCGCTGAACCTTGCGAAGTTCCATACAAACCCCAAAGCAAGATATGTATTGGTATAAATAAATTGTTTGGGAATTAGAAATTCATAACAAAACAAAGAAAGTCAAAATGTTGCATAAGAAAACTGAATACTGGATGGGAGGGAAGCCACATGAAAGCACACCAAGACATCTTTGTACGCATAGACCTTGCAGCAAAGATTTTCAAATCCAACTGAGTGGGCGCTCCTAGTAGGCTCGAAAGTCTTAGCTCGGCATCCTTTCACCGACGAAGAAATCGTAGAAGAAAGCGCCAAGTACGCTCCAATACTCACAGCTATCTATGCGCCTCTAAGTCTGCCTAAAGACAAGTAAGGATATGCAAGAAAGCAGACAAAGAAATGCGTAGGAAAGGCTATCCAGCCTTGCGCCCACGCTTTGGGCCCATGGAAAAACTAACTCTCAGAGCGGCAGGGATGACCCATCAACTTAAAGGGGAAGGTTGATTCGTAATTGAAGCCCATCCAACTTCCACTAGAAAACATTAGGTATTCCAGAAAAGGACTGGAGAGGTATTCAAAAAACCCTTTTGAAAATTGGTTTAAAAGGTGAGGTAGAGAAACGCGCTTTGACACCGCATGAGATTGACGCTGAAACCGCTGCCTTAACCGGTTATCTCCACAAAAAGCGAAAGACAGAATTGATAGGAGACCGAAAAGAAGGCTATATTGTGGCTCCGAGAAAGAGAGACTGGAGAATCCTAAAGCTGTGAGCGAGCGACTTCAGAAAGCCGTATCATGCACCATTGAAGCTGGATATCAGCTTGACAGCGAAGCCTTCGCGCTCCTTGAAACCCTATCAAAAACCGAAGACCCAGTCTCCTTGATGGAAAAAATCATCAGAAAAATGGAGGAGCACGAACAAAAGCCCTTGTTCATAAGCCGCAACGCCCTTGAGGAATTCATGACCTCCATCACCAAAGGTCAGAAAGAACCAGCCGTTGCATTCTCGCCTAAACCTTTTCTGGAGTCCAGGAGAGAAACTTTCGAGCCTTTCGCTAAGGACATTACCTCAGATATCAAGGTGTTAGATGACCCAACCAATATCATGTGCACAGTCGGGTCCGTTGAAGAATATCAAGAATACTTCCTAGATCGTTTCAGGCGATTGCAGAAGTTCTTGAGACAGAGGATGGACGCAAAAGATGCAACTTCAATTTCAGAAGCGCTCAAAGCTCCCACAAACTCAAAGGTCAAAGTTATTGGTATGCTGACGGAGAAACGCGAATCCAAACAAAGGACCTTTCTTCGGCTTGAAGACCCAGAAGCCTGTGTAACCGTGCTGGTTTATGCAAATCTCGAAAGGCCAATTCAGGACCGACTCCAAGCGCTACTTCTAGATCAAGTTGTTTGTATTTGCGCCACAAAAGCCCGAAACGACCTGCTGATTTTGGAAGACATTTTCTTTCCAGAGATACCGCAGCAGTCGCCTCGAAAGGCATCCGAGCCAGTATATGCTGCTCTTATCTCAGACCTGCATGTTGGAAGCAGACAATTCATGCGTGAAGGATTCAATCGTTTCCTTCTGTGGCTGAACGGCAAACTCGGAGACGCTCACTGGAGAGAGATAGCCAGCTACGTGAAGTATGTGGTTGTTGCAGGGGACCTCGTCGACGGCGTTGGCATATACCCTAGGCAAGTGAAAGACCTGCTTATACACGACATTCATCGTCAGTATAGTGCAGTTTCGAAATTTCTTGAACAGATCCCAGACTACGTGGAATTGATAATCATACCAGGAAACCACGATGCTTCAAGAAAGGCATTGCCGCAACCCGCAATACCAAAAGATTACGCTGAACCAATTTATGAAGCAAGGGAAGTGCACTCCTTAGGAAATCCATGCTCATTAAGCCTCCACAACGTTGAACTGTTATTGTACCATGGAAGAAGCCTCGATGACGTCATTGCCAATGCGCCCGCCCCCAGTTTTAAGACGCCTGAAAAAGCTATGAGACTCTTACTTCAGGGTAGACATTTGGCGCCGATCTATGGCCAACGCACGCCTATTGCCCCTGGAAAACGCGACTTTCTGGTTATAGAGCGGGTTCCCGACATTTTCCATGCAGGCCACATTCATGTCTACGCCCACGACAAATATCGAGGGGTGTTGATAGTGAACTCTGGAGCCTGGCAAGGACAAACTGAATACATGAGCAAAATGGGCTTGATACCAACACCCGGAATCATTCCAGTTGTCAACCTTCAAACGTTGCAGGTCACAACGCTCAGTTTCACGACAGAAGAAACCTAGGCGTGCATATTCTTCTTCAGAGCATGCCGCTTGAAACCTCACCACCATGTCTTGGGGAGAACGCAAGTAGGTGGCTGAGTCTATCGTCATCGGCGAATACATTCCTAAAAACGCTTGGGGTTATGCCCAAACGGATTTTTTTGGTTCGCCCGTATCGACCCATATTGACCACTTGGGTGTTGAGCACCCCTATGACATCTAGTTCGTTAATTAAACCGCTAACACGCCTCTGCGTCAATGGAGCGGTTCCGGATTGTTCACAGAGTTCACTGTAAACCTCGTAAATATTACCAGTAACACTGACACGTTGAACCTGAGACTTACAGAGCAAGTAAACGCTACATAAAACGAGCTTTGAATGGAAAGGTAAATTCCTCAAGGCTTCCGTTATGCGGTCATGCTCTATTCTTTTTTCGGCTTGCCTTATATGATCCTCATCTACTCTGGAAGCCCCTTCGCGCTCAGCCAGTTCACCAGCAACACGCAATAGATCCAAAGCACGCCTTGCGTCCCCGTGTTCAGCAGCGGCCACGGCAGCGCATAAACCTATGGCCCCGTCGGAAACGACGTTTTCATGAAAGGCCATTTTGGCTCGGGCAAACAAGATGTCCTGCAGCTCTGCCGCATTATAGGGTTTGAAAACTATCTCTTCTTCACTGAGTGAACTCAAAACCCGAGGGTCTAGAAACTCCTTGAAGCGCAAATCATTTGAGATCCCGACCACAGTTGCTTTGCTACGCTTTAGAGTCTCATTTATTCGTGTCAGTTCGTAAAGTAAGACATCACCTCTCATCTTGACGAGCGCGTCAACCTCGTCCAGGACTGCTATGAAAACGTGTTTCTGACAGTCTAAACCTCTCTTAAAGCGATCGAAGACCTCGCCAAGCGCCAGACCTGTAAAGGGAACACGAACGTCAACGGAGTCACACAGGCTGGAGAAAACACGATATTCAGTGCCAGACATTCGACAGTTAACGTAACAAGCCCTCACTGGGGAACCAAATTCAGCCGCCTTTTGACTAAGCTTGTTCAACACATATTTCATGACCGCCGTTTTGCCTGTGCCAGTTTTCCCATAAACAAAAATATTTGAACACCGCTCCCCCTTAAGGACTGGTGCAACCATTTCACCCAAGAATCTAACTTGTTCTTCACGATGTGGTAACGTCTCTGGGATATAGTCATGCCGCAAAACCTCTCTGCTTGTGAAAATTTTGACTCCCCTCAAGAAATAATCGAACACACAACCGAGTACATCAGTACCATTCAAAGTGGACTCCTCCCTGCTCTCCCTGAGACAACTGAAACGCAGACTCAACATCGCCATTGCGCATAAGAGCTATCGTACAAAAAACTAAACATCTAGCTAAAATCCGGAGAAGTGAACCAGTAGAAATCAACCCTACGTCAAAACGTGGGAAGACACGCGCACCCCTCGCTTTCCTCTGGAGACGTGAAGGTTAGAAAGAGCGAAGCGTACCCGTAGATTGAGGATTGGGACTTCAAATTGACATTGAATCGAATAGCACTCAGTCCTCCCACTAGGGTGGACTCCACAGGAAATAAAGGGGAGAGGGGTATGCATCCGTAGAAGGAGTCTTTGTCCTTTCATACGTTTATTGAATTTGGCCTCAAAATCAGTCACCATACACCGCAAAACGCGACCAATCTCTGTTAAATCTTTAAAACGGTCCACCATTAAATTCGATTATTCGCCCTTTTTCAGAAAAAAGTAACTTTACGAGCACAGTTTCGGCAAAGCGGAACCCCCTGATTTCCACTGGAAAAACCAACGAATAATCTTCTGGCATTCTTTCAACCCAATTGAACTCATAGTGAATTCGGTGAATTAAAATAAACCCAAAATGAGCTTATCTCAGGTTTTGACACCTCTTGCGTGGGTTCTTCCAAAAGTTTTTCACCACAAATTCTATAACTTGTGAACTGTTAATTCGTTAACCGCCTTGTGGTTTGTATGCCTGCAAAGAAAATGCGCGTAGAGGTCTTTGACGGGGGTGGAAACCGTTATACTGTTACCTTCGACGGAGAGGTTACGAGGGACAAGGCGCTTCGCCTCTTGGACATAGTTGAACTGCTTGGCGGAATGCCAGGTGTGAACCCGAGCAGAAGCGAACCAGCCTCAGGGCTGCCCAAACTGGAAAAATTGCGCTTAATTGTAGAAAAACACTTTCCCATAATCTGGTTCTCTTCCAAGGATGTTCAAACAGTTTATGAGCAAGAGTTGAAGGAACCGGTGAGTCTGAGCATGGTTTCCACATACTTGACCAGAATGGCAGAGAGAGGAATACTCTTAAAGAGTGGGTTTTCCAACAGCAAACGTTATCGGCTGGTAGTGCATAAGGCACCGAGCGCGCTGAGCCTCACAAAAGATAATAAGTAAACAAGCCTCATTCTTAGGATTAGCATCGGGGTTGTTCAAAAATTATGCAAGAGGCAACTTCATCGAGTGAAAAAGTCAGAGAAGACCTGATCGAGATGGAGAAAAAACTTCGCCTATACCTTGACAAGGGACGGGTGGCAAATTCCATTGAGGTGCGCGAGGAGCCCATGATAGCAGAGAGACCAGACTTGTCGAAGATCAAACCCTTGAGAAAGATGGATAGATTCGAAGGGCACGTCTTGGCGATTGACTGTTCAACCCGAGCATTAAAGAGAGCAAGCAATTGGGGCATCTACCTGCTTCGTGTAGCATTCGCCGTCGTAAAAGCAAGAGACGTGGACTGGGGTTATGATGAAAGAATCTGTACCGCCGTTGGGGATGCGCACATACGCTACCGATTTCTTGGAGATGCTAGAGTTGAACTGGAAAGCCAAATGGCTTTAGATACCGTTCGCCGTCGTAAAATCAACGACGGCGATTATCTTCTCCTAGACGGACCCAGTTACTTCGGAGGAACAAGAAAGTTTCGAATATCGCTATACGAAAAATGTAAAGAGACAGAGGTTAACCTCCTAGCAATAAGCAAGCAATCGCCGTCGTTACATGACGAGAAAGGCCGAGACTTCATGGCAGCGGCCTCTATACTTTCCTCCTATCCTCTTTGGGTTTACCACCCGGTTACGACGGCGAACACAGATGAGCACCTTTACGGCAATGTTAGTGTGGTTAAATTATGTGAGAGTAGCCCACGTGTCTTCCGTTGTGACATTATGGAATACCTCGCATCCAACCCTGTGGATCAGCTACTTTCGCCATTAACTTCTCTGTCAGAAGATCCAAGATGCCTTGGTTACCCTGCAACCCTTTGGCTTGCGCATGATTTCTCTGCCCCTTCAAACTCCAAACTACTGAGTTATCATGACCAAGTTGAAGAGTTGCTCACCAATGCTGGTCTGCTAGAAGCTCTACGCAGGGAAGAGCTTTCCAGTAGCTTTGCAGATGAGCTTCACGGGATAAAGCATGCGTTTGAGTGGGAGTGGTGGGATGGCCAATACTGAACCTATAGGGTTTGTGTGTGGGACAAAGGGAGACTCCATATCTTTCTTCCTCAACAAAGAAGTAAGTCTTTCTTTCGGTCAAATTGTACGTATAGACTCGGGCGAAAGGAGCTTCTATGCTAGGGTTGTCAACGCCCAAAGTAGCTCCACGCTTGACACTATTGAGCAACTGCGGGAAGCGGAAGGCAAGGAATCCTTTGGTCCTTACTCAGCCTTTAGGAGCATTGAGGCCATTCTCTTCTTGGAAAAAAGAGACAGTATTAAAGTGCGTTCTCCAACCTTCAATCCAAATTACAGAGACAAAGTTTACACTACCAGCGAAGAAGACTGCTCCGTTCTCAGGCTATCGGGGGAGCTAGAGGTGGGCTGCCTCCGGTCTGGGGAGCAGATGTTAGGTTCGGCTGGCATAAACGTTGAAGCCATACCGCTAATGATGGGTATGTTTGGAATGACCGGCTCAGGAAAGACAAACACCGAACTGATTCTAAACGCTCAGATCATAGACTACAGCCCAAAGACAGTGGCCTTAATTTTTGATTTTGCAGGTCAGCTACTTGAAGGAAAGGGAATCAAGCCGCAAAAGGGTCTGAGAGACCACCCGCTCTTCCACAGCAAGGTCCAATATTACTCTGCACGAGATGGAAAAATGACTGTAGGCTTGCACACGATCACTCCCGAGAAGCTTATCACCCTCTTCCCTGACATAGGGCTTCCACAGTTCAGGCTTGCTCGTAAACTCCATCGGAAGCTCGGCAAGGCTTGGATTGAGGAAACCCGTGAGGCCTATGGTGCTGAAGGATACGCTGGCGTCGGCCGCCTAGCAGACTACAAGATGAAGCATGTAATTGAAGCCCTAATGCTCAAATTATCATCACTCTCCCAAGACCTCTTTCCAGCCTCCGATTACAGCTTTGTTGACAGCGTGACTCAGAATATATGCAGGGGAATAACCTGCCTCGTAGACATCTCAGGGATAAGCTCCGAAGAACAGAACAGAATCACCTGTCTGACATCATCGGCGGTGGCACAGCATTATAAACGCAGTTGGGAGGAAAACTACGAAGAGTGGCAGAAACTGCCCACCCTTCTAATAACGCTTGAGGAGGCACATGAGTTTCTTGACCCAAACAAGCCGAGAACAATATTTTCAGACATCGCCCTCACATACCGCAAATACCGAGTTGGGCTCAACGCGGTAACACCGAGACCGTCTAGGATCAACTTTGACGTTTTCGCCGAATTGTGGACCAAAGTCATCATGAAAACCGAGTTGCGCAAAGACAGATTATACCTAACCGAAAACACGCCTTATCTGGAGTATAGCGACACCGAAATAAAGATGCTCGACGTTGGCGAGGCCCTGCTTATATCTGAACCAAAAATCAGGTTTGCAGTGCCTATAAAAGTCACGCACTATCCAGAATATCTTGGAAAGGAAGGAAAGGTTGACTACGGGTTACAACCGTCTAGGCCCCATTCTGAAATGGATGAAAAACTCAAGAAACTCAAGGAGATAGGCGAGACTGTGATACAGGAAGACTAGCGTTATGCTGCCTTAACTTCCTTTTTCTTCAAGATCTGCAACATCTCTTCTTTAACCCTGTACGCGTAGGGAGTTTTTTCAGAACGGCGCTCCAAATAACCTCCCTCGTATAGCTTTTTCATTAGACGAGCCGTGTGCTCCCTAGTCAGTCTTATCATATTCTTTACGTCTGGAGCGGTTTTTTCACCTTCAGCGGCAATAAACTCCAATACGCGAAGCTCGGTTTCAGTTAAAGGAGCCAGAGCGCGCTCCCTTCTGATGGGAATTGCCGTCTCAATCTGCGACTCCGGCGCCGCCATCGCACGTTCCTTCCACGCTTCCTGAGCCTTCGCCAGATCCTTAACTTGCGTTTTGAGGGTTTCTATATCAGCTTTCACAGTTTCCACATCTGAAGATCCTGCAACCTTTGAAGTCAACTCAGCCAAACGAGTGGTAAGACGACCGTCATGTTCATCAAGGCGCTTTGAAAGTCGTTCACTTTTCGCAGCCTGAGCCTCAACTTTCTGAACCATCGTTTCGACATGTTCTGCCTGCCTCTGCAACTGCTTGTCAAAACTAATGACTATGTCGCTTACTACGCTTCTCGCCTCTTCATAAGCCTTGGAAGCCCGTCTAATCCGCCCGTAATACACCACAGTAGTAGCGAAAGTGAATGACAGAAGAATAACAGTTACGATGAAAAATGGGTCAATAAGCAAGAAATGCCCTCCGTATGTCCGTGCGGCACACACTGTGATGCCACTGTGATTCTAACCCAAGTCCATGATCTCATAAGCGAATCATGGTGACAGCATGGAAGTGCGCGTGACATCACAAATCACACAATTAGCATGTGCAACATCTTAATTAACATTGCGCTAACATACATTCATCAGTATGGCTGAACATCAAACAGTTGCATTGGTGTACCAGCATACTGTGATTTGTGACATCACAGCTTTGAGAGAGACTTGGAACTTGACAGTCTTTCCAAGCTTAGTTCTAGTTCTTCTCGAAGCATGCTTACTATTCGAAGTTGCTCGGTGGCAACAGCATCACCAGACAGTACATTCTGGTATGCATTTACATAGTCCTTCAGCTTATTTGCAGCTTCCAAGTATGGGTCGAGTCTGGTGTCATCGAATATTCCCAAGTATCCGAGAAGAAGAATTGTGTATATGGATTGGATGATATTCTTCCGTGCTTGTTTCAGTGTGTGATTAAAGGCGCCACGGCTTATTTCTGCCTTTGATAGGCGCAATGAGGCCTTTTCTTCGTTTGTCAATGATTTTCCAGCTACATTTGTAGATAAAAAATCTATTAAGATCGTTTCCAGCTGTGTTTTTGTCAAATTGCTGTTTTTTGCAAGTATTTTGATTATCGGGTCGCTTGTCGAGACCGTTAGCCATTTTTGGACTCTTTCTTTGACTGACAGTTTCTCCGCCGCCGCTATGGTTTCCTCGGATACAGTTTTGTATACGTTGAGCACAAAAGAATTGCGGTTTGCAACATTACAAATGTAAACGTTTTATGCTGAGCGCCACACATTTAGTACAAAACTCCGAGGGATAGCACTCTTGACATGGTTTCAGGCTGCGAGCCGCTTAAGGAGAATTGAGCCATCGGGAATTCGACGGATGTTTTCCCGGGCGAAGAGTGTTCCAAACGTTATAAGCTTAGGATTAGGAGAGCCAGACTTCAGCCCGGCGCCTCACATTTTAGAGGCAATAAAACAGGCGTTAGATGCGGGCAAGACCCACTACACTCCGACCACAGGCATCCCAGAGTTGCTTGAAGCTCTGGCCAGAAAAGCAAAGAAAGATTATGGTCTCACCTATGACCCGAACACAGAAATCCTCGTCACTGTTGGAGGCACTCAAGCGGTTTTCCTCGCCTTGCAAGCGCTCATCAATCCGGGAGACGAAGTGTTGATTCCTGACCCAGGTTTTGTCTGCTACGAACCGAGCGTCTACATCGCAGATGGAGTACCCGTTTCGACGCCTCTGCTTGAAAGGAACGGCTTCACGGTTGACGAGGAGATTGTGATATCACAAATCACAAAAAAGTCTCGCATGATTATTGTAAATTCTCCCAACAATCCAACTGGTTCAGCATTATCATATGCCACCTTGTTGAATCTAGCTAAGGTTGCGAAGGAGCGTGATTTGCTTGTGATTTCAGACGAGGTATATGAAAAGATCACGTACGATGGTGCGCGGCATCATTGCATGGCTAGTTTTCCCGGCATGCGCGAACGCACTATTGTTGTCGGGTCTTTCTCTAAAACTTATGCCATGACTGGCTTTCGGGTCGGCTATGCTTATGGACCCAAGGATCTTATCGCTCCTATGATGTTGACGCATCAGTTTAGCGTTGCTTGTGTGGATGGGCCGGCTCAATACGGGGCGCTTGCCGCCTTGAATGGGCCTCAAGGCTTTGTTAAGAAGATGGTGGCAGAGTTTGATCGACGGCGCAAACTTGTCTTTCCTCGTTTGAACGAGATTGGAGGCTTTCACTGTAACCTGCCTAAAGGAGCGTTTTATGTATTTGCAAACATTGGAGACTTCGGAACATCCTCTGAAAAGTTTGCGGAATATTTAGTCAACAGGGCTAGGGTGATAACGGTTCCAGGGTCGGCCTTTGGAAAGCATGGTGAAGGATACTTGAGGCTTTCATATGCGACTGCCTATGACCAGCTTGAAGAGGCTTTGAACCGTACGGAGAAGGCTGCGAAGATGTTCAAAAAGGCGTGATGCAAGTGATGTCACAGGTGATTTGATGGCATCACAATGCGAATCCTAAAGGTTTTCGGCTTCTTCCCTCAAGGTATCAAAAATCTCAGGGCGCAGATCTCGCAGGGTTGGAACCCATGCTTGAACGCGGGCTAACTCTGAATAGTTGATCTTTGCCACTATGAAGTCGTCTTCGTCATATTTGGCCTGCGAGATTAGGCTTCCGCTTGGGGCTATGATGCGGCTTCCACCCCAGAACTGTAGGCCATCTTCGATGCCTGCGAGATTTACGAAGGCTACGAAAACTGTGTTTTCAATGGCTCTTGCAGCTGTTAGGGTTTCGAAGAAGCCTCGGCGTACGGAGGGCGAGGCCGATATGCAAACTATGAGTCTTGCTCCCTTGAGGCTTAACACTCTTGTGACCTCGGGAAAGTAAATGTCGTAGCATATGATTATCCCAAGCTTTCCGATCTCTGTTTCAAAAACGGGTGTCTGATATCCTGGGCGGAAGTAGCGTTTTTCTTCGAAAACGCTGTGCGTTGGCAAGTACATTTTTTGGTATTTGCCTACGAAGCCTTTAGGACCGACTAGAAGTGCGGTGTTGTGCAGGACAGCGCTTGCTTTTGCGCTTCTCTCTATCATCCCAAGGATTATGTGAATGTTTTCTTTCTTAGCTATTTCTTCAATTTGTCGCACCGACGGACCGTGGGGCACGTTTTCCGCCAACTCGTATGCTCTGTCCCTGACAACATACCCTGTCAAGGCAAGTTCCGGGAATGCGATAAGGTCGGCTTTTCTCTTTTTGGCCTGTCTTATGATTCTTTTCATGGTTTCTACATTGTGATGCTTTTCGCCAACTCTGCAGGACATTTGTCCTAGGGCAATTGTGATTTCATCGGGCATCTTTTTTTCTCTCCTTTCTTGACTTTCTGTTTTTTGCAGTGGAAAGTGTTTAGGGCAACGTGTAGGGCAGCCTAAAGTCTGTTCCGATGGTTCTGTATTCCATCTTCATGGTTAAAGGCGCCCGCCTCTTGTGCTCCTTAGATAACCAGCGCGTCTTGATGCCTGTCACAAGATTCAAGGCTAGGCCCAATTGTTTGGCGATTTCTTCTGGGGTCAGAAAGTTCTCTAGTCCTAATAGTATAAGGTCTAAGGTTTGGTACTTGATACCCAGTTCTTTTTCGGCGAGTTGCCCTGGCCAGAGCTGGGGCGTAGACGGTTTTGCAATGATTTCTGATGGAACCCCTATGTAGGCGGCAAGTTGCCTAACTTGGGTTTTGTAGAGGTCCATTAGTGGCGAGATGTCGGCTGCGATGTCACCCCATTTTGTGAAGTAGCCCATCATGGTCTCCGACTTGTCGGAGCTGCCTACGACTATTCTGTTTTGGCGGTTGGCGTAGTAGTACAGGCATATCATGCGCGCCCTTGCTTTGATGTTTCCTTTGCTTAATCCGTCGTTTGGGTCAAATGTAGGAATTGATTTATAATAGGCTTCGAGCAGGTTCGTTATGTCTATGGTTTCCAGATTGAAACTGAATTTTTTAGCTAGTATTTTTGTGTGTTTTATGTCAATTGGATTATGTGTTTCTTTTTCTGGGAGTGATAACGCTAATACTTTGTTGCCTCCTACTGCTAATGCTGTGAGAGCAGCCACGGTTGAGCTGTCTATTCCACCCGATAAATTTACCACAGCTCCCTTAGCCTTGGTTTTTTTGACGTAGTCTCTTATGAAACGTTTGAGGCGTGCCGCGGTGAGAGGTAAGTCGAGTTTTAAGGCTTCTTTTGTTAGTATCATTGTAAACGCATCCTTTGGCGCCTCGTTATGGTGAGGTATGTTGGGTGAGTGCGCAAATATTTAAGTTGTGATGTATATTGAACATTTGGTCCGATTAGTTGACCGATTAACTGATGTTTGGAGAGTGTAAGCTGTGGGGAGACGACGCAGAAAAGTAATTCGTATTCCAAAGAAGAAGTTACCTAAGGTTTTCACCTGTCCAAGGTGTGGTAAGGAGGCGGTCAGGGTTGAACTCTTGCGAAGCGAGCAACGCGCCATTCTACGGTGTGGAAGCTGCGGATTAAAGAGCGAATTATCCACCAAGCCAGCTTATGGAGAGGTTGATGTCTACAGCCAGTTTATGGACAAATGGTACTCTGGAACCGCAAGCATAACTTCTACGACGGAAACAACTACGAGAACGGCAACCGAACTAAAGACGGGTCAGGCATGACTGGGCGAGTTGAAAAGTATCTTCTCAACAAGATTCGACAAGATGGAGCAGTTCACATCACGCTCCTCGACCCAGAGAAGGCGCTACCTGAAACAGCAGCAAAAACGGCGCGAGAGGCTGAGAAATCCAAAACTGCAGCGATCATGGTTGGAGGATCCACAGTAACGTCGACCTTGCAGCTGGAGAAAACGGTAAAAGCCATCAAGAAAGCCGTGGGAATTCCCGTTATTCTTTTTCCAAACAACATCACAGGCATCTGTCGGTACGCTGATGCCATATGGTTTATGTCGCTTCTCAACTCTTCAGACCCCTATTTCATAATTGGCGCCCACGTTTTGGGCGCACCTCTCGTCAAGAAGTTTGGATTAGAGCCTTTACCTTTAGGCTATGTTATTGTGGGTGAAGGTGGCGCCGCAAGCGTGATGGGGCGAGCTTTTCCAATACCTTTCAACAGACCCGAACTTGCTGTTGCACACGCCTTAGCGGCTGAGTACTTGGGTATGCGTTTCGTCTATTTGGAGGCTGGGTCGGGCGTAAAGCAGTCTGTGCCTCCTAGCATGATTAAGATGGTTAAGAGCATGGTTACCATCCCGTTGGTTGTTGGAGGGGGCATACGAAGCGGTGAACAGGTGAAGAAAATTGTGAGCGCCGGAGCGGATATTGTGGTTACCGGCAATGTCACCGAAGAAGAAGGCAATATGAGGGACAAGCTTAGAGAACTGGTGAAGAACGTCAAAATTAGATAATTGGCTTTCAGGTCTCTCGACGGAGGATCACTTTGAGCTTAAAGATGAGCAAGGAATACTTGGAATACACCGCCTCTCTAGAAAATCAACTCTATGAATTGTATGATGTTGCAAAAAAGGCACGGGAAAGAGGACTCGACCCCCGTTCTTCACCCGAAATAGACGTCGCAAAAGACCTTGCAAGCCTTGTCGAGGGGCTCGTGGGCCCGCTCGGTGTAGCAGAAAGCATACGCCTGTTGAGCAACACAATGCCTAGAGAAGAATTGGCCTTCAAAATAGCTGAGGAAATCGTGTATGGAAAGTTTGGTCACCTAAACGCTCGAGAGGCGGCTGAGCAGGCCATAAGGACAGCTTTAGCTATATTGACCGAGGGAATAACAGCTGCACCATTGCAGGGTGTGGCTCGGGTCGCCATCAAGGACAATCTAGACAAAACCCAGTATTTGGCTGTGTATTTTGCTGGCCCTATAAGGTCGGCTGGCGGAACTGAACAAGCGTTAACCTTGGTTGTTGCTGACTTTGTGCGCCGTTTGTTGGGACTAGACCGTTACAAGCCTACGCCTGATGAGATTGCGCGTTTCATTGAGGAACTACGCCTTTTTGAGCGGACGCTTGGACGTTTCCAGTATAAGGTTTCTGATGAGGAATTGAGGAACGCTTTAGAATCTCTTCCGGTGGAAGTCACGGGCGTTGAATCTGACCCTTTTGAGGTTTCGTCTTTTCGCAATTTGCCTCGTGTTGAAACAAACCGCGTGAGAGGGGGAGCCCTCCGGGTTGTCAACGACGGGGTCATTGGGCGCTCCACCAAGGCATGGACAGTGATTGAGAAGCTTGGGATTGAGGGATGGGAGTGGCTGAAGAGAATCAGAGAGATTAAGGAGAAAAAAACCGTCGGCTTCATGGAAGACGTCATCGCTGGGCGACCCGTGTTCTCCTTTCCGTCACGTAAAGGCGGCTTTAGGCTTCGTTATGGAAGAGCTAGAAACACCGGGCTGGCAGCCCTAGGTGTGCATCCTGTAACCATGCTAGTTCTTCAACGTTTTCTTGCCGCTGGCACTCAATTGCGTATTGAGGGACCTGGCAAGGCTGGCGTGGTTCTTCCCGTTGATTCTATAGAATGCCCAATTGTACGACTCAAGAACGGTTCTGTTGTTCGCGTTTCATCTGAGAATTTTGAGCAAGTGAAGGACCAAATTGACAGAATCTTGTTCCTAGGAGATATCTTGGTTAGTTTCGGCGACTTCTTATACAACAATAAACCCCTCTATCCAGCGGGCATCACTGAAGAGTGGTGGGCTCAAGAACTGCGAGTTGCGATTCAACAAGGTTTTGATGGAAATATTGAAGAAGCAGCTTCTAAAATGCAAATTACCCCAACCCTACTTCAAAACTTGTTAAATGACATTCCTAGTATCCAAATTAGCGCCTACGAAGCTTTGACCATTACATTAAACCTCAAGGTTCCAATGCATCCGCGCTACACATATTTTTGGGACAATATTTCCTCGGAGGGTTTCAGCCAACTTCGTGGATGGCTTCTTGATTCTCAGGTTCACGTTGAAAAGGATGTAGTTCAAGGGATAACTGGGAAGATGGAAAAGACCGCAAAAGAATTGCTGGAAAAAATCTGTATCCCTCACGTTGTGTTGGGCAACAACATAGAGATTACGAGTGATGATGCACACGTTTTTGCAGCATGCCTGGGTTGGAATGCGCCTAAGTTAAGGGTGTCCCATTCCAAAAGTGTTATACAGATAATTGAGGAGCTTTCAGGAATATTTGTTCGAGAGAAGGCTCCAACGCTCTTGGGAGCAAGAATGGGGCGTCCAGAAAAAGCGAAACGGAGAGAAATGCGTCCGCTGGTTCATGTACTCTTTCCAGTGGGATTATCAGGCGGCTCTCAACGCAACTTGGTTGAAGCGATGGAGAAAGGCAACATTGCTGTAGACTTAGCCAGGAGACGATGTCCAATATGCCATGAAATCACCTTCAAAACAAGGTGCTCCCAATGCAATGTTGAAACTGTTCTGGAGAGATTTTGTCCGCAGTGCAAACGACTCCTTAAAGGGAACGTTTGCCCAGCCTGTGGGGTTCCAGCTAAAAGTTTTGAGAAACAGACCCTTGACTTGGGGCAATTAGTCGGTGAGGCGTGTAAGAGGTTGAGCATGTCGCCTCCAGACTTGGTGAAGGGCGTCAAAGGATTAACAAATGAAACGAAAGCGGCTGAAATCTTAGAGAAAGGACTCTTGCGTGCCAAACATGACCTGTCGGTTTTCAAGGATGGTACAATACGGTTTGACGCCACAAATGCGCCTTTAACACATTTCAAACCAGCCGAGATAGCGGCTTCAGTTGAGAAACTTCATGAGTTAGGCTATCACTGCGACCACAATGGCGAACCTTTGACTCAGCCTAAACAAGTCTGCGAGTTGAAGACGCAAGATGTCATCGTTCCAATGAAGTGCGCCCAATACTTCGTTCATGTGGCCAATTTTGTGGATGAATTATTAGAGAAAGTGTACGGTGTGTCTCCACACTTTCAGGTTAAAAGCGCTAACGACCTGGTCGGCCACCTCGTAATTGGTCTGGCGCCTCACACGTCCGTAGGCATTCTGGGCAGGATAATAGGGTTCACGGATCTGAATCTCTGTTATGCCCATCCTTTGTGGCATTCAGCAAAGCGCCGTGACTGTGATGGCGACGAAGACACATTGATGTTGGCGATTGACACCATTCTGAACTTTTCAAGGGTTTACCTGCCCGCTCAGATAGGCGGAATCATGGATGCACCCCTATTTATCATTCCTGTGGTGAATCCCCTGGAGGTTCAGCGCCAAGCCCATGAGGTTGATGTGGCCTCCGTTTATCCCTTGGCGTTTTATAAGAAAACTCTGGAGCGGGTATCGCCTCCAGAAGTAAGCAGTTTGATTGATATGGTCGAGCATCGTTTGGGTTCAGAAGCTCAGTTTGAAGGTTATGGTTATACCCTGCCGGTTTCGGATGTTAACATGGGCAACAAGGATAGCATGTACAAGAAATTGGGCAAAATGACAGATAAGTTAAACAGTCAACTAATGCTAGCGGAAAAAATTGAGGCTGTTGACGCCAAAATAGTTGC
>Ga0315309_1000945_pt1 | contig 17672 bp, 14 predicted proteins | sample TDP4_MG_FD_203080 | JGI IMG/M metagenome (GOLD analysis project Ga0315309, IMG submission 203080) | Freshwater sediment microbial communities from Lake Towuti, South Sulawesi, Indonesia - TDP4 | ecosystem: Environmental > Aquatic > Freshwater > Lake > Sediment | place: Indonesia: South Sulawesi... | reverse complement strand
CGAGGTCTACGAAAATTTCGTCTACGATGGCGCTTCTCACCAAAGTCTGGCCGCTATAAGCGGTATGAAAGGACGGACGATTACGATAAACGCGTTTTCCAAGACCTACGCGATGACCGGGTGGCGCCTAGGGTACGCAGTTGCCCCAGCAAACATTGTTGCTGAGATGGCGAAGCTGAACCTGTACGCCAACACATGCGCAAACTCCATTGCTCAGGTAGCCGGAATCGCGGCGCTTCGAGGTCCGCAAGACTGTGTAAGAGAGATGGCCGAAGAGTATGGCCGACGAAGAAAATTCGTTCTTGAACGAATCAGGAAGATTCCCCAGATCTCGTGCACTGAACCTAAGGGCGCCTTCTACGTGTTTCCAAATATCAGTAGGCTGGGGATGAATTCCCTTGACTGCTGCATGCACATTCTGGAAAAGGGCAAAGTTTCTACGGTTCCCGGAAGCTCGTTTGGACAACAAGGAGAGGGATACTTGCGAATCTCATACGCGACATCGATGGCAAACCTAAAGGAAGGGTTCGATAGGCTCGAGACTGTTGTAGACGAGCTAGGAAGATAGCCTCTTGGGTGTTGTGGGAATCCAAGGTGTACGTTAGAACGCTAAAATGCATCTCTTGCTCCACGGAATACGCGTACGGAAAGCTCTTCTCGTGTGACAAATGCCACGAGCTCTTGGACATGGTTTACGACATGGAGTCGGTTGCCGAGGCCCTATCCAAGAGCCAATTCGGCAAAGGGCATAGTCTGATCGAGAAGTATTCGCAGCTTCTTCCAGTCAAAGGAACGAAGGCGCCAGTCTCTCTAGGAGAAGGTGATACGCCGCTTCTTGGCAGCGGCCGCCTTGCGGAAGTGCTGGGTCTAAAGAAGCTGTATCTAAAGGACGAAACGAGGAATCCCTCCGGGACTTTCAAGGATCGATCAGTCTCGGTCGGCGTCACGGTTGGAAAGGAGAACGATGTCACAGACGTCTCGACTGCTTCGACGGGGAACGCTGGCGCCTCGTTGGCGGCATATTCGGCGAAGGCGGGGATGAAGTGCCGAATAATTATCCCGGCCACTGCAAGTCCGACGAAACTGGTTCAGGCGATGGCTTACGGGGCAACGATTATTCCGATTCAGGGGTCTGTTGACGCGGCGCTGGGTCTTCTCAGAGAGGCGTATGACGCCTGGGGCTGGTACCCTATACCGACATCGGGTCCAATCAACCCATACCAGGCTGAAGGTGCAAAGACGATAGCTTACGAGATCTCGTCGCAGCTGAAAGATGAGCCACCTGATTGGGTCTTCTATCCGATTTGTGGCGGAGACAACATCGCCGCCAACTGGAAAGGTTTCAAAGAGCTTGAAATGCTGAACATGGCCGGCAAACCGCCAAAGCTTGTGGGCGTTCAAGCGAGCGCCTGTGATTCTTTGGTGGAACCACTCCGCGAGGGGCACGAGCGAATACGTACGATAAGGAACCCTCAGACAATTGCCTCAAGCATATGCATAGAGTATCCTCCTACGGGACTGGCCGCCCTGAGAGCGATCAAGGAGTCAAAGGGCGTCGCGATCGGAGTCACTGATGAAGAAATGCTAGAGGCCCAGAGTCTTCTTGCCGCCCGAGAAGGCATTTTTGCTGAACCCGCTTCCGCATCCGTTGTAGCGGCGCTCAGGCGCTTGGTCGATCAGGGTGTAGTCGCGCGAGACGATACCCTCGTCTGCGTGATCACGGGGACGGGTCTGAAGGAGACGGCGGTCTTGAAGGAAAGGTACATCCTTCCGCCGCCTGTTCCGTCGACGAAAGAAGGAATAGCGTCGGCGGCCTAGAACTTCAAGGTGGCCGTACGGCCACGGCCTACCTAGGGGCTATCCGGCAGAGAATTGGCTACAGATTATCTGTCCGCGAACTACGTATTTGGACCACGCTCGACTTCTTCGACTTCTCGGTACCATTGCTGTCTGGGCCCTATCTTTGCTCGCATCTTCCATCCCATTGACTTCGGGGCTTTCTCTATCTCCTCCTCGAGAAGCCGTATCTTCGAAGCGATATCAGCTCTGTCCGAGTCCTGTAGGACCTCGTACTGTTTCAGCGATTCCGCGATCCTCGTCAGGTTCAGCTTTGAGGTGTAATAGAATCCCCAGTCCTTCGATAGAAGATCCGAAATGTAGACGGTATTAATGCTCTCTTGGTCGCTCGCTGAGACATCATGTTCTCGCAGAAGAACCATGCAATCTTTCACATCCTTCTCAGTGATCTTGACTATCTGCAGCTTCTCGAGCAGAAGATCGGCCAATGAAATTGTCGGATAATCGACGCTGAGTCTTTGTCTGAAGTCAATAGTATGGCACATTTCGAGTCGATCGAAAAAAATGTCTGCAACGCGTCTATTATCCGGGTCATCGAAAATGTATCTGTTCAAGTAGCGCATTATCATGACCCTCCGTCTGTCAAATTGGTATCCCATTCTGATGAGGAACTCTAGAACCGAGTCCTTCTCTGAGCTGAGGGCCACAAAGTCGATGTCGGATATCTCCCTGAGTAGGGCCTCATGAAGATATGAGAATCTTGGGCAGTGTATCCTAATCGCGGTAGCCCCCATGACCCTTAGCGTGATTTTGTGAACCCCGGCGCTATCCACTAACCTCCGGGCTTCTTCTGTGAAGCTAGAGAGAGGCACCCAATGTCCCTCCGCAAGTGGTTCTCTTGGACATCCTAGCGTTTGGTAAGCATTGTAGATTTCAAAGCTTCTTCAAAGGTCTTCTATCGCGCGGATTGGCGGTAGCCTAGTCATGCTCGCCTCAAGGGCTCTAAACAGTGCCCCTAACGATCTGTAGGAACTCTTCCTCAGTTAGCGTCCGTTTGTTCGCCTCGGCAGTTGTCTTGACTTTCTCGAGAAGTGCATCGACAGTAGTTTCAGGAACTGTCAGGCCTAGTTTCTTGGCCGCGTAATATATGGAGTCTCTGCCGCTCTTCTTGCCCAAGAGTATTCCTATCGGCTCGTGACCCACCAGGTCGGGAGTAAAGGGAAATATCTCAAGAGGCATGTTTTGTGGTTCGAGTCTGGACCACCATCCAGTTATGATTCCCGACTCGGTCTTGAAGATGTTGTCTCCTACAATTGGCGCGTTCACGGGTAGCTTCTGGCCGGTTACCTGCTCGACAAGCTTTGATATGCCTCGGAGCTTTTGCAGTTTGACTCCGGATCTCACTCCATACAGAAGTTGCAGGGACATCATGGTCTGTTCTAGAGAGGCGTTGCCCATCCTCTCTCCTATGCCGTTCACTGTGGTGTGAATGACCTCGGCTCCTTCCGCTGCCCCCGCAATAGTGTTTGCAACCGCGAGTCCGAAGTCGTTGTGGCAGTGTACCTCAAGCGGTTTCTTCACTCGTTTCTTTATGCTCCGAACCAAGTGAGCAAAGCCTGGGGGAGAACACACTCCGAAGGTGTCGACCACTGTCAGCGAGTCCATATGGCCTCTGGTTGCGACTGCGTTGATGAGTCTCCAGCACGCTTTGAAGCTTGCACGGGATGAGTCTATGGTAAAGAAGGTTACGTAGAGCCCGTGGTCGTGCGCATAGGCGGTTGCCTCCACCGAGAGATCGATGGCTTTCTGTTCAGGCCATCCGTAAGCATACTTGATGATGTGATCGCTTGACGGAACCTCCATCACTAATCCGTCAACGTCTGCTTTCAAGCCGAGATCAACATCGCTCTTGGCACAGCGCGCAAACGCAAACACCTTGGAAGCAAGACCCTCATGCGCTATGGCCTTGACAGCCTCGGCATCTTCCTTCGAGACTGCCGGCATCCCAGCTTCAATCCTGTCGACGCCCGCCTCACTTAGCGCCCGCGCGACTCGAATCTTCTCTTCTTTGCGAATTACAATGCCAGCCTGTTGTTCGCCATCTCGTAGAGTGATGTCGTGAACCCGCACTTGCTTCGGAAGCTTCAGTCCTTGTCTCGCTGACTTGCTGTAGTTATAGTGACTTACAAACCACTGAGCCGTTTTCCAGGGCTGTTTCTTGCTTGCCAACCCAGAGACCTCTCATGCCGTCATCAGGTCGCCGCAGGCGTTCATAAGCCTTCCCGATGTAAAGCAAACCGGCCAATTGGCTTTACGATCCGGACAAAGACAGATCTCTTTGGGCCGAACTGTCAAGTCTTAAATAGACACAGCGAGCAGAACCTATTGGGAAATTCTATGGCAACTGAGAAGCTGTTCGTTAGGAAGGCTAGCGGACTCGTAAGAGGAATGTCAGGGACAGACGCTTTGATAGGAAACATTCTCTTGGCGAATCTTATCTACGGCGCCGTTGGACTGCTTTTCGTACCGTCAACATACCCAGGCTCTCACCTAGTTTGGTCGATAGTTTTCGCAATCATCGCAGCGATATTTCTTGATGCCGTGTATGTCCTGTTCGGATCTACATTTCCCGTTTCAGGAGGAGACTACGTATTCAATTCAAGAAGTCTATCGCCAGCTTTAGGATTCGCCGCTAACGTGGCTATGATAGCGTTTGCCGGGTTGTTCATTAGCATCTACGGGAACTGGTCCATGACCATTGGAATGGCCGGCTTTCTTTCAACCCTCAGCTTGATGACCAACGCCCCTGGACTGATGAGTGTGGCCACGTGGGTAACTCAGCCTGAGATCACTTTTCTGATAGCGACCATCATCAACGTCGTGATCGTAGCAATAGTTCTGACGGGTCTAAGGCCAAGCATGGTAGCTCAGAAGATATTCTGGATAATCGGAATGATCGGCGTCTGCATAGCTATTTTTGTCATCGCACTAACTCCCCACGATCTGTTCGTAAGCAGGTTCAATGCACTCACGTCATACTCCGGCGTCATCGAGACAGCTGCGCAGCAGGGTTTCCCCATAATAGAACAGTGGAACGACGGCTGGTTGGCTCTCATAGCGATCGGGTTTTCCGGATTGACTGTACTCTATACCCAGAACAACGTGTACGCAGGAGGAGAGCTGCAGAACCCTAGGAAGAACATGTTCTTCTCGATAATGGGGTGCTTGGCAATACTCGCCCCATTGACGCTGATAATGGCGTACGGGATGCAATTCGTCATAGGGGATCAATTCCTGGGAAGCCTTTACTACCTGCAACTCATAGGTGCAAGTCCTCTGCCGGTTCTGGCCTCGTACAATTTGTTCGCCAGCATTTGCGCGCCCAACGTTGTTCTGATATGGATTATGGGACTCGGTTTTATCTTGTGGCCGTTCGGCACAATGATATTCGTGTACACGTTTACGAGCAGATGCGTCATGGCCTGGTCTTTCGATAGAATCCTGCCCGACAAGTTTTCTGAAGTCAGCCGCAAATACCATGCCCCAACCTATGCTATACTCGCTATCTTCGTCTTGTCAGAGACCGCGCTCATTCTATACACGTGGTGGGTCGCTTTCGTGACTTTTATCGCGGCAAGCGCTGTGAGTTGCACAATGGCGTATCTCTTCACATCCATTTCGGGCATAGTCTTCCCCTGGAGGAGAAAGAAACTGTACGAAGGTTCGCCTGCTCAGAAGAACATTGGCAAGGTGCCGCTCATGTCTGTGGCGGGCATAATATCAACGATACTCATGATCGTCCTGCTCTACGGCCTCCTCGCTTGGCCTTACACGTTTCCACCGTTCGCAGAGCTAACGACGACCGAAGCTGCCCTGGAAAGGACCTGGTTCATCATATGGTCGCTGGTCTTCTTCTGGGGAGCCTTCGTCGTCTACTATATCAGCAAGTACGTGAGAAAGAGACAGGGCATAGACCTCGACTTGATTTACAGCGAAGTCCCGCCAGCCTAAGCCTTCCGCAAAGACCCCTTTCTTTTTTTGCTCCTATTTGTTCTGAAGAGTTCTAGCCCGAAGTAAACATAGTGGACCTTACCCCTTTTTCGTCAAGATTCACTATCGCGCCCTTAAGCGTCCCTTGCTGATACTCGCTTCCAGGATTGAGACATAATGTTCGGCCGACCTTGCGCGCGCCTTTTGATTCATGAATGTGACCATGGAGGCCAAGGAGCGGTTGATACTTGTCTATGGCGCGCTTGACGGCTTTGCTCCCGACCGGGATCATGACTAGTTGCCCGGTGCTCACCACCTGCTTAAGATTCTCATCCAACTGGGGCGCCATGTCTATGCCTGTGTCGTAGGGGGGACAATGAAGGTTAAAGATGCAGTTCTCAATGTGTTTGACCCGTGAAGCCATAGCATCAATCCTCTTTTCCAACTCCTCCTCGCTTTCTTCCCTGGGAGTATCCCACGGGGTACGATTGCTCCATCCGGTGCTGATCATCTCGTGCGTCCCGTCGAGATCGACAACCTCACCTTCAGGATTGACGACATAGTCTGACTTCGCGAGTTCCTTGTCGATCTCAAATCTGTCATCGTTTCCGGGGAGGATGTAGCACTTTATCCCCGAGCCCTTCAAGTTCTGCTCGATCAGAGAAATAGAGTCTCGGATTCTCTTGACCATCATATCGGCGAATAGAGCGTCGACTCTTGCGCGGTCCTCGTCCAAGCCTTTCAAGTCGTCCTCCGACGTAACCAGTGGATAGAATCCTAGGTTAGCGATTCTGTTTTCGAGAGTCTTGACATCACTGTCACCGACTGTGTGCGTCTGTGAAAGAAAATCCGCCTGGTAGGGTCCGTCTTTCCTCTTGATTATAGGAACGATGGCCTTGCCTGTGAGATCACCGTCGAGAATGACGATATTGGCTTTGTAGAATCGGCCCGCGTTGACAAACTTTCGGAAGACAACATCGGAACCGTGGACATCGGTTGCGTAGAACAGCCTGATCATCAGTTGAGCGGCTCCGAGCGTAGAGCCGTTTGTGCATGCTATTAAGTCTGATTCGGCGGCGATACAGTTCGATGAGCTTGGACGTACCTGAATGAAACGTCCCTTGAACGGCGCTTGCAACAAGTTTGCTCTAAGAGAAACCAACGACATGAAAGACCGACATGACTGTGACGCCAAGGTGTGCAAGAGGACCGAAAGACACAATATGAAGATGTTACCGCGGTTTGGTTGGAATGGACTATGAACTCAGGCGAGCTCGCCGAAGAATGGATTATTGCAATGAATGCCCATGATGTGGAACGCATGGCCGCATTACTTACTGAGGATGCGGTGGGCGACGAGGTTGCTGAGTCTGAGCCCAGAAGGGGGCGTGACAAGATCGCTGAGGGCTACCGCGAAGTCTTCGCGGGATATCCAGACTGCGTGGCAGAGATAGTGAACCGCGTGATAGGTAGCGATCAAGCTGTGGTTGAAGTCAGGTTCAACGGGACCAACAAGGGGGCGTTCCGCGGCACCGCCGCGACCAACAAGCCTATCGATCTAAGAATAGCGTACATAATCAAGGCGAGACAAGGCAAGATAGAACGCGTAACAGAATACTATGACCTGGTTACGCTTCTCAGTCAACAGGGAATGATGCCCAAATAGCCATGGCACGCGTTCACGTCTCAGTCGCCGCGTAACCCTTCGTTTACTTTAGTTTCCTGACCTCGTCGGCAAGAGCCGCAACGACATCACGGAAGTCTGCAACAATTCCAAAGTCGGCTGCCTTGAAGATCGGCGCATTGGGATCCTTGTTGATCGCTACAATGACCTTTGAATCCTGTACTCCAACAAGATGCTGCATCGCACCCGATATCGCCACTCCGACGTAGAGTCTGGGGCGGACTGTTTTCCCGCTTTGCCCGATCAATTGGTCCTCTGAGGCCCACTTCTCATCAACCGCCGGCCTCGTGGCTCCCACGGCGGCGCCCATTGATCGGGCAAGCTCCTCAATCAGCCTCCAGTCGTCGATGTTGCCGACTCCCCAGCCTCCAGCAACCACTACGCCAGCCGTATCGATCGGCGCTGCCCTTGGCTCCTCCGTGACGACGTCCAAGATCTTGATGTTGAAATCCTCTTGCTTGAGATCGACAGGAATCTCTACGACTTCCCCATGCCTGCCCTCGACAATGGTAGGGGTTTTCATAACGCCAGGCCTCACAGTCGCCATCTGAGGCCTGTGCCTAGGGCATAGGACGGTTGCCATGACGTTGCCACCAAACGCTGGAACCACCTGTAAGAGTTGACCCCGCTCGTCGACATCCAGGCTCACGCAATCAGCAGTCAAGCCGGTGCACAGTTTCGCTGCCACTCTCGGCGCTAGATCCCTGCCCGTGCTCGTCGAACCCAGGAGGAAAACCTCAGGGCGATGTTTCTTGGCCAGCTCACCAATAATGGTCGCGTAAGCTTCACTGTGATAGAACGTTAGCAATTCGCTCTCGGCGAGGTAGACGTTATCGGCGCCGTGCGCCACAAGCTGATCAGCTAAATCCCTCACATTGTGGCCGAGCAGTAGAGCCGTCAGATCCGTGTTCAACTTGTCTGCTATTTTTCGGCCGCATCCAAGCATTTCGATGCTCACACTCATCAGCTTCCTGTGGGTTTGCTCGGCAAAGACCCACACGCCTCGACAAGCCGCCATCTCCATGCTCCTCCACAATCGCGCCTGATCAGATGACTGCGAGTTCGCGAAGCCTCTGAAGGAGAAGCTTTGATACTCTGTCAGGCGCTCCGCTCAGCATCTCTCCTCTCCGCTTGATTGCTGGAAGGAACAAGTCAGCTACTTGCGTTGGAGATCCCAAGAGACCAATCCTACCGCCATCAACGTCTAGGTCTCCTGATGTCCACACCCGAACTTCAGCCTGCATTGCCCCGGAGATCCTCATCAGCGAGACATGTCTTGGAACGTTGATCTCTTTGACAACAGAGAGCACTAGAGGCATTCGGGCTTCGATCAACATGTACCCGTGCTCCAGGGCTCTTTCGACCCGAGCGATCCCTCCGTCGAGAAGGGCGATCTTTCTCGCGTACGTCACGTGAGGTACTCCCAGAAACTCCGCGATCTCTGGGACGACTTGACCGGTGCCGCTGTCTAGGCTCTGATTCCCGCAAAAGATCAGATCGAACTTCCCTAACTTCTTGATTGCAGCAGCAAGGACATACGATGTCGCGAGCGTGTCTGCTCCGACGAATGATCTGTCAGACAGCAGGACAGCGTCATCGGCCCCGATGGCTATCGCCTCGCGCAAGCTGTCGGTCGCCGTCAATGGCGCCATACTGATTGCGGTGACTATGCCTCCGAATCTTTCCTTGATCCGCAATGCTTCTTCGAGGGCGTGTTTATCCATCGGATTCAGTACGATGGGAATCCCTTCCCTCCTCAAGGTTTTCGTCACAGGATCGAGGGCGAGCTCGCTCCAGTGACGAGGGTCGGGAACAGGCTTGACGCAGACAATACTCTTGACAGGAGACAAGATACGCCCTCGAGAAACGGACGGGGAAGAGTCAGGCTACAGTCAAGGCCTTCCTTGCCATCACAAGCCGCATTATGTCTGAGGTCCCCGCCCCTGCAATGAGGAGTTCCGCATCCCTAAGGAGCCGCTGCGGAGCCAGCTCTTTCATACACCCATACGCCCCGAAGACGTCTATTGTCTTCTTGGCGCATCTCACAGCCGCTTCGGCGGCCCAGAACTTCGCCATCGCGTTCTCGGCGTCGCATCTCTCACCCTTGTCGCGCAACCAAGCCGAATAATATGTCAGCAACCTGCTAGCCTCATAGTCCATGTATATGTCCGTCAGGTTCCATTGGACCCCCTGAAGTTCGCTGATAGGTTTCCCGTACAGAACTCTCTGCTTGGAATACCTCACGGCCTCTTCTAGGCACGAGCGGACGATGCCGAGGGCGGCACAGGTTATTCCCGGCCTTCCCACATTGCTTATCGCACTCAAGGCGATCCTAAGGCCATCCCCCTCTTTCCCAATCACATTCTCCTTTGGCACTCTGCAATTCTCAAGAACTAGCTCACCAGTGTTGCAGCCTCTAAGGCCGAACTTGTTCTCCTCTCTCCCGGGACGGAATCCGGGAAAGTCGGACTGCACAACAAACGCGGTAAGGCCTTTGCTGCCTTCGCCTGTCTTGGCAACTATCCCAAGGACTCCCGCAAGATGTGAATTTGTTATGAAACATTTCCTGCCGTTTATGACGTATTCGTCGCCCTGAAGCTTCGCCGTTGTCTGTATTCCCATAACGTCAGATCCGCCAGTAGGCTCGGTCAAAGCGAACGTAGACAGTTTCTCCCCTCGAGCCAACAGAGGTAACCACTTTTTCTTCTGCTCCTCCGTTCCGTCAGTAACGATAGGGGAGATGCCAAGATGGACTATCTGCAAGGTGTTCGCCATCGCCGCCGATATGCGACCTATCTCTTCGAGCATGATCGTCCTGGCGATGTGGCCCATTCCTAGTCCGCCGTACTCGCGCGGAATCATCACTCCCATGAAACCGAGCTTCGCCATCTTCTCCAGAATGTCCATTGGAACCTTCCCAGTCTCATCCATGTTCTGGACTTTGGGCTTGATCTCAGCTTCAGCGAATTCCCTTACGCTCTTACGGAGCATCTCTTGTTCAGGAGTAAATCCAAACTCCATTAGGTTCACCTAAGACATTTGACGTTGAGGTTAGGCTTAAGACTTGCTAGAGGGAGGATCGGGATTCAAATCGTCCGATCCATTACCGCATAACTGTTCTCAGTCCTGCACGCTCTTCGACCCAGGATTCAGGCTCTCGTAAGACTATGCTACTCTGAAGATGGGATGCTTCGGGCCCAGCATGGTTCCAGCGATTTCGACCTAAGCCTTCAATTCAAAGAATCGGAGGACAGCACGTCCGTCTGTCGATCGAGTCGCAAAATCTTAAATTCGCAACGGCTCAGCAGACACAACAACGAGCGGAACACGAGGAGTTCGAACTAGTATGAGTAAGACGCGCATCTTCTTTGCAACCGATCTCCATGGGTCAGAGCGGTGCTTCCGAAAATTTGTTAGTGCCGGCAAGTTCTACGATGCCAACGTCCTAGTAGTTGGAGGAGACATAACGGGCAAGATGATTATTCCAATTGTCAATCAACCGGACGCCTCATTCACTGCCGAGCTATTTGGCGTCAAGCGCCTGGTAAAGCAAGAGAAGGATTTGTTGGCCTTGGAGGATGATATCAGAAACTCCGGCTTCTATCCTTATCGTACTGATCCCGAGGAAATGAAACTGCTCGCGGACGAAACCAAAATCGATGAGCTTTTCTCGCGTGTGATGGTTGAGACCCTAGAACGTTGGGTCAGACTAGCTGAAAAGCACCTAAGGAACACGGGGATCAAATGCTTCATAATGCCTGGGAACGACGACAGGCTCGTCGTGGACCATGTGATTGAAGAGTCCGACTTCGTAGTTAATCCGGAAGGAAAGGTCGTTTGCATAGATGGGTATCACGATATGATCAGCACAGGATATGCCAACATTACACCGTTCGACTGTCCTCGGGACATTCCAGAAGAAGAATTGGCCAAGAAGATTGAGGCGATGGCATCTCAAGTCAAAGACATGAGGAATTGCATCTTCAACTTCCACTGCCCCCCATACGACACACAGCTAGACCCGGCGCCGAAGCTTGACCAGGACCTCAAACCAGTCGTAAGGGGGGGCAATGTGGTAATGTATCCGGCGGGTAGCACTTCCGTTCGCAGCGCCATTGAGAAGTACCAGCCACTGCTCGGATTGCATGGACACATCCACGAGTCTAGGGGAATATTCAGAATTGGCCGAACAATTTGCTTGAATCCTGGTAGCGAGTACACCGAGGGTTACCTGCGGGGCGCCATAGTCAACTTAGACAGGGACAAGGTCGAAAGCTACACGTTGACCTCTGGCTAGGATCTCGAATCCTAGGGAGTCTTTCTCCTTCTGCCAATCCACATTCGTGTTTCGCTGTGGAGGGCTCGCTGCGGGTACTTCTCACCACTCAAGGCCGTTCGCTTGTATTTGATCGCGGCTCGTGAGTTTCTTCTTATCTTAGAAAAGAAATCGGACAAGAACTTGAACGCAAAGTCTTTTATAATGACAAATCGCTTTCCTTCGTCACGTGAATTGTTCATGACGGAGAAGACAGTCTTTGTAAGAAAAGCATCAGGGCTAGTCAGACATCTCGGGTTGACCGATCAGTACTTCTACTTGTTGGCCGCATGCCCCTTCGGTATAGGGGTATCGACATTACTGGGCTGGGGATTGTTGGTGGCCCCGGGCGTTGATGTCGTGTGGGTGAGCGCATTAACCCTTGTCCTAATAACAATCCCGTGCGGTCTCATATTCAGCTTCTACGCCAACATAATGCCTCGTTCTGGCGGAGAATACGTGGTCCTGAGCCGAGTATACCATCCCCTCCTAGGATTCCTGGAGAACTGGAATCTAATGTTCACTCAGCTTATTTGGGCTGGCTGGGGGGCGGCCACAATCGGTACCTTTGTACTTGCTTCATCTTTCGGTGTCATGGGCGCAGTAACGAACAACTCCGCTCTTCTGCAGCTCAGCCAACTGTCCAAGACCCCCGAGTGGATGGCTCTTTGGGGCACACTAGTCCTCGTGCTGATCGGGATCCTAACGCTGGCTGGAACAAGGTGGGTATTCCGAGTCCAGAACGTTGTAATGATATTTACTTTGTTTGGCACGCTGGTCATTTTTGCGCTGCTCGCGACGACGTCCGCTGCCCAGTTCCAAGCCGCGTTTGATGGTTTCATGGGCAAGTCCGGTGCTTACTCAAATGTTCTAGCCGCTGCCCAAGAGAATGGGTTTTCTTGGCCCGGCAACAGCCTTTATTCGATGTGGATGGTCATGCCGGTCGCCGCCATGTGGATGGGATTCAACTTTATCAACGTGTACACGTCGGGCGAAGTCAAGGACGTAACAAAGACTCAACTCATCTCGATGGTCGGGGGTGGAGCCACCGTTGTCCTTCTTTTCGCGCTTGGCTCGTGGCTCCTGCTTAGAATCGCCAGTCCGGAATTTATTGGATCCTTGGTCTACCTATCATACATCAACCCAGAAGCTGCAGCACCTGCGACGGCGTACGCCTACTACAACTTCTTCGTTAGCTTGATCACAAAGGAGCCAGTACTCCTCGTGATAATCGCCCTCACGATGGCTTGTTGGGGCTACCTAAGCATCTACCCACTGATAGTCTCACCGACTAGGTGCTTCTTCGCATGGTCGTTCGACAGAATATTCCCCGAAGCAATCACGAAAGTAAACAAGAAAGGCATACCTGTCACCGCGACTCTCTTCAGCCTCATTGTCGCTGAGATATTGGTCATAATCTTTGCCTACACACCGCTTATCGCCATAATGTCCGTCACGTATTGCCTGTATGGCGGTTCCCTGATAGCTGCCTACGGAGCATTTCTAATTCCCTTCGTAAAAAGAGGAAAGGAGCATTACTGGAAATCCCCCTACTCCAAGTATCACCCCTTGGTTCCCGTCTGCGGCCTAGTATACGGCACTGCGACCCTCTCGGCAATCATACCAGTTGCCATTAATTCATGGTTCGCCTCGAACACACCAACCGCCTTCATATTCAACGCCATATACGGAATCCCAATTCCTCTCGCCATATATTTCACCGCAAAATGGTACTACAAGCGCAAAGGTATACCGTTCGAAGCCGCCTTCAAAGAGATCCCGCCAGCATAGCGGCGCTAAGCACAAAGAGTCTACCCATTTTTTTTCGTTAGGGGGTCATCCTTCGCCGGATCGCCCAATCTTCTTGTTAGGAGCGTCCGCCTTAGCTACATCAAATGCAGTGGGCCGTGCTCTCAGCTAGAGACCGGTTTCCTCAACTTTCCTATACCAGATTCTCTTTGGTTCTGTCTTGGCCCTTATCTTCCACTTGAGCGATTTCTCAGCGTCTTCTATAGCTTTAGAGAGGCAGTCGATATTCGCAACAGGGTCCGATGAGGACCTTCCGAGGACCTACTTTATTGCTCCCTTCATTATTCCGGCAATTATCTGCTTCTGGAGCACTATGGCAAGCGCGACTACAGGTAGGCTCGATAGGATTCCCGCGGCTGCCATCTGGGTAAATAGCACTCTGCCCCCCGACATGAATTCTAGAATTCTCGGCTGTAGTAGTTTCACACTGACGATTCCCACGGTGTTGGCGAACATGAGGTCATTCCATGAGTTCACGAACGAGAAAACTAGTATCAGGAAGAAACCGAACCGGCTCAGAGGTATGACCTCTCTGAAAAGCGACCTTATCCGTGAGGTGCCATCCATCTGGAGAGCCTCCAGGATGTCTGCCGGTACGTTCTCGTAGATGCCGATTAGAAACCACGTCATCAGGGGCAAGAGCAGGATGCTGTGAGCGAAGACCATGCCGATTATCGTGTCGAGCAGTGCTAGCTCCTTCAAGAGGACGACAATCGGAATCAGCATTGCAAGCGCTGGAAGCATGTACACAACAACTACGAAGTTGAAGAGGAAGTTTCTACCTCGAAACCTGAGGTGCGCTATCGCAAACGCCCCCATCGAACCGGCGATCATAACGAAACACGTGGTGGTTACCGCGACCAATGCGCTGTCTATGAACGCCAGAGCGAACGGTTCGTATGACAGGATGTAGATGTAGTTGTCAAGTACTGGGGTGATGGGCTTGAAGGGAAACGGCGGCCTGCCGAATAGCTCTGGCTCACGTTCAAAACTGGTCACTATTCCCAGAAGGTAGGGGGAGAGTATGAAACCTAAGACTAGAAGCACGCAGACGTAGACTCCAATCCGACGAGGCAGTGACCTCTTTCTGTAAGCCAAAGTGACTTTCTCCTGTGTCAGATTCGAAAGCATTGCATCAATGTTGGGAACTTGAATGTGAAGCGCTTCATCAGCTGCTTTTCCGCAGACATGAAGATACTCGACCTTCCCAAGTTCTTTGTCCCAGACCTTTGCGGACTAGGAATGAAGATTAGATTAAAAAGCTGTGGGGGACGAGAAGCGACCTTGCCAACGCGCGTTCCAAAGGGCCGGGGTCATGGGTATGTGGGAGACCAAGGAAGAAGAACATGCTGGGCCGTTGGATTCGATGGCTTCGACTACTACCGGCTCCCCCATCTTCTCTCGCCCGGTAGCTCACGTCTGGGCGAGTGGTCGCTTTTCGGTTATGTGCGTTTGTCCTGAAAACAGCCATCGGACTTTGAGTTCCTTTCTCACTTTCAGTAGTGTCGCGTGCTTCTTTGCGAGGCTATCCTGACTTGCGATCTTTCGCGCGGGGGCAGACTCTCGGTTATGCGCTAGCCGCGCTGGCAGGATGCCTGCTATCCACGCTTGGAGTTCTCGGGAAAACTGCGTACGCGCTCGGAGCGGATCCGCTTTCAGTTGTAACGCTTAGGGCGACAATTGCTGGAATGATCTTGGGAATTGCGCTAGTGGCGAGCAAGCCTAGCCTCTTTCGATTGAGGTCTGGCGATCTGCCCCTTCTTGCTCTGTACGGTTTCGTCGGTGTTGCTCTGAATTACCTGGGATACTTCTACGCGTTGAAATTCACGACCGTTGCGACTGCGATAACGGTCCTCTACACCTATCCGGCAATGGTTGTCGTCTTGGCTTTCCTAGTTTACCGCGAACCGATCGTCCGTCTCAAAACTGTTGCACTACTGTTGTGTTTTCTCGGCGTAGTCCTAGTTGCATCTGAGTCCTCTTCGGTAGGTCTAACGAGCGATGCGAGAGGTCTAATGTTCAGCCTGCTCGCCGGCGCGAGCACTGCGGTATACATCATAGCCGGAAAGCGTGTGCTCATAAAATACGACGCGAGAACTGCTGTGTTCTACAGTTTCTTGTTCGGGTCCCTTGCGCTGAATGTGCTCCGTTACGTCGAGGTGGGACTGAGACTGAACACGAATGTGGAAATCATGATAGTGATAGTGGCGATCGCGGTCGTCCCAACTCTGCTCGGTTACGGGATCTTGACCTACTCCCTCCGACTTATAGAGGCCGGTAGAGCCGCAATAACATCCAGCATCGAACCCGCGATCTCGATATATCTGGCCTATTTGTTCCTTCATGAAACTCCAAACCTAGCCCAACTTGCAGGATCGGTACTGGTCATAATCGGCGCATTATTGATTGGTTTCTCAAAGGCATCCGAGTAAGACCGTGACCGCAAATGTCCGCGCTTGCGAGCACTTGTTAGCACGAATGGCGAATAAGCGATATATGAGTATTAGGCGACAACTCATGCTGGTTTGCTATGGTAAAGCTGGTCAGAGAGGACTACTATTTCGAGACTCCTGGTGAAGAGAACACGGACGATGTAGTTGAGGCAGTCGTGAAGAGGCTCGAACTAACCGGGATCAAGATCGTCGTTGTAGCCAGCACATCTGGCAAGACTGCTTTGAAGTTAGCGAAAGCCGTGGGAGCAAAGGCGAAGGTCTTCTGTGTTTCCGAAAGCGCCTATAGAAGGGAATGGGCTGAGACGTGGCCTTGCATGGATCCCAGTCTTCGTGGAGAGCTAGAGAAGCTGGGAGTACGGATACTCGATAGGGTTCCGTACGTCTTGCATAGCTCGATCTTCGAGGGCAGCAAGTGGGTTTCCCCGTCTCCGGAGTACATCGTTCGTGAGACTCTGTACTCCTTCGGTCAAGGCCTGAAGGTGGCTGTGGAAGTTGTTCTCACGGCGGTGGCTTGCGGATCCGTCGAGCCATACCAAGATGTGATTGGAGTTGGAGGTTCAGGTAGCGGCGCGGACTCAGCCGCCATCATGCGCGCAACCTACCCGGCGATGATATTCTCCAAGGACGCAAACAAGAGGCTAGAAATTCGAGAGGTAATAGCCATTCCACGTAGCAAGAAATGGTGGCCGTAGAAGCGTACGAAGCGTTCAGCTCATCAAGTTATCGTTACGAGATCGGATGTTGTCGCCTTTTTGGTCACCTTTGTCGGCGTGAATCAGTCTGAGGTGTTTTTCATATACTATGCGGAAATGCCTCACTCCATGTGACTAGGCCGCGCCTATGCGGTTTCGGGGTAGAACTTTTCCTGCAAGCACTTTTGTGTTGTGCTTACCGCGCTCGACGACCAGTTTGCCGTTTACGAGTACGTATTCGATGCCTGTCGGGAACTGGAACGGATTGTCATATGTGGCGTTGTCGATTATTGTTTCAGGGTTGAACACAACGATGTCGGCGAAGTATCCTCTCAGCAGAAGGCCTCTTTCTTTGAGCCGCATCCGCTGTGAGGGTAGGGAGGTCATCTTTCTGACCGCTTCCTCGATGGTGAATAGCCTCATGTCGCGGCCATAACGGCCGATGACCTTGGGGAAGCTTCCGTATGCTGCCGGATGAGGTATTCCCTTCCCCGTTACGATGGCATCAGGGCCGATCGAGCCTAGAGGATGTCGAAGAAGCAGCTTCAAGTGTTCCTCGTCTACAAGATCGCCCGTTACGCCCACGTATAACGCCATCACGTCCCCTCTTTCTTCTACTACAAGGTCTGCTGCTGCGTCGAAAGGATGCTTACCAACTAGCGTGGCTACCTCGGCGAGGCTTTTTCCAAGCAGTTTCTGGTTCTTCTCGCTAGCGACGTAAAGTAGACGTATGTTTTCCCACCCGGTTGCCTCGACGAGGTTGTGGGGCCAGCCGCCTGGCTTCCAGGGAGGCCACTCGGGTATCTTGTGTTCTACGTCATGTCTGATCTTGGCTCGGGTTTCTTTGTCGCTGAGCCGCTCGATGAGCTTGGGGACACCGCCTTCAAGCGACCATGGCGGAAAGATCGCGGTCAGGTATGTGTTTGCCGTCG
>Ga0315309_1000942_pt1 | contig 17697 bp, 18 predicted proteins | sample TDP4_MG_FD_203080 | JGI IMG/M metagenome (GOLD analysis project Ga0315309, IMG submission 203080) | Freshwater sediment microbial communities from Lake Towuti, South Sulawesi, Indonesia - TDP4 | ecosystem: Environmental > Aquatic > Freshwater > Lake > Sediment | place: Indonesia: South Sulawesi... | reverse complement strand
ATATCCCTGTCGTAGTAAGTCAAGTCTCAGCGGTCGCGGCAAACCAGCTAGAGAAGAAGGGAGTCGTGGTCTGCATACCCTACGACATAGACGTGCTAGCAAAAACCATAACGACGCTACTCAAAAACAGAAGTCTACTTTATCAAATGCAAGACAGAATTGAAGACTTCATAGATGAATGCAGCGCTGAGAAGATCTTCGAAGATGCGTTTGCCACATCTGCTCCCGTTTTGAAGGGAAGCTCATAGACGAAATATTGTGAGGCAAGGGAATTCAAACCTATTCAGGACAGACCTATATCAAATCGGAGGCAAAGTTGACGTCCATAGATCCAACCAAGCCTATAGACGTCTTGGTTCCGACTTACAACAGCGCCAGCTATTTAGATCAAGCTCTTACAGCCATCAAGAGATCGGTTCCGATAAACAGAATTATTGCGGTCGATCGCTACAGCAGCGACAGGACCTTCGAGATACTGAAAAATCATGAAGCCGAAGTGTATTTCGAGAACAAGTCCCTTGGATATGCTAGGCAGTTGCTGATAGAGAAGGCGGGGACGGACGTATTCATGATGCTAGACTCTGACGTTTTGATATCAGAAGCCGATTGGTATCCAAATGCGTTGAAACTTCTACGCAATAGAAACGGTGAGGGAAGGCCTGTTGGCGCCGTGGTCTTGTTACCTATGTCGAGACCTCCTATCCCATTACAGAAGTATACGGAGTTCTGGTGGAGGCTGATCCCGGCTTTGGAGCGAAACTTCTTTCTCACGAACTCCACACTTTTCTTGAAGGACTCCGTGGAAGGGATAAGAATTCCAGAAGAGCTGGGAGCCGCCGAAGACGTATATATATGGCTGCATATTCGAGGAAGAGGCTACACTACTTTCACGATGAAGGTGAGAGGTATTCACCACTTCGCTCATGGCCAGAAGAAAGGCTACTGGATGGGTGCTAACTTGCGGATCCTCCAGAAACTTGTGGGAAAGGCCGCTCTACCCTTTGTAATCAGGAATGTGATGGCTTATCCAGCGTTGGCTTTGGTAGCAGCATTTTTCACAAAGGACGCGAACGTCTTGAAGTATAACTTGAAACGCTGGTATGGGTATCTTCGAGGCTACTTGTTCCCGCAGAAGTTCTACAAGATAAGCAGATGACTCTCTGGTCAGCCCATGAGTTAGGCGCATCAACGAGGATGAAAGGCGTATCACGAAAATCGACTAATCCAGATGTCTCCGTTATCATCGTGACCTACAACTGTGCTTCATATATTCGTGATTGCATAGAGAGCGTTTTGAAACAGACTGGAGTAAACTTGGAAATCATTGTAGTGGATAATGCATCAACGGATTCAACCCGTGAGATTCTTCAAACCTTCGAAAAAGAGGTAGAGTGTATCTTTCTTGGTAGGAACTTTGGTCTTGCGGTTGCACGCAATCTTGCGTCCTCGAAAGCCCGAGCGCCTGTGTTATGCTTCTTGGATCCTGACGTTTTCTTAAAAGAGAATGCAATACTTCAGGCGCTACTTCCACTCAGTGATTCAAAAGTTGGAACAGTCTACGGGGCGAACTTGGTAGCGGAAAATCCGACCCTAGTTCTAGGGATAGGAATAGACGAAGGCGGATGGCACTATAATGAACCGATAACGCGGTTCAAGCATCCTCTGGAAACTCTTTATGCTTTAGGAGGGTTCTTCTTACTTCGAAAGAGCTTATGGAACCATATTAACCAGTACGACGTGAACTTCTTCTTCGGTTGGGAGGAAGTGGATTTAGGTTGGCGTATTTGGATGGTGGACTACAAAGTGGTATTCGTGCCAACCGCTCTATGTTACCATATTGGCAGAACCTTGAGGAAGGACCCAAAGTACAGAGACTTAACAGCTTATTCGGAAGTCAAGGGTTTTCTCTACTTAATGTTTAAGAATCTGGAGTCAAAGTTTCTTGCTGCCTTTGCGGTTCCAGCGATCCTATCGGCTACTTGGGTCTTTCTGAGTGCAAGCGTACGATATGGTACCCTAGTGGGCTCTAGCATGGCGGTTAAGTGGGTATTTGCCAACGTGCGTTCCATTTTCGCGGAAAGGGTGAAGGTTCAGTCGAAACGAAAAGTGTCTGATGCGCGTCTCTTTAGGTACCTTGTCTACTTAATTTTTCCTTTACAGACCGCTAGAATCGCTTTTGATTTAGCAGCTAAGCAGATCTCTGACAGGTTTCAACAAGGAGCGCTGTAAGCCAGCTTATGCAACAAATATTCGAACAGCTATTTGCCAATTTCGTTAGGAGTAGAAACCCCTATAGCGCATCGCTGGCTATTCTTGTTCAATTGGCGCAGGAACTCGATCTGGTGATTCCTTAGTGAGCCAAGCTAGAGTCATTGATATTGAACCGAAAGTGGATGATAGGGGTTTTCTTTACCAAGTCTACCAAGTAGATCCTGCTCTGCCGGAGATAAAGCGTATTTACGTAGTTGGCAACTTCTCGAAGGGCACGATAAGAGGATTTCATAAGCATCAGATTGAATGGAAGCTCTTCTTTGTAGCGCGGGGGTCATCCAAAATGGTCTTGGTTAAGGAACGCGGAGAAGAGGAACCGGAGATACAGACGTTTATACTTTCGACCAAGCGGCCTCAACTCATTGTAGTGCCCCCTGGATATTATAACGGATGGATGAGTTTGGAGGATGAAACCTTACTCATCGGTCTATCGACACTTACGTTGGAAGAATCCTTGCGTGATGATTTTCGGGTTAGCCCGTACAAGTTCGGAGATGTATGGGAGATAAAATCAAGATGAGGACGCTTGTAACAGGCGGGTCCGGATACTTGGGCTCAGTCTTGGTGACAAGGCTGGGTGAAAGGCACGATGTCACAGTCTTGGATCTTAGAGAACCCTCGAATCGAGAGGTCGAATGGATTAAGGAGGATATCAGAAACAATGGTAGGCTAGAGAATATCGCTGAAGACTTTGACTCTGTAATCCATCTGGCGGCGGTAGTCGGTGATGCAGCCTGTAACAAGGATCCGAATCTCGCTGTAGAGACGAACTATCTTGCTACCAAAGCTTTGGCAAAAGTTTGCAAAAAAAATGGGACGCAGATCCTCTTTGCATCCACTTGCTCGGTCTATGGAGCCACAGGCTTAAAATACAAGGAGAATGATGACCCACAACCTTTCAGCCTCTATGGCATGACGAAGCTCGTTGCGGAGAAAGACATCCTAGATGCCGGAGGGATAGTCCTTCGCCTCGCGACCCTACATGGCTACTCACCTCGGTTAAGAGTCGATCTAGTCGTTAACGAATTTGTGAGGAAAGCGATGGCGGGAAGAATCGTTGTATACGGAGGTCGGCAGCTTCGTCCCTTCCTACACGTCTCAGATGCAGCTGATGCTTTCGTACAAGCTCTAGGCACTGCCTCTGAGGTGTATAACGTCGCATCGGAAAACATGTCGATCTTGGAGCTAGCTCAAATGATTTCCGACCTAATTCCGTGCAAGCTTGAAGTGATGGAGCAGATCATTGACAAGAGAAGCTATGTCGTGGATTCCACCAAGATAACGGAAAGGTTGAGCTTCGAGTTTAAACGTGGAATCAAAGACTCTGTGGAGGAATTGAAATCTGCTCTTAGTAACAGGTAGCACCGGAAAGCTAGGCAGAGAACTAGTAAAGACCTTTCCAGACTGTTTGCATCCGTCAAGAGCCGAGTTAGACATAACAGACAGAGAACTAGTAACTCATTATATGCGGCTTCACAAGGTCGATACGGTAGTTCATACTGCAGCCTTGACGGGAATAAGACAGTGCGAAGAAAATAGGGAGTTAGCATGGAAGACAAATGTAGACGGGACAAGAAACCTATTGCAAGCTTGCTTGCAATCTAGACCTGATTGCTACTTTGTACACATCTCAACAGCATGTGTCTTTTACGGTGACAGAGGGGACTATGTAGAGAGCGATCTGCCGTATCCGAAAAACTTCTACTCATTAACCAAGCTTGTCAGTGAGTTTGTGGTCTCAGAGGTCAGATCTGATAATTGGCTCATCATCAGGACGAACTTCGTCCCGCGTAGCCGCTGGCCCTATCAAAAGGCATTCAAAGATAGATTCGGAACCTATCTTTTCGCGGATGACTTGGCCAACGCCATTGCGAAAGTCTTGGAAAAGCGTATTACTGGTATTCTTCACGTTTGTGGCGACAAAAGGATGTCCATGTTCGAGCTCGCAAAGATCACAACGCCTGACGTACAACCAATGACGATAGAAGAATATTCCGGACCGCCCCTGACAATGGATATGAGCCTGGTGAGTTCAAGGATAAAGCCCTTCAAACTAACTTACTACTAGTTACACGGGCGAAGATGATTTGGCGAGAACACTCGACCTTCGGTAAGCCTAATCTCAAGTTGTGCGGTAATTGGGGCCCTCTCAACGACTTGCCCTTGGTCTTGCTGATTAACTCGTTGCTAAGATCAAGCGGCTGGTAATTCGTTCTAGAAAGGCATAACTGGTAAACGCCGATTCAATGGTTGAGTTAATGAACTCGCAAGGCGACTTAAGGGTCTTGGAGGAATAAGCCTCGGTTAAAGTCAGCGTCGTTACAACCTGCAAAGAGAGCACAGATCTGCGAGAGTTCCTAGAGGTCTTTAACAGGCAGACTTTCAGGGACTTCGAGCTTATAATCACGCATGATAAGAGCATAGCAGACGGCTGGAATTCGGGGATTGAGATAGCCAAGGGAGAGATCTTGGTCTTTACGGAGACTGATTGCGTACCGACAGAGAGTTGGCTTGAGGAATTAGTCTCGGAAGTTGAGGAGGAAAAAATCGTAAGAGGCCTTGAGGTTATTCCGTCGCCGATAAGCATGGCCAACATTGCTATCACAAGAAAGACGTTAGGCAAGCATAGGTTCGATAGAACCTTCTATCCAGGTGAGGACACGGAACTATTTTCCCGCCTGATGATGCATGGGATAGCGGTGAAGCAGCTTCAGAAAGCCATAGTCTTCCATAACAAGAGGAGATTAATAGGCAGGTCACTTAAATGGGCCTTCCTACATGGAATTAGCGCGTCCCGGATCTACTACAGATACGGGACAGTCTTCCGCTCTTGGTATCACACCATTGGTAACGATGTGACTAGGATCATGGAAGAGGTCCTCCGCTTGATTGGCACCATGTACGGGCTAATCCGGTACATGCCAGAAAGACGCGGCCGACAGAGGAGCGTTAAGAAATGATAAGCGCGAACTATCCTCCACACATCAATTTCGGGAAAAGCGGTAAGAGCGATCGTTGAACGAGCAAGCTGATCTTCCTTACGTCTCCGTGGTTATCCTAAATTATAACGGCGCCAAGTTCGCCGAAAGCTGCCTGAGGTCGGTGCTAGCTACGGATTATTCGAACATCGAGGTGATCGTAGTTGATAATGCTTCCACCGATGGAAGCTGTGAATTCATTCGTGATCTCTTCAGTAATATGTCTAGGGTGAAATTAATTCGAAACCAACGGAACCTAGGATATGCTGGAGGCAGCAATATCGGCTTCAAACATGCGAGTGGAGACGTTATAGCTTTCCTAAATGTCGATACTGAGGTGGACAAGGAGTGGTTAAGGGAGTCGGTGAAGGCCCTTAGCTCCGAGAAGGTGGGCGCAGTTCAAAGCAAGCTGATAAAGTTGCAGGACAGACGGACCATCGATAGCGCGGGCTGGAGCTTTGATCGCCTAGGCTACGCCCACTGGCGATACATCAGCCCCGATGGCATGAGTTCAAACCGACCGCATGAACTGTTCTACGCTGAAGGCGTAGCAATGGCCATCAAAAAGAGCGTGCTCAGCGAAGTACTCATAGATGGCGAGCCATTTGATTCGGACTTCTTCCTCTACTATGAGGATACTGACCTCTCGTGGCGGATTAGGCTACGAGGCCACGAGATAATGCTTGTTCCAACTTCAATCGTGTACCACCAGAGAAGTTTCGCCCTCAGCGAGCAACAATATCACATGACTTATTACTTTACGAGGAACCGCATATCGACACTAATCAAGAACTATAGCCTCATCAATCTTGTGAGGTGGATACCGTTGCTACTTCTCCTTGAGCTCGCTCGAGGCGTTATTCTATTAAGGAATAAGCCGTTTAAGGCCCGCGCAAAACTGCGTGGCATAATCTGGAATATTAAGAATATCGGACGGCTATGGAAGAAGCGGTCTATTGTGCAATCCACGATACGGAAGGTACCCGATGCCAAAATAGTAGCTTTGATACAGCCACCAAACTTCGTGACTCTCTACAAGAGTACTCAGCCGATAATAAACTAAGAGCTTTGATGGATGGGCTGTGGCCTGTTCAGGTGAGATCGTATCGGTTATCATTCCGGCACTAAATGAAAGAGACCGCATCGGAGATCTTATCCTGAGTATTTATGGCCAAGATTACCGCCCAATAGAGTTGGCCCTGGTCGATGGAGGATCGACGGACGGTACCGTTGATACCATGAATGAGTTGAGAGATCGGCTTAACTCTGGCTCCTTCAGGTTCCAGGTTCTTCATGAACGTGACTTTGGGCCGTTGCGCAGTCCAGCGAACGCGAGGAATATCGGCATCAAAAATTCCAAGGGAAAGTATATCGCATTCTTTGATGCGGACTTCGTACTCACCGATCGTGGCCTCTTATCGAAGGTTGTAGAGGCCCTCAAGGAGCATCAGAGTGTGGGTGTGAGAGTTAAGCCGTTCGAAGACTCTTGGTTGGAATACCATGCTTCAGTGGACGATGTGCGACCAGATCTGTGCTCAAATGTGCATACCTTTTGCGGATACAGAAGGGAGGTGTTTGGAAAAGTACTATTTGATTCAACGCTGGGGTTTTACGAAGACAACGACCTTAATATTCGCGCCGGGATAAGGCCAGTATTCATAGATGCATACTGCAGGCGACACTTTCCTCACGACCTCCGCGAATGGAGAAAGCAGTACCTCTGGTACGGGAAGACCTTCAGGCGATACTGCGCCAAATACGGCCTGAACCCATGGCTCTCGGCCAGATGGCTCCTAGGAGAGTTGGTGCTGTTGGCCATGTCCGCCTTAGCCGCACCGTTCAACGTAGGCATCAGCTTTATCCTCATAGGGCTCTTCGGGTGGAGGATGGTTGTTCAATATGCGCGGTCTCCTATTAGAAGGCGTTGGAGGGCGCTCTACATCCTACTCCGGCAGACGTACGCAGCCTTCTGGTTCGGACTTGGCTTATTGCTTTCTTATATTCCTCACAGAGGAGCGTCTAGGTACTAGCGGAGAGTGCTGGGATTATCTATTCAATTAGGAGGCCTCGGTGAGCACCCTAAACGAACTGTTAGAAAATAAAAGCAGTATATTATGTTCATATGGAACATAACTTAGCGCCTTAGCCTTTCCCAGGAGGAATTACCGTGATAAAGGAGGCTGTTGACGACACGTTGAGAGATGGTCTTTTTGAGCTCAAAGTCAAAGGTCTCTGCGCCCTAAAGCATCCAGTTGAAGCCTTCAGATGCGCTCTTCTAAGAGATATGAACTCCTTGGTTAAGCTCAGAGAGGCTTATGAACGTGAAATAGTGTCAGCTTTCTTAAACAGCTATAGCAAGAGACTAGATCCGTATTACTATTCAACTCATGATAATAGAACCTTGGCCAACGCGATATGTAAATTCGTAACCACCGTGTATCCTTCTATGAAACATGAAATTGAAAGAGAGATGCATCAGATGTCATTGTTACTGCCATTCACAGAACCTTACTATGTCCTCTTATATCAGGCTGTTAGACTTCTCAGACCAAAGCTGATTTTGGAGACCGGTGTATGTCGGGGCTACAGTACATGCGTACTTCTGAAGGCGTTGTCAACATTACGAAGCGGGCATCTGTATTCAATAGACCTGCCTTCAAGGGAGTACATCAGAGATGATGGCACAACGCATAAGGATGAATGTGATGGGTACCTCGTTCCCGATAATCTAAAAGTCAGATGGAGCTTGATTTTTGGTGATTCAACGCACGAAATGCCTAAAATCCTACACTCGATTGAGAAACTGGATTTCTTCATACACGACAGTGAACATACATACAAGGTAATGATGTTTGAGTTCGCGATGGCTTGGGAGAAGCTTGCAGAAGGGGGGATTCTAGTAAGTGACGACATAGACCTAAGTAGAGCATTTTATGATTTCGCCAGAAGTGTCCGAAAGAAGCCCCTCATTTTGGATAGGACAAACGATAGACCACGGTCCATAGGGATTATAGTGAAGTAAGACATTGCAAGGCTTCGGGCGAAGAATATGCAGGTGGCGCTAGTCTCAAACAACATATCTGCTGATGGTGTAGGAGTCTTTACAAGAACGCTGTGCAGAGATCTAGCAGAGATAGGTGTACACTCATCAATATGTTATGTCAGAAGAAGAGGCTTCCATTCATGCGTTACCGACATTGGTAATGTGGATAGCCGTCTGGTTTTCAAACCATATAGGAGGATGACAGGCATTGTGGTTGATGTAGCGTACGGATTACCATTTGGACCTGTTTTCCATTATGTAAACTCTTTTGTCCCAATTCCTGAAGGATATAACGTGTATCATTTTACTAGTTACGTACCTTTCGTCAAACAAGTTGGTCGAAGCGTCCTGACAATACACGATCTTGTTCAGTTTGCCATTCCTGAAGTGTCTGGACTAGGACAACGCTTGCGACTACGGCACTTTTACAAATCGGTGGGCAGGCGCTCTCTATTTGTGCACGCAATATCTAATTACGTGAAGAGGGAGATACTACAGTATCTAGGGTTTGAGTCAGATCAGGTCGAAGTCGTCTACCCGGGAGTCGATACCTCTCTCTTTAAGCCCGTGGAAGTAAGTAAACCCAATAAGACAATAATGCATGTCGGCCGAGGTATGAAAAAGAACACAGGATTTCTCATAAAAGTTTTCAATAAGCTAACTCATAGTTTTAGGGATTTATGGCTTGTGAAAGTAGGATATGATAAAGAAGATATGGAGCTGGCCGCTAAACTTGGCGTAAATAAAAGAATTATCTGGCTGAAGGGAATTAGCCGGGAAGAACTCGCCCACTGGTATGAAAGGGCGGACTGTTTTATGTTCCCCTCCTTACACGAGGGATTCGGGTTAGTAGTATTGGAGGCCATGGCTTGTGGAACGCCAGTTGTTGTGTCCAGTTCTGGTGCCCTCCCTGAGGTAGTAGGCAATAGCGGTATTGTGGTAAGAGGATGGAATATAGACGAATGGAGCGAGACTTGTTTGAATATCCTCTCGTCTGATTCGATTCGTAAAGAATTATCCAGGCGCGGAGTTGAAAGAGCCAAAGCCTTTGGATCGGAAATGACTGCGCGAAGGATGAAAGAGCTCTATGATAGATATCTTGGCAACTTATAGCATGACTCGACAGTCTTTACAGGTGGTACATCACCTGCTGAGCCTGCGATGACTCAGTTGAGGACCGCCGCAATCCTAGGTGGCTGCGCAGCAACGCGTCTAAGACCCATAAGTGACACTGTCCCCAAGGCTATGGTTCGATTGAGAGGCAGACCCATTTTAGAATGGATTGTGGAATGGGTTAGACTTAACGACGTCGATAGATTAGTCGTTGGCGTAGCTTATAAGAAGGAACAGATCATTCGTTACTTTCGTGATGGTTCTAGGTATGGGGTTCACATTGAGTATAGCATACACACGGTTGAGGGTGGAACGGGGCAGGGTCTCAAGCGAGTTCACATCCTAAGGTTGATATTAGAAAGTAGAACGAATTCAGGATTCGCGAGGGTAATAACATCGGGATTAAGCGTGCTTTGAAACGAGGTTCAGATTACATTCTCTTGCTTTTGCTCGCGGAACTGGGTGGATAACTTGATCAAGGTAGCTGAATATGATAAGAGAATCGGGATAGTGGGCTGTAAGCTGATATACCCAAGAGGAAGAATTCAGCATGCAGCGTTATGTTAAGATTATTTGTTAGACTTTCTGGAGCATTTAGGTATGAGACCCCGGATTTGGCTCCTAAGAGGCGATAGTTTGAGTCCTTGGGAATGGCAAAACTTTGCTCCTCTGCTGGACCGTTTCCAGATTCAACCGGTATGCTCATGGTCCAACCGCCAGTCTACGGAGGGAATGTCCCCTCTCCGCCTGTTCTGCTGGGAGGACTTCCTCCGTCGACTGCGCTTCGGAGAACGTTTGGATGTACTCTATCGAGTACACACTGGAGAGGAGTGCCGGCTTTGGGGAATAGAACGCCATGTCGGGCGGGGGAACTTGATCCACACGGCCGATACCTTTTATAGTTACACCGAGCAGGCCGTCCGCCTTCGTCGCCGCGATGGACCGCCGGTACTGGTAACCTGTTGGGACAATATCCCCTTCAACCATGAAGAGCATCCCAGAATGCGCCGTCGCAAGGGCTTTGTTCGCAAAAACGCCGATTTTTTCATTCCCGTGACAGAGAAAGCAGCCCGCGCGCTGGAATGGGAAGGTGTCGAACGTAGGCGAATGCAAGTGTTGACGCCAGGAGTTGACACCACACGTTTTCGCCCCCGCCCGGAGGAACGCTCTTCGGCTAGGAAACGGTGGAACTTGCCGGAGGCTGCACCTATTCTCCTTTTCGTCGGGCGATTAGAGTGGGAGAAAGGCGTTTGGGACTTACTTCAGGCTGCGCGGATCCTACGAGAGCGGAGCGACCGATGGTTGCTACTCTGGGTTGGAACAGGGTCCCAACAAACGAGGCTACAGGACGTTACAAACCACTGGGGGCTAATGGGTCGCTGCCGCTGGCTGGGTAGCGTCCCATACCGAGAGATGGCTTCCATTTACGCGGCAGCAGACGTTTTCGTGGCGCCCAGCCTCATCACTTCTTACTGGGAAGAGCAACTAGGAATGGTGCTTTTGGAGGGGATGGCCTCTGGCCTGCCTGTTGTCACCGCCCCTTCAGGTTCTATTCCCGAGGTGGTGGGAGAGGCAGCTCGATTAGTGCCTCTCCACGAACCGAAGGACTTGGCGGAGGCCATAGAGCAACTCTTAGAAGACGAAAGCTATCGGCGCACCCTTGCACAGCGAGGCCGCGAACGAGCCATAGAGTGCTTTGACCGAAATCTCTTCGCACAGAACTTGGCTCGCATTTATGAGCGCCTCCTGGAAGCATGAAATCTTCGCTTTCTGGTCAGTTACAATCGGCATAGTTCTTGAGTAGAGCTGAGCCGTATATGACACGCTAAATCCGGATGGGCCCTATCCAAGCTGACCTCAAGCTAAAAACGGGTGTCAACTGAGGGGGAAATCCCAGAAGCAGAGAAATGGAAGGATGTCGCGAAGAAGATGGAAGATTTCTACAAAGAAATTCTAGAAGACAAATAGCAGAACCTTATGATGACGCTGCTACCCTGAACACCACATCCATATACCGCACAACTACATGCGGGCATGTCAGCAACTACCCTTTGGCTCATCGGATGCCTCTCGCCAACGAAAGTAGGAATCGCGCCTAAAGCATAGAGAGCGTGGGTAACAGGGACCTCAAACCGTCAGCGCTCGATCAGAAAGGTCTCTGATAGCGAGATATTAAGGCTAATGCGTAAACCTGACTTCTGCCCTCGTACATCTCAAAGAGTTGAGTTGAGACGCCCGATTAGCTGCAGAAAAGGGTTGGAAAGCCTATGCGCGAATATTGGAGGAGATAAGATAGGTGGGCAGAAGCTTTCCTTTCAAATCAACCCTAGCAAGTCCTACCTATTTAATAATGAGAGAAGTCTTACAAGAAGGGATTGAAAGACGTGGTGTGACTGATGTTATCTAAGATAAGTATCAGGTTTCTGGCTAGAGTATGGTACTATTTCAGAACGGGCTATTCGCTCTACCTAGCGTTGCCAGTTAGCGTCTTCAACACGATAGTCATAGTCTACTACCTATTGGTCCCGAATGTCGCACAGCTACAACTCGTCTTCCCAAGCTTCATCATATTTCTTCTAGTAGTAGCGGTGGTTGCGGTTCCAGTGGCTATCGGGTTCGGATGGATACACATGAAGAGGAGCCCTGCCTTCACGAGTGAGATGGATATCAGCGTTGAAGCCAACCCATACTACTACAAGCTCCCACCTGGATACACGCGTGAAGCGTACGCTCCCCTATACCTTGAACTGCTCCAGTTGACTAAACGCTTGCTCGAAGCGCAGAGCCTCCTCACGCCGGATGACCGAACTCGGATAGAGGAGCTCGAGAGGAAGATGCGCACGCTGATCCAAGGCGGATACGTAGGGACACCGAGCTAGGCAAAGAGCCAAATAGTATGGACATGAAGCACTCACAGCGCTAAATTCTGACTTGGCTTATCTTATGGAGTTCACAGCAACCTATGCTTTTCTTACCGTTTGCGATCTTCTCGATGGTCTCAAAGGCCCATTTTTTGAGCTTCCGTGTAAGAGGTATTACGCGTCCAATTTCCTTCAAGGCTAAGGCGTCAACCTTGCAACGATCGTAGCCTTCCCACAATGATAATAGCATTAGACACGCGTATACGATTCGTTGAAGCTACAAGGCACTAGGAGACTATTTGGATCTGAAAAGATTGATTACCACAAACAAAGCTAAAGACAAACTTTACCAGCACTCGCCCCTCGCGTCGATAATTATTCTGAACCACAACGGAATACGATTTATCGAGTTTGCAACCCCTCAAGCACTTCGACCAGATTGAACCTCCTATGTGATAAAACTTTGTCAGACCTATTCTTTAACATAGAACATAGTCTTGGCAAACGGACCAAAGAGGCATTTTCTTCTCTTCTAGTGGCTGCTTTAATACTGGCCATTGAGGTGGCATTTGTTAAACCTTGGCCTTTGCTGGGAGACGCAAAGGCTTACTTCGCCATGGCTAAGGATCCTTTCACATTGATAACTCCGAAAGGCTATACTGGATGGGCATATGGTTACCGGGTCCTTACTCCTTTGCTTGTGCACATTCTTCCCGTTAATGTTGATGATGGCTTCAAGATAATCACTATTATTTCGCTCTTATTGACGAGCTTAGTTCTCTATAAATTCTTAAGAAGGTTCTTTGGCTTTAACGCAATGGAAGCCATTCTTGGACAAACACTTTTCCTTACCGATATAGCCGTGATATACAATATAGCGAACTTTCGGCTAGTCGATCCACTAGCATATTTGTTTTTCATCATTGGTCTCTATCTAATTTATGCACGTGAAAACTCGGTTTTCGCTGCTACGATGGCGGTAGCTATGCTTAACAAGGAAACCCAAATCATCTTGGCACCAGTGTACTACTTGGTCAACAGAGGAAATGGATTGGACTATAGATGTTTACTTAGAACGATACTGTTGTCTGTTCCAGCAGTGGGATGCTTTCTTGCCCTTCGGGTTCTAATATCCGGAAGGATCGAAGAGCCAACTCTTAGTACGAGCGTTTACGCTGATGTGCTTAACCTTTGGCAAACTCAAACTCTTAGACTGATTGGCCTATTCATTTTCACTTGGTCATTCCTTTGGATATTGGCTTTGATAGGTTATTTCAACTACTGCCGTGAGGAAAAGTCGAGAAGGTTGATTTACCTCCTGCCTCTAGTTTTGACTCTGCTCATTCCATCCCCAGATATCTCGCGAATGCTGACTCTCGCATTCCCAACAATAGTGGTGTACTCGCTCTACACGATATCCGCTTGGTCAAAGACCAGGAGCGGGCTAATCGCCTCAATGCTAATCGTACTCCTTCACATAATATTGCAAGGAGCTCTTGCAATATTTGTTCTTCCAAAGTAATATCCCTATATTAGAATAGACTCGCATCCATCTTCCACATGATCTACCTGCCTCTTGAATAACATTTTCCGATGGACTCTTCCAACTTGTTATCTCTCTAATTCCGCACAGTCTCATACCATGTAAGTTAACGATCATACAGAATTATCTCAGAACATCTGGAAAAGAAGGCTACAAGACCGCGAAGGAGCTAGAACATAGATCCAATCTCTGCGCCTTCGCCGTAGACTGCTTGAGAAATACGAAAGTCTGCTGAAAGGCGAGTCGTTAAGATAACAACTACACTTCTCTGTAGCTGTATCTGTCAAAAGCGTTTAAGATAGAAGAGGAAAAGATATGTTGGAACGTTGATGAGGCTCGCGTTCTGATCCCTTGCTATAATGAGGCAATCAAACCTTTTCTCACAAGCTTCAACCCCAAAGTAAGCGCATGCACGAAAAAGGAGGAAATGTGACCGGTCGGGGTAACTGCGTGCTTCAAAATCTCGATTCGGACATCCTCAATATCGCTGACCGTTTTGCAAATGATATGAGCTCTTCCGACTTCGAAGGAGAAATGCGCATCACTTCCCGCGATCATGGGTTTCTGAAGCTTCCTCGCGAAGAACTCTGCTTTCTGATTAAGACTGGAGAGGACGCACCTTGAGTTCAGAACTTCAACACAATCGAAAACCTCGGCGATTTCGCGTTCATCAAGTTCACGCAGTTTGAATGTGTGTCTTCGCAACCAATCAAATGGATGTGGAAGAACAATGATCGCATCCTGTTCACGAATCCTGTCCACGATGACAGGGAACTCGCTCTCTGTAATCTCTTGCTCAACAAAAAGGGCAAGAATCTCGCCCAGGGATGTGTATATCTCCATTCCAGGCACAATTAGTTGGTGAGTACGCCTTTTGCATTCTCTAAAGCCTTCTAGAGAACCATGGTCAACTATCGCTGCCCCGTCCATTTCCTTGCTCTCAAGAATGCTTCCTATCTTCCGCGGATCAATGTTGGAGTCTCTTGAATGGCGAGTGTGCACATGCATGTCAAGCCGAATATAGTCGCTGTGAGCCAAGCCTATCGTCTCCTTCTTCTAGAAGCGTTCGTACAGCTGCCCCCATCTCGATTTCAAGAATTCCTTAACTCGGCTCTTGCCCAATAGGTTGTACCAGAAGACATCGTGGTAGATCTCGCTCGCCCAGATACAGAGCTGAAACAAACTTGTCTCAAACAACAGATCCCTTAGGAAGCTACCTCTCAAGGTACGGTCCCAACTGATGACCGGAGATCTCTTGGCTTTCATATCGAAGAAAGGAAGAGCCCCAACGCTAGTGAAGTCTCCAACTATTTCGATCTGGTCGGGATCAGCCACCCCCAGCCCAAGATCATGCGCCTTCTTCAAGAACGCCAGCTCGAATGGGTCCATATGAAACATGATCCAAGTCTGAATAGCGTCGCTGGCAACCATGTCGCTTGAAGCCATCAAGATGTTGCCATCTTTCCAAATCATCGTCCTCGGACCTGCACCATCGCCCAATACTGTGCCATCGGTTACGGAGAATGTGCCTTCACAAAACTCATCTTGGATGATTAGAAGGTCAACGAGTACTTCATGAATTTTCGAATGAGCTTTGTGACGTACCTCCGTCATGAATGCCCCAAAAGCATTCTTGATCGAACCTGTCATCACGGAGTGACCGTGCGTCTTCACTGTTGGTAGATGAAGAATATTCTTTCCAATGAGTAGCCTAGGAATTCTAACCTCTTCAAACATATCTTGGAAAATGATGAGATCTCTTTTGGGCCTCACTGAGACCCACTCAACGTCGGCCAATGATGTGAAGCTCAGACCGTATTTGCCAAGGACACTATCCCATTTGTTCAATCGAGAACCTTCCTTAGGATCTGTGACAACCGTCCTATTCTCGACGACAAGCATCCTGTCCTTGCTGTGACCGCAACCGAACAAAGCTCTTAAGGCACCATCGAGCACCCAAACTGAAGTTGAACAAGCTGGATAGAACTTTGTCCAAGAAAGATTCAACTTGAGAACTAGATCATCGGCCGGCGGCAATGTTTTCTTGTAGTCAGCCAGATCCATCACCCTTTCTACGTCAAAGAAGATCGTCTCCGGAGTCGTTTTGACCACAGCGACTTTCACCAAGACTTTATCACTACTGGATAGGCTTTCAGTAACGTGTAGATTATCTATTTAACGTAGCCAATAAGAAAATGACGTTGTTAGGGACGATCACCATGACAAAACTGAGTTCATTATTTCAGTTGCTACGTCTGCAACAGTGGTACAAGAATCTCCTTGTCTTTGCCGGCGCAGTCTTCGCGTTGAAGCTCCTAGATTTCGTCTTATGGCCTAGCATGCTGTTAGGATTACTGATTCTATGTCTCATCTCCGGTGCGAACTATATTGTAAACGACATCATAGACATTGAAAGAGATAGAATACATCCAGAAAAGAAGAACAGACCACTCGCGAGCGGAGCTGTGTCTGTCAATAAGGCTGTTGCCTTCTGTGTCTTTGCTGCTGCATTATCTTTTTACAGTGCCCTGCAACTGAGTTTAGGTTTTTTCTTAACCACATTGGCGCTTTTCTTGACAAACCTGTTGTACACATTCATCTTGAAGAACGTGGTCTTCGTTGACGTACTAACGATTTCAGTTGATTATGTCTGGAGAGCACTTGCTGGTTGTTATCTAATATCTGTCAGTGCGTCTTCGTGGCTTGTCATCTGCGTTTTTCTGTTGGCTCTGCTTTTAACGCTAGGAAAGAGGAAAGCTGAAATCGAAACGTTGGAAGAGGCCTCGCGGCATAGGGATGCCCTGAAGTTCTATTCGCCTGGCATTCTAAATCGGTTGGTTTCTATGACTTCTGCATCATTGCTAATCTCATATGCATTGTATTCTTCTATGTCTGAAACAGGTCATGGCCGGCTTCTTTGGACTCTTCCAGTTGCTACATACATGATTCTTAGGTATAACTACCTACTGGACTCAAACAAATCTATGGCTGAGAACCCGGAAAAGATATTCAAAGATGTCCCCATGATGATTGCATTTATAATTTGGATCACTATGACTGTCGCGTTACTATACATTAAGGAAATTCCTCGGTAATGCAAAAATCAGAAATCCAAAGCCCGCCCGATTAGCTTATCATTATTCTTGAACTCGAGAGAATTCAAAATCGCTGAAAAACGAATCAAGAACTATAACATTCTAGATCTAGTCAAGTTCAAGCTGGCGTTGACTGCGCTGGAAGTTCGGCTAGCCCTGTTGCCTTTGAGAAATGAACCTCAATCAGCGCTCACAAGGCTCAAAACTCTGGTTTGGCCGCTTGAGAACTTTAGCCCGCTATGTAAAGACGCATCATCGTGCAGCGCTCAATGGGAAAGGTCTCAGATAGCGAGATACTGAGGCTTATGCGTAAACCTGTCTTTAGCACCTTAATCTTCAAAGCTTTGCTCTGATACGCCTCAAAGAGTTGAGCTAGCCGCCTCAATAGTCGTATTGCGGCTCATGTCTTCCTGGAGGTTGGAAGCAGTTTGAGAGGAAGTTCTACAACTATCCAGCTCGATCCGTAAACGTTCTATTCTTACTATCCATCTAGTCTTCCACTGAGTCGAATCGACAAGAGCGATAGAATTTATAGACCTTGAGAAAACGATAAACCCAAAAAAATCCAAAGCCGGAATACTCAAAGGGAGAAGCGTTCATGTAGACCGTTTTGTAAGCGAATTTCGAAAGCCTTATTAGTATACGTGCGCGTATTTCTTGAGCTGTGAACTCGCATGGAAGTAGTATCAATCCGTGTTCCGAAGGACCTGAAGGAGGAGATGAGCAAGCTGGACGTGGACTGGGCGGACTACTTAAGGAGAACAATCGAAGATAAGGTCAGAATTGAGAGAAT
>Ga0315309_1000941_pt1 | contig 17703 bp, 7 predicted proteins | sample TDP4_MG_FD_203080 | JGI IMG/M metagenome (GOLD analysis project Ga0315309, IMG submission 203080) | Freshwater sediment microbial communities from Lake Towuti, South Sulawesi, Indonesia - TDP4 | ecosystem: Environmental > Aquatic > Freshwater > Lake > Sediment | place: Indonesia: South Sulawesi... | reverse complement strand
GGACAGGTCATCGCCCCATAAATGGGGTAACTACATTCAAAATAATGAATGAAGCGAAGAGGGTAGATAGGATTGGATTTTTATCCCTCCGTCCAGATAAGAAAACTCATCTCACACCCCTGAACCCTTCTGAGGCATTGGCGAAGATCATCCCATCAAGCCCCCATGTCCTTTCCTCCAAACACGATTCTTTACCCCATCTTGATCTTCTCAGGATACTGGTTCAAGGCGCGAAGTGCTTCACGCTCACCTTTGGAAAGGATGCCATAAAGTTCCCATTTCGTTTTGCTCAGAGATTGAATACGGTCTAAAATATAATCAATGTCGCTTTACACCATAGGGGTGGAGCTTACGAATGCATGCAATCTTAAATGCCTCCACTGCATGCGTGATTTCTCCAGTCCCAAGCATAACTTTTCCCTTGACCTTCTTGATCGCATCTGCAAGGAAGCCAAAGCCTTTGGCGTAAAAGAGATATCTTTCACAGGCGGCGAGCCCTTGCTTTACCCGCGCTTCGCTGAGGCAGTTGACCTCGTGATCCGCCATGGTTACACCTTTTCCTTTATTACTAACAGCGCTTTGTTCCCCGGGAAATCATTGCTATTCTCAAAAGGAACGCGGAAGAAGGCACTCAACCGCGTCTGCCTATCTTTGGATGGTGCTACAGAGAAGATCCATGATTTCAACCGCGGCGCTGGCTCATACAGGCAGGTGATGGAAGCAATTGCACAGTGTCATGCATTATGTCTCCCTATGGCGCTACAGATATCTATGGGAACATTCAACCGCCATGAGATAGAGGCAATGGCACTTCTATCAAGCCAGGTCCAGGCAACGGATCTTTACTATGCCCATATAATGCCTACGCGGAAGAACATGGAGAAGGAATTGCTCCTCTCCCCTGAGGAATCTCTCAAGGCTGAAGACGAGGTGAAGCGGCTCCAGGAGGCAATGAAGATTCCAATATTCCTCGCCGTTGGGAACCACAATCCTTCCCCGTTCTACCAGTGTGTGGCACTTACGATGCAGCGGCTCAATATTGATTATTTGGGACGCCTGACTCTTTGCTGCCAGGTCTCGAACTATCAAGGTTGTAAAGCAAAGGACGGGCTTCCTGATGTCATCGCTGACCTCCATACCACTTCTCTGGCTGATGCACTTCACGGGCTTGTGAAGCTCATCGGAGAGATACAACAATCCAGGTTAAAGAAAATATCCTGGGGGCAGCTGGCCTTGAGGGATCACTTCCCATGCTTTTCCTGCGCGCTGACCCTTGGAAAGCTCGGATTTCTCAAATCCTTCCCAGATAATCCCTGGGCTAAGACTGCTGCATGCACGGCAAAAGACTGATCCCTTTTTTCCTCTTCCTGATTATTGCCTTTATGCCAGGATGCGGCAGAATCAACCTGGAATCTGATCTTCCTCCACAAGGAAATATATTCCCATGGCCTCCTCCTGTTCCCCCTCCCCCGGTCATCCCGCCAATTGCTGCACACAATCTCATCTCATTTGCATCCTATAATGGGTCATTTTATGAGCTCTGGACTATTAAGCCGGATGGGAGCAACCTTAAATGCTTACTCTCTGAATCAGCGAATTCTATCCAACCAACCTGGTCTTCGGATGGAACCCGGGTTGCATTCAGGAGCGATAGGGATGGTTTTCTCCAGGTCTATGTCATCTGGGCAGACGGCACAGGCATCACGAGATTGACTTCGGATTCATTCCCTGAGATGTCCCCTCAGTGGTCCCCAAAAGGAGACAAGCTGGTTTTTGTGGGGCTCCCTCCAGGCGAGTCAGCAGAGATTTACACTATATCCGCCTCTGGAGGCACATCTTCTCGGCTCACCAATGACCCTGCAGTTGACGGCGCACCATCATGGTCTCCAGACGGGACAAAAATTGCTTTCTCTTCTAACCGCAGCGGGCCGTATCAGATCTATGTTATTGATGCAGACGGCTCCAACCCTAATCCGGTGCCTGGAACCCAGGGGCTATTGGGCCGACCTGCATGGTCGCCGGATGGGAACTACTTTGCATTCTCCAGAAACACATCCCCGGTGAGCCTGTGCCTCATTCCTGCGGCAGGTGGAACCATCACGACCCTTACATCACAAGGGGATACCGAGCCGGATTGGTCTCCGGATGGAAAGGAGATTGTATTCACATCATCCAGGAATGTGCTCAGCGAGATCTACCTCATTGGGGCGGATGGGACAGGTCTCAAACGCCTGACAAACAATGCCACAACAGATGGGAACCCGGCCTGGTCGCCCCCTTGAGGCCGATTTCATCCTGAGGACAATTTTCGGCCGCAGCCTCCTCGCAGGTTCTCCCCGGCCGAACTATTCGAAATCTCTTCAATGGCATGAAATCTATCGGGCATGAAATCTATCGCATAAGCCATGCATGGGGGCTTGCTCCTTCTTTTTTTATTAGGTTCAGAAAGAAGAAAGGAGAAAGGGGCATTCCGAAAAAGATAAAAGAAATCTTTCAGGAAGAGGTTGGCAATATCGTGGTGAAGAACCTCAGAATCCTCTTTGAGCTTAAAAGGGTTCTTAAGGCATTGAACAACCAAGGGATCGTCCCTTTAGTTCTCAAGGGGTCTGCTCTCTTGATCCGGGATACCTCAGGATACGCCCGCCTCCGTCCAACAGATGATGTGGATCTTCTTTTGCCAAAGGAACAGATCGACAAGGGGGCGCGGCTCTTGAGAGAACTGGGCTTGCGGTCATTAAAAGGAGGAGGAATCCACCATCTTCCCATTCTTGTTAGTCGCACCGGAATTCCTTTTGAGCTTCACTGGCATCTTGGACTCAGGGAATACTTCCCTCAAGCATGGGACCTGAAGGCATTCTGGAATAAGAGCCATGCCGTTCAATGGCATGGCTGTTGCGCAAGGTTGCCGTGTGTGGAAGACGCCTGTCTCCTTACCCTTTTAAATAGCTTCTTTCTGGGCACGCCGGGTCAAGGTAATATCGTCCGCGCCCTGGGGGATTGGGAGGCGTTATTGTGGAAAAAGGGCAAACCCGGAACAGGATGGGACAATTTTGCACGGCAATTCTCCTCCAGAGTTCGGGTCCATCGCTTAGAAAGACCTGCCTGGCTTGCCTTAATGGTCCTCAATCAGATCCTGGGCAATCCCAAATGGCTCTGCCAGGTCCTTGATTCTCTGGATATCCCACAAAAGGCAAAAGAGGTTGGTGAGCTCCTATACCCAAGTTTTGTTCTTACCATAGTCAACGGAGGCAATCCCTGGATCCCTTCCCAGATTGTCCGCCTCGCCCAGAGAATGAGTTTCTCATCCAAGATTCTTCCATCATTCCATAATAATTTTATACCCTCCCCCCATTGGGGAGAGGGCCAGGGTGAGGGGGCTAAATGGGTGAGGGGAAAATTTAATGCAATGCTCTGGTCCTATCTCTTCGGCACCTTTGTTAAATCATGAGTGATAGTGGATTATCTATTCCTTGTTGACGACGATGTGCGATTCGTTGATTTATTCGTTATAATTACATATATGAGCAATCGGAAAGCAAATCCAATAAAAAAAGCTTCTGAATTTGGAATAGTTATAACTCTATTATATAAAACACTGTCACTAACGCCGACTGAAAGGATGTAATGTCACCAAAGATTGCTTGAGGCTGCTGAAGAACTCAGAAAAGCAGGCGAAAGAAAGCATAAAGAATTAGATGCAATAAGGAAGCATAAACAGAAAAAGTAATAAGAAGCTCGAATGTAAACCATTGTTGTATAGATTCTCATATTAAAAACTACAAAAACCTACATTATACTGCCTTGAAAGGAATGATCCCTTGTGGTATCGTCTTTACCTGCGATGGCAAAAAAAATCCTTTTTATTGTTGCTCTGTCTGCTGCAATCTGGTCGTGTAAGCACATCGCACCTTTGCCTCCCCGGACACCTTATGAGGAATTAGAGAATGTCGTCAGGTATTTCTCACGGGAGAAGTATTCGGACGCAGCGGATTTACTCAATGAGATCCTGAAAAAGCCAGGCGATCCGGCGCTTCATGGAAAGGCCTCCTTTCTCCTCGCACTGACGGCGTTCCGGCAGGAAGACTGGAACAAAGCTGTTGAGCTTTTTCAAAAGGCGATTCCCTCATACCCGCCACTCGCCGATTACTCACAGTACTACCTTGCAATGGCCCTTCAAAAAAGGGGGGATGCCCTCCTGTCCCTGGAGGCACTGGATTTTCTCGTAAGGCAGCATCCCCTTTCCCGCTGGAAAAAACAGGCAGAGATAGGGATTGCCGGCTTGTATTTCTCCATGGGAAATTTTGACCAGGCCCTTTCTCATTACAAGGGACTCGCTTCCTCATATCCCGCTGACGAACAGATCGCGGATATTCTCTTCTCCATCGCACAGTGCAAAGAGATGAAGGAAAAGTGGGATGATGCTGCAATGGCATATTTGAACCTCTGGCTAACTGAACCCCTATCTGGCCGCTCTACGGAGGCCAAGCAGAGGTTCGATACCCTGATTGCAGAAAAAAAAGCAACCATCTCCCAGCCATCGCTTGACGATCTCTGGAAGAGGGCCCAGCGGCTCATGCAGGGATCAAACTACAAAGAAGGGGAGGAAGATACAAGGGAGCTTCTGCTGCGTTCCAGAGAAGAGAAAAACGAGTCACTGATCCCAGACATCTCGCTTGCACTTGGCACATACGAATATTACAAGGGTTTGTCCGCCAATGCGGCCGCGAGCTTTACAGAGGCCAGCGGGGCAGGAAAAGGAGAGATCAAAGAACAGGCCATGTTCTGGCTGGGCAAGGCCCTCTCACAGGTGGATAAAAACAAGGCCAGAGAGACTTACATGGAGCTCCTCCGCATGTTCCCCAAGGGGAAACTCGCTCCCAATGCCCTCTACAAGATCGCCCTGATTGATATTGGAGAAGGCAACGAAGAACAAGGAATCTTTCATCTTATGAATATTGTCAAGAGATTCCCCAAGAGCCCTGAGGCGCCAGAGGCCATGTGGGATGCCGGATGGAGGCTCTACCTGCTCGGCCAGCATTTCACAGCTCTTGGCCTGTTTCGGTCGCTGAAGACAAACCGTTTCAGCCCCCCCGATCTCGTTTATCAGGCCCTATACTGGGAGGCAAGAACTGAGGAACAGTTAGGAAAAAATGAGAACGCCCGCCTGATATACACATCTTTCATGAATCTCTCCCCTGGTTATTATGGTCTGTTGGCTCGATGGCGCCTCTTTGAAATGGGAACCCCTGTGACCTCAAGTGCCGGACTTACCCTGACCAGAAACACCTTGCCGAGACACTCTCCATCGGAAGACCTTTCACCGGATATCGTTTATCACTATCAGAGGGTGAGAGACCTCATGGAGCTCGCCCTTAAAGACGACGCCAAAGAGGAGCTCTCAATCATCCTAAATGACGGTCAGCTTGACAAGGATACCCTTCTTCACCTGAGCGAACTCTACGGCGATATGGAGGAATATAATATTTCCCAATACATCCCCAAAACATACCTCCAGAAATACCTCGAAAAGCACCCGGATAATGACAATATAGATGTCTGGTATGCAGCGTACCCGCGCGGTCATGCAACCATCGTTGAGGAATATACAAGGCAATATTCCCTCCCCCAGAACCTTTTATATGCAATGATCCTGGAGGAGAGCAGATTCAAGGAAAAAGCAGTCTCAAGGGCCAATGCCCTTGGGCTCATGCAGCTTATTCCTCACACTGGTTCCCTGGCAGCAAGGAGGACGAGGATGAGGGGATTCTCATCTGATCTACTTTTTGAGCCCGGGATCAACATCGGACTCGGTTCCTGGTACTTAAAACAGCTCATTACTCAATTCGATGGGAACCTTATCCTGTCCCTTGCTTCTTACAATGCAGGGCCCCAGCGCATCCTTGCATGGCTCAAGGACATAGATTACACAGATGCCGATAAGTTTGTAGAAGAAATCCCGTTTCCTGAAACCAGGGGCTATGTAAAAAAGGTGCTTGGTAGTCTTGAGGCGTATAACACGATTTTTGGAGGAGGATCGGAACTTGAACGGACGATCCCCCTTCCCATAAGGGCCAGGGAGAAGGTTGACCTGAAGGCACTTGGGATCAATAATAAATAGGAATTCCCTAATGAAGAAGTTTCTCATTGTCATTTTCTTTGTCGGGATTCTCGGAAGCCTTCTACTGAGGTTTGACCCGATGAAATGGAGGTCATTCAGGAGCCATTCTATTGCAGAGATCCAGCTACTGCTCAAGGAATACGAGAAAAGACTTGATACAATGTATGCAGAACACGAAAGGCTCTCTTTGGCCCCCATTGATACCCGAGATATTGGAGCCGAGGGGAAAAGGGCCCGGGATCTCCTCTATGTATCAGAAATGATCCAGGGCTATAAGTATCAGGCCGATATGCTCAGGAGAGAGCGCACTTTGAGAGAGACCCTCGGCAAATATTATCTCGGATCTATTAGACCGGACTATCTTCCCCTGATCCTGAGCGCCCTGTCATTTATCCTATACCTCCTCATGATCATCAATGAAAAAATCCGGCGCCCTTTCCCTCTTTTCTTGGGCAAGGTTTCAGAGATACCTGATCTTGAGCAATATATCCCCGAAGGAGACCTTCCAAGGAAAATCGAGACCGGCTTTCCCTCAAAACAAGAGGCCGAACAATGGCTCAGAAACGATCCAAACCTCATTTGCGAATATTGCGGCGGAAAAATGAGTGGAACTTCTGTGGGCACCATCCAGCAGATAACCTTTTATAAAAAGGTCCCGCCTGGTCTCAAGGACATGAGGGTGAAACTGGGAACATACTGGTATGCCCGTCCATCGCCCCTTCTCACCTGCTCAAGCTGCGGCAAAGAACTCCACCGCTGATCTGTTCTAATTGATGATTTGAGGGATAATAGTTTGATCAGGACAGGGAGCGGCGTATGGCAAGATAGGGGCGGGAAACGCTGAAAAGGAGCATTTCAACCAGCTCTGCCTTAACGAGCTGAGTGACAGAAGGATCTGCGAACACTCCCAACGCCCCCTGAGAAGCCATTTTTTCCGTCAAGTGCGCCAGCCCCTTCAACCTAAGAAGAGCCGATGCAGCCGGAGCTATTCCACCTGAAGCGAGCAGTCCCACCCTATTTGCTCTGTACACTATCCCCTGAAGCCAGTCCTGAGCCCTTACCCTCTGAATGTTTGCTGCAAGGGCGCGCCGTGTCTTGTCATCAAAACCTGCGATCTGTTTTTTTACCCTCTTGAGGAATCTCCTTTGCCTCCATCTGAGCTGATTGTCCGGAGGCTTTTCGCCCTTGAGGATGGCGCTGATTGATTGAATAAGAACAGGCCATAGATCAGGTTTCACATCCCTTAAGGCCGGATATCCTGACCTGACCAACTCAAGTGCACGACCGAATACAAAGCGAGCCTCGGACATAGACAGGGACTTAAGAAGCGGTCCGTTCCAGCAAATAGAAGATGATGAGCTGAACCAGCACCCATCAGGTAGAGTACCATCGGTTAGAGAGCACGCAACAGACCCTGGTTCAATCAGCGAGGAAACCTCATCCCAGAGGGACCTCACAGATGGAAGATATGATGCGCCTACGCTTCTGGCGCGCTTCACTGCCGGCAGGTCTTCTCCATGTGGCGAAAAAAGGTAAAGATACGGCACCACTGGCGCGACAACAAACCGAATAGGTGAATTCTCCCAGGGATGGATGATGTCTCTCCTCATCTCTTCCTTAAGGGGCTTTTTCATCGGCCTGGGTTCGGACTCCTTGGCACCGCCGGCTTTGGGATCGAGAAAGAATATAGTGGATGCAATAACATCTCCATCCCCTCTCTGGCCCATATTTTCGTAAGCAGATCTCAGTCCTTCATAATATTTGATTTCAAACGGCTCCTGGCCGATCAGCCAGAGAAACTCATCCGCCGATCTCTGAAGATACTTCGGGCTTGCACCGTAAGTCCTGGCCAGGGCAAGATGTGTCTCTTTCTGCTTCGGATCGCATTTCAGTGCAAGCTCATAAGAGCGAATCGCAAGGTCAACCTTTCCGATCTTTTCTCTGTAGATTGTCCCGAGCCTGAAAGCAGGCTCTCTCTTCCGCTCAGGCGCAGAACGTGCGGCAAGCTCTTCCAGCGCACTGGCCGCATCCTCCCATTTTTCAATCCTCTCGGCGAGAACGGCCATGTTCTCCCAAACCTTGAGGTTCGCAGGGTTTGTATCCCCGGCTTTTCTGTATATATCCAGGGCCGCCATTGGCTGCGAAAACTTTGTGTCATAAAGCTCTCCCAGGGAGAACATCAGCTCCGAGATCTTCTTTGGATTTGATTCCTTTTTCAGGATGTACTTCAGGGATGAAGCCGCGCTTTCCCAATCCCCTTTCAATTGGTAGAGCTCATAAAGCCTCTCATGGGCGCGGGTAAAATCAGGCCTGACCTCAAGCGCCTGAAGGTAGTTCAGGATGGCATCATCCCAGGCTTTGAGCTTCTCTTCGGATAGGGCTGCGATCTCCAGGTGAAGAGAGAAAATCCTCTCGGCATCGGTGGCAGCATTGAGCTGTATTTTGTAGAGAGAAACGAGGTCCTCCCAGAGATCATATTTCTTGTAGAGGCGGATCAGCGACTCACCTGCAGCATCCAGAGTCGGGTCCAGTTCAACCGCCTGACGATATGGGAACAGCGCCTCCTCATCCTTTCCCAATTTCTCCAAGATTTCGCCGAGCCTCATGCAGACAGGAGCAAGAGGTTTGATTTTGTGGGAAAGAGATATGATCTTCTCATAGGCCATGCGGGCATCTGCCCAGCGAGACTGGGAATACATGAGAGAGCCAAGCGATTCCCAGGCTGGCAGATGATTAACATCAATACCCACTGCCTCCCTGTATCTTTTCTCAGCGGTGACCCTGCTTCCAAGCTTCTCCTCAGATCTTCCGAGCATCACAATGGCGAAAAGAACCTTGTCCTGATGCTCTGCCGGCCTCCCCTCAGGACAGAACCTTGAGATCATATCCTCACATGTTTTCCTGACCTCTTCATATCTTTGCTCGGCGAACAGGAGGTTGATCTGCGACTCCCAGGCCCGGAAGCACTGCGGATCCCAGGAAATCAGCCTTCTTAGGACATGTAGCGCCCTGTCATTCTCTCCGGAATCTTTCATAACATCAACAATCCTGAAACCGGATGAAAGTATGATCTCACTTGACTGTGAGGCTTCCATCATCTCCTCAAAGACTGCAACAGCGCCCCCAAAATTTTTCTCGCTTACATATGTATCCATGAGGCCTACCCAGGCGGACGAATTGTTCCTGTTCCAATCAATAGCAGATCGGAAGGCGCTCATTGCATCGTTGGAATTCCCGAGCCTTTCCCTCATGGCAACAGCCATCTCGCAGAACAAAGATGATTTCTGTTCCTTGGAATCAAGCGCAGGGATCATCCTAACGCATGTGTCAACAAAGGCAGGCCAGTTCTCGAGCGATCTGTATAGACGATTGAGGGCAGTCAGGGCAGGCAGAAGCCCAGGCTTTAGTTCAACAGCATGTTCGTAAGCTTCCACGGCTTTCTCCAACTCATTGAGATTCTCCTCATACAGAGCTCCGAGACGCATCAGGATAAGCATGGCCCTTGGATCCTTGCCAAGGATCTCGATCTCCCTCTCGCGGACCTCTGCAAGACGGCTGTGGTCGCCCCTGCGCTCTGCGATCCTTTCCAGCCCCTGCAGAGAGGCAAAATCATTATGCTCAATTACAAGTGCCTCTGAATATGCCTCTTCTGCAACGGAAAACTCGCCAAGCTTCTCCTCCATCGTCCGCGCAATCCTGAAGAGCAACTTCCTCTTTTCGCTGCCCTCCTTTTTTACTGCCTCATCCCTGAGGAGTCCAACCAACTCCTTCCATCTTCCCTGGCGTTCGTAGAGCTCTTCGAGGCCCTGATAAGACTCTGAACATCCCGGATCGGCCCCAACGGCCAACTTAAGTAGCTTCTCCTGGGCTCTTTCCTGCCCTGGTCTATGGGAGAGTATCCCAGCAGCCTCACAGTATGTAAGGGCGGACTTCTTCTTCTCCTCTATGCCAGCCCTGGTCACGAGGGCCTTGAGCAGCTCCCCTGTCCATTTCTGGACTCGGCACAGGTCAACAATCGTCTCCATAATACGGATGTCACCAGGGGCAAGACTGTGGGCCATCTTATAGGAGTTGAGCGCCTCCTCTTTCATGTCAAGGTTCTTATCCAATAACTCGCCCCTGGACACATAGAGATTTGCAGCCTCATCACCTCTGCCAAGAGCCTTGGCCCTTTTCTCATATAGGGAGCAAAGCTCTGCCCAGTCAGAGCTCGATGTATGGATGGCCTCAAGCATCCTAAACGGAGGTCTGTAAACAGGGTCGCAGGAAAGAGCTGCCTCACATGCCTCACGAGCCTCTCTTGTCATGTTGAGCTTGGAGAGATAAATGTCTCCAAGCTTCGCATAGATCTCTGCGCCTTCCCTTGTGCCCTGGAGGTTGCGGGTATTCAGTGTCAGGACATATACAAGATCCTCCCACCTCTCCTGGATGGTATAGATTTCTTCCAGGGCAGCGCACGCCTGCGCATTGCCCGGATCAAGAAGAAGGATTCCCCTGTATTTCTCATCTGCTCTCTGGAGGTCTTTAATCTCCTCCTTCCAAACCCTTGCGACCTCAAGTTGAATGTTCAAGGAATCTTCGGGCTTCTCAATCGTTCCCAATAGCCTCTCTGCATATTCAATCCATTTCTCCCATTCGCCCTGTTCCTTGAACTGCTCCATAAGTCCGTTGAGCGCCTGAGGATGGGCTGGATCACGATCGAGCGCCATGAGGAAACAGGAAACAGCCCTTTCATTTTTTCCAAGTTTTTGCCACGATCTGGCTGTCTTAACCAAGAGCTGTGCCCCAGTGGCTGGATCTGGAAGCAGGAGGGCGAGGACCTCATAAGTGTAGAAAAGTGAGTCCCATGCCTTCTCTTCTCTGTAAATAGCGCTCAACCCCATGAGGGCGGGGATGTGGCCGGGTTCTTTTTCCAGGGCCTTCCTGTAACATTCAACAGCCTTCTTTCCCTGCTTCAGCCTCCCCCACCAGATCCTTCCCATAAGGCACAGAAGCTCCAGGTTCTTCTCGGGCTTGGTTGACAGCCTTTCAAGATCGGAATAAACATCTATAAGTCCTTCCCATTTTTTCTCCTGGAGATAAAGCCTTCCAAGGGCCTGAAGAACCTTGAAAGAGGCGGGATTCTTCTTCAAAGCTTTTTTGTAGGAAAGAATGGCAAGGTCAGGCCCGACCAGCCTCTTTTCCCACATCTCACCCGCTGCAAGGTAGTAGTCTGCGGCGATGCGCGGGTCCTGGATGGTTTCTGCGAGCGTGGAGTATACCTGGATGAGTTCCTCCCACTCGCCCTCCTGGGAATAGATCTGAGCGAGAGCCATCAAGAGGTCTTGCCGGCCTGGCTCTATGTCCAAAGCCCTTATGTATGCCTCCTTGCCGAGGTCTCTCCTGGCCAGTGTTGTCAAGGCGAGAGAGGCCATTTCTTGATAGAGTGCTATGAGCCTGCCCTTGTCTTTAACGACTCCGGCCTCTTTTTCCAGGGCTTCATAAAGGGAGATCCAATCGTTCGTGGTCCTGAAAACATCCTGCATGGCATGAATGGCCGGAACGCAAAGGGGATCGAGGGCCAGTGCGTGCTCAAAGGCAGCCACGGCCATCTCTGGGTGGCCCAGGGCATCCTTCCAAACGAGACCCATGTTTATGTAAACAGGGACAAGCCTCTTCTTGTCCTTGATGGCGCGGCTCTGACGGTCATAAATTTCGAGCAGCTCTTCCCATCGTTCCTGATCCCTGTAGATCCTTGCCAGAGAATCCAGTGCTGGGATATAAAGAGGAAGCGCCTTGACTGCCTCCTTATAACAATTCTCTTCTCCCTGGATGTCGTGAAGTTTCTCCTCATAGATCTGGGCTGCCTCCATAATGAATGCAATGCTGCGATCAAGATCCTTGAGGGCCACAGCCCTATCCATGTAAGTCCTTGCCAGATCGTTCCAGCTTTCGCCCTCCCTGTATATCTCGCCCAGGGATTCCCATGGTTGGCCAAATGTCGGGTCTGCCTCTACAGCCTTCCTGAAATGTGCAATAGCCTCGTCATTGCGTGACAACTTTGTTTGAAGGATCTTGCCCATCTCATAGAATGTGAAGGCCAACCGCCTGGGCTCAGTGATGTGTTGGGCAAGCTGTGAGTAAACCTGAAGAAGGGACTCATGTTTTTGGCTGTCCCTATATATCTGGCTTAAACTCTCGAGGGCAGGCACATAGCCCGGCTCAATCTCCAGGAGAGCCTGATACCTCTCCGTGGCCTTGTCGTAGTCCTTGATCTTGTCCTGCCAGAGCTTTCCTATAGTGTAAAGGACCCCTGTGGCCTTCCAGACATCTCCCCTCTTCTGGGCGCTCTTGAACATCTGCTCATAGAGCGGTATAACCTTCTGCCAGGCCCTCTGCTTGCTCCATATTTCTGCAAGCTTTTCCATTGCTGGCTCGTAGTCCGGAAAGGATTCCATTGCCTGGGAGTAATGCAGAATAGCCTGGTCCATATCATTGGATGATTCCCATACCTGACCTATGTCAATATGGATCGCGGCAAGCCTCTCGAGGTCATGCACATATCTTGCTCTTTTCAATAGCTCTTCATATACGGCAATGGCCTTAAGTGGCGCTCCCTTCTTGAGATGAATACGGGCGACCCCTTCCCAGGCAGGAATGGACTCGGCCGAGAGCTTCAAGGCCCTCTCGTAACAACCAATTGCCATGTCAAGGTCCGAGAGCCACTCCTCGTAGATCTCGCCAACCTTCAACAGGAAAAAGAGCCGTGAAGGAATGTCCTCAATAGCTTCAATAAGCTGGTTGTAGGCTCCAACAGCCTTCTCCCAGAGCCCCTGTTTTTCATAAAGGCTTGTCAGGGCCCTGATGGCATCGAGATTGCCGAAATCAACCTCAAGGACAGACTCGCACAGGGAAGCTGCAGCAGCAGGATCTTTGGATGCAAGGAGATCGGCCATAATAAGGGAGCTGAAGACCGTATCATGGAAGGAATTCTCCTCCCTGGAAATCTGCAGGAGCCTCCCATAGTATGAAGCTGCCTGGCCTGAATCGCCTTTGCCGCACAATAGGGAGCCGATCCCACTGAGTATTGAAGGATACTCTTTTCCCTTCTGAAGGAAAGACTCCCCGAGCTCTATCCCCCTGCCGTACTCCTCGGGAATACTGCCGTATATCTGAAGGAGCCTCTCTATGATCAATGGATTGAAGGGATTGTCCGCAAGCTTTGACTCATATGCCTTGGCCGCAGTAATACCCCTCTCCTTTGTAAGAAGTGCCTCGCAATCCTTTAGAAATTCAAGTGATTCTCTGAGGCGAATAACGGATACATCCTCTGTGATCCGAGGAGATACCGGGGCAACCCCTTCCTCCCTCCTCAACCGGACGGTGAGCCGTTCCCGGGAGAAAGAAAAGCTTGCAATAGAGAGCCCATCGGATAATGGAGCCTTCCATCCTCCAAGGGGAAAGACAATGCCGAGAAGGAGGTAGAAAACATTGAATGAAAAACTGCTCAATTCATCCGGAGCAAATGAATAGGGGGCCAAAGGCTCAAGTATCTTAAGAAAGAGCAATGGGCCAGGATACCCAAGATTGCCATATAGCCTCAGGTCGTGAAGATATACCCTGATCCACCCCTCATCCTCAACATCAATGGCCCCCCTGAATGTAAACCTGACCGTGCCCTCCTCTCTTCTGAATATTCCTGAAACGAGGAATCCGCCATCGAGGAATTGGACCTTTATATCCTCCAAATCAAGGCCGGAATAGTCAAAATTTGACTTAATTAATTGGTTTAGATTATGCTCGTATATATTTAATTCTAAAGAATTAACGAGACATTCTGTATGCCTGAATGTCTGGGGGCCCTCTGAGACATCAACCGGAAAGGCGATTCTTGGGATTTCAAGTTCAAGATCCAGGAAATGGACAATGTCAAAGAAGAGACCCTTTTTAAGCCTAAGGAGTCCCTTGCCTTCTTCAAAAAGCAGGGAAAACCTGAACTGAGAGGGAGGTTCCTCCCTTGGTGGAACAATGGTCAGTTGGGGCTTTTCTGAAGGCTTAGAACCCGGCGTTGTCATATATTATAGTATGACAGAATGGTATTATAAGTCAAACCTGGGGAGGAAACATGAAAAGAAACGGTATGTTATCAGCAATACTGTTCGTGCTAATAGGGTTATCTATGGGGTGTGGAAGGGGAATATCGGGTTTAAGCTGCGATGTTATAGGACCTGTGCAGCATGCCTATGACAAGGCAGGGCCAGTGCCCAATGGTCATATCCTTCCAAACGGGATGGCAATAACGCCGGCCGGAGATACTCTTACAATCGGTCTATTCCCGATGAACATTGTCCATATCCCTTCAAAGGATGTCCTCATTCTTACAAATGATGGAAGAAATCCAGGAGGCCCGAACCTACAGGTTATTGATCTCAAAACCTTGTCAATAAAACAGACACTAACCAAGGGCAACCTGTTTATTGGGCTTGCCATCTCACCCGATGGCTCAAAACTCTATGCGGGCGGTGCAGCACAAAACAAGGTTTTTACATTTGATATAGACCAAAATGGGCTTCTCTCAGAGGGCGCATCCATAACAGTCAGCGGTTTCCCTGGCTCGCTTGCGCTCTCTTCAAACGGCAAAAGGCTTGTAGTTGCAGGGCTTGCAGAGGACAAGGTGTCCATTGTCAATCTTGAATCAACCTCCCCTACTGTTGATGAAATATCTGTTGGAGCTCATTCAGAGGAGTTTCCAAACGCTTATCCTTACTGGGTAACATTAAGCAAGGACGAAGGCACTGCCTATGTTTCAAACTGGGGCGAAAAAAGCGTGTCGGTTATTGACCTTTCATCAAAGGATGAAAGGAAAAGGATTTCCGTGGGAAAGAACCCGGAGGGAATGGTATTGTCACCGGACGGAAAAACCCTTTATGTTGCAAACAGCGATACAGATGATATAAGCATCATAGACACGGAAAAATATAAGGTTACAGGAAAGATATCGGTCAACTTCGTCTCCGATGCTCCCTATGGTGCAACCCCTACATCGCTGGACATGACGGAAGACGGGAAATACCTCTTTGTTTCATCCGCCGGGACAAACTCCATAGATGTGATCTCTACCTATAATAAAAAGGTTATAGGAAGAATACCAACGGCGTGGTATCCGACAAGGGTCCTTCTCGGAGATGGATCGATCTTTGTCGCAAGCGCAAAGGGATATGGCAGCGGACCTATTATAAATAAATCAGAACATGTTAGCAGGATGAACCGTGGGGTCCTCTCCATTATTTCGCAGTCCGATGCCTTTTCAAATATAAATAAATACACGGAACAGGTTGTCTTTAACAATAACCGGCTTTCAACATACTATGAGACCCCTTGCCGGAACCTAAGATCCCCTGTTCCGGCCCGTCCCGGAGGACATTCACCGATAAAACATGTCATACTCATAATAAGGGAAAATAAAACATACGATCAGGTGCTTGGAGACCTGCAAGGGACCGAAGCAGATCCCACTCTTATAGAGTATGACGAAACCATTACACCCAACACACACAAGCTTGCAAGGGAATATACAAACTTTGACAATTGCTATGCCGACTCAGAGGTTTCTGACCAGGGCCATATGTGGCTTACAGCATCCATATCAAATGATTATGTTGAGAGGTCCTGGCTCACCAGCGGCCGCACCTGGCTCCCTGGAAATGAACTTGCAAGTTATCCTGCATCGGACTTCTTCTTCCACCATCTTTTGAAACACAATATTAAGTTCATGGTTTACGGCGAGGCTGTTGGGACATTGCCTGACCTAAAAGGATGGTATGGACGTGAAAAGAGCCTTGAGGGCTATGTGGATGAAAACTGGCCCGGAGGAGTCATCTGGTCCATGTCTCCAAAGGACGAGGACAGGGCAAAATATTTTGCCGAAAGGATTAAGGAGTGGGAGAAAAGCCCGAATGATATGCCGAGTTTCATCCTTATGCTCCTGCCGAATGATCATACCTATGGATACTCACCGGGCGAGCTTACCCCTGAATCAATGGTCTCAGACAATGATTACGGACTTGGGCTTGTCATTGAAACAATGAGCCACAGCATATTCTGGCCAACCACAACAATATTCGTGGTTGAGGACGACCCACAGGGCGGATTAGATCATATCGATGCGCACCGGACAGTATGCCTTGCCATAGGACCCTATGTGAAAAGAAACTATACCTCACATGTTCATTATAGTTTCCCGAGCATCTACAAAACGATGGAGCTGATCCTCGGTGTCCCCCCCATGTATCAGTATGATGAGAGGGCCCCTGCAATGTATGATGTTTTCACAACAGTCCCTGACCTCACATCATATACAGCGCTTCCGAGGAACATCGCGGATGAGATAGTCCCACAGTATTTGTCGCTTGATAAAGAGATGAGGAAACTGGCCAGGATGAGCATGAAGATGGACTTCACCGAGCCAGATTCTGTCAAGAATCACGATATGGGATATGTTCTGAAGAGATATTTTGAATTAAAGAAAAAGAAATCTATTACCCCTCCAACCCCCTTGCACTGACTGCGCAGCAAGTGGCCCCGGGCCCTCTCCCCGGGCACACACCGAAGGTGGGTCGGGAGAGAATATCTATTTTTTTGGGAGGAGTCGGGTGATCTGACGGACAGCGTCCATGGCATCCTTTGCATAGATGTCAGCCCCGATCTCCCTGGCATAGTCCTTGTTAACAACAGCGCCGCCAACAGCAACAAGGGTCTTGATCCCTGCCTCCTTCAACTTTCCAATAACCCGCTTCATCTCTGTCATGGTTGTCGTCATGAGTGCACTGAGTCCCACAAGGTCAACACTCCTCTTCCTGGCCTCCTCCACTATTCTGTCCGCAGGGACGCTCTTGCCCAAATCAATGACCTCAAAACCGTGGTTCTCCAGCAGGGCAACCAAGATGTTCTTGCCGATGTCATGTATGTCTCCCTCAACGGTGGCCATGAGGATCCGGCCAGACACAGGGCCCTCGCCCCCTTTCATCTCTGCCTTCAGTCTTTCAAACGCCTTCTTCATTGTTTCGGCAGAAAGCATGACCTGTGGGAGGAAAATCTCGTTGGCCTTAAACCTTCGCCCAACCTCTGCCATGCCTGGCACAAGCCCGTCATTGCTCACCTGAAGCGCGTTGCATCCCTTTCCGAACGCTTCCTCAACAAGAGATAATATCTTCTCCTCCTCGCCATTAATCACAGCCCTCGAGATCCTGTCCATGATGTTCCCGGACGGAGCAGACTCGGGCTGGTAGTCTTTCCCTGGCGCCTTCACGGCATTTTTCCTGATATAGGATTCAGCGCGCGGATCACGGCCGGAAAGCAGCGCAGAGGCCGACATAACCCCCATCATGTTCTCTTCGAGTGGATTTATGATTGCAGCATCCAGACCTGCCCCTGCTGCCATGGCGAGAAATGCCGAATTGATGAGCGGCCTGCGGGGAAGCCCAAAGGAGACATTGCTTACACCGAGGATTGTGACATACCCAAGCTCCTTAAGGCCCCTCACTGTCTCAAGCGTAACACTGGGAGCCTTTTCATCTACGCTCACAGTCAGGGTAAGCGCATCAAAG